>Ga0233395_1000676_pt1 | contig 17446 bp, 20 predicted proteins | sample 27DmetaG_FD_186029 | JGI IMG/M metagenome (GOLD analysis project Ga0233395, IMG submission 186029) | Seawater microbial communities from Monterey Bay, California, United States - 27D | ecosystem: Environmental > Aquatic > Marine > Coastal | place: USA: California | collected 2016-10-12 | reverse complement strand
GTCCTTTAGTTCAACATGCGGTTGTGGCTCTTATGGAGGCCTATCACCGTGAACAAATATCTTTAGAAAAGATTGTTGAAAAAATGGCACATAACCCCGCCATTTTATTTCAAATTGAAAAAAGAGGTTTTATCAGGAAGGGATATTATGCCGATTTGATTTTGGTCGATCCGCATAATCCTTGGACGGTAACCAAAGACAATATTTTGTATAAATGTGGATGGTCTCCATTTGAGGGAACAACGTTCAAATCGAGAATTACACATACGATACTTAATGGTTCTTTAGTATACCACAACGCACAATTTTCTAAACAAAATGCAGCAATGCGCCTAACATTTGAACGATGAGAATTTGGTCTTTCTTACTTATTTTGACACTTTGTGTTTCTTGTAATAAAAACACTTATGAAGCGCCAGAAAATTTGATTGAAGAGGATCAAATGGTTGAGGTATTAGGCGAATTTATGTTGCTTAATGCCGCCAAAGGCATTAATAAGAAAATTTTGGAAAAGCACATTGCCGATCCAACACAGTATATTTTTGATAAATATGGCATCGATAGTACTCAACTGGCCAACAGCAACACCTACTACGCACACAATAGTGAAGCCTATGCATCTATTTACGAACGCTTAAAAAAGAAACTAGAATCCGAAAAGAAAGTATTGCAAGACTTTGTTGCAGAAGAAAAAAGAATACGTGACTCGATTCGAAAAACCAAATTGGTAAAACCAGACTCAGCGTTCGATTTAAAAAAGCAAAAGCTAACGCTTAAGAACAGACCTCCTTCAAAAAGAATTGAGAAGTTGAACAAATAGAGTCTGAAATAGCTGTAAAATCAAACCCTTCCAAATCTTGTTTAATTTTATCCGCGCTGTAATATGATTTTTTCTGCAGAGTGTAACTAAGTTGTCTTGTTAGCCTCCGTTTTCTTCTAAATACTTTGGACACTATCCAATCTACTCGCCAAGCGATTGCGAGCCAAAAAGAGGAGCTCATTTTTTTGGGAAGTTTTGCGTTCAATTCCCTTGAAATCATACTTATAATTTCGAAATAAGAATGATGTCCATTTGTTAAAATATAGCGCTGATTTTCAATTGTGGCATTCATCAGGCGAACCATTGCTGTAACCACATCCTGAACAGCAACATAGCCTGTACCCCCTTCAGTTACAAAGGGAGTTCCTTTTTTCACCAGGTCAAATAATAAGCCGCTGCCGGAAGACCAAAAGCCTGGGCCAAGCACCACGCCAGGGTTCACAATAACGGTCGAAACACCTTCTTGTATTCCACGCCAAACTTCCATTTCTGCACCATACTTTGAAATGGCATATACACTTTGATTTTGATTACCATCCCAATAGGTTTCTTCATCGATGCAATCAGCATCATAACCTAAAGTCGCAATAGTGCTGACATAACACAGCTTCTCTACAGCATGATTGATGCACAAATTGACTATGTTTGCCGTACCTCTAATGTTTGTTTTTCGAAGTAATTTATAATCAGATGGATCAAAAGAAATCAATGCAGCGCAGTGGTATACGTGTGTTATGTCTTGGAAAGCTAAGCTTAATTTAGGAACATCATTAAGATCGGCCTCTACCCATTGTATACCATTATAAAGCGCTGTTGAATCCTCCGAATAATAAGCGAAAATATCTTTTACGCGTTCGCGGTTAGATTCTTTTCTGTAAGTAGCACGAACCAACAGCCCTTTTTGTGTCAACTTAAAGAGTAAATGACTGCCAATAAGTCCTGTACCGCCTGTAACTAAAACCATGCTGCGAAATTACTGATTTTTCTTTTCTCAGCATGGCTGAATCTTTTATCTTTGTTGAACAAAATTTAAAAAATGGCCAATAATTTTATAGCGGTACTGAAGTGGAGAGGAATGATTCATGATGTTATGCCAGCAGCAGAAGAACATCTTTTGGAACAAATGCGTGCAGCTTATGTGGGTTTTGATCCTACAGCAGATTCTTTACACATCGGAAATTTGGTGCCCATTATGCTGTTGGCACATTATCAGCGGTGTGGGCACAAACCTGTGGCTTTGGTTGGTGGTGCAACAGGTATGATTGGTGATCCATCGGGCAAGTCTGCAGAGCGAAATTTATTGGACGAAGCGACACTACGCCACAACCAAGAAGCCATTAAAAAGCAACTAGCACACTTTTTAGATTTTGAAAGTAATCAACCCAATGCGGCACTAATGGTCAACAATTACGACTGGATGAAAGATTTTTCGTTTTTGGATTTTATTCGTGATGTAGGCAAGCACATTACCGTCAACTATATGATGGCTAAAGATTCTGTAAAAAACAGAATTTCATCGGACAGTAATGAAGGGATGAGCTTTACAGAATTCACCTATCAATTGGTTCAGGGGTACGATTTTTTACATTTATATCAAGCCCACAAGTGTACCATTCAGATGGGAGGAAGCGACCAATGGGGTAACATCACTACAGGTACAGAACTGATTAGACGTATTGGAAATGGTAAAGGATTTGCTATTACATGTCCATTGATCACTAAATCTGATGGTTCTAAATTTGGAAAAAGTGAGGGCGGAAATGTTTGGCTTGATGCTAAAAGAACCTCGCCTTATAAATTCTATCAATACTGGTTGAATTCAAGTGATGAAGATGCTGAAAAATACATCAAAATCTTTACATTTTTAGAGCAAGATGAGATTAATACTTTAATTGAAACACATAAAGCGCAACCCCATTTGCGTCAATTACAAAAACGATTGGCACAAGAAATTACCACTATGGTACACGGTGTTGAAGATTGTGAGAACGCCGAAAAAGCATCTCAAATTTTATACAGTAAAGCATTCAAAGAAGATATCCAAACCTTGGATGAAGCTACTTTTTTAGATGTTTTTGAAGGTGTACCACAAGCCGATGTGTCTAAATCTAAAATTTTAGAGGGATTAGACATGATTGCAGCGCTTTCGGCAGAAACAGGCTTTTTAGCGTCTAACGGAGAAGCACGACGTGCCTTGAAAGAAAATTCAATTGCGGTCAACAAAGAAAAGGTTGGCGAGCAGTACACATTAAGCGCAACAGATTTAATTAATGATACTTACATTATTTTGAATCGTGGAAAGCGCAGTACGTTTATTATCCGTGCGGTTTAAAGCACCATCAAATTACATCCTCTAATATCCGATTGGTCAAAACGTCCAAGCACTTCAAAAGTGCCATTGGCATGAATTTTCCCTAAATCTTGTGTTGCAATAAATGCACAAGAATGTACATTGGCCAAATCAATAATGTTGATACCGCCTGATTTTCCTTTTGGTAATATAGTCAAAGCATCTTCTGGATCACTTATGAGCACGTTCATCCAAGGTGGTGAAGAAAACAAGCCATCGCCTTTGGAATAGGCCTGTGACAAAAGCTCAGTCATTCCATATTCGCTATGGATTGTATTGACCCCAAATCCTTTTTTTAATATGCTGTGTAATTCTGATTTAATCAATTCTTTCCGGCGACCTTTCATACCGCCAGTTTCCATGATTATGGTATGTTTTAACTCAAATTGATGAAATTCAATCAAATCCAAAAGGGCATAGGACACACCAATAAGAAGTGTTTTTTGTCCCGACTTTTCAAGTGCGAGAAGTGTTTGTTTTAATGCGTATAAATCATCCAAATAAAATCCACTTTTTGGATGCTTAGATTCTTGAATTATATCCTCTACCATATAAACTAAAGAAGATCCTTCTCGTTCTAAGTAGGAGGGTAGTAGGGCCAAAACAGCATAATCTTCTATGTTGCCATAAAAGTGCGCAAACCCGTTTTGAAAACTTCTTTTGTAAAGGTTCAGATCTAACACATGGTGTTGGCTTACCATACTCCCCGTCGTACCACTACTGGTAAAGGTTTTTTGAATTTCTTTTTTTGCTGAAAGAACTTCATGAGTTTTAAAAAATTTAATAGGTAAAAAAGGAATGTCTTCTAATTTTTTGATATCGCTGGGGTGTTTGTATAAGAGGTCACAAAAAGAACGGTATACAGGATTTTCTTCAAATTGAAATTTAAATAGCTCAAGTGCTTTTTTGTTAAAATCCGCCTCGGAACTGATATTAAAAATTAAGCTGTTATCCATTATTCTTCAAATACACTGCAAAAATAGAGAAAATAAAAAGAGCGTTGCACAGGCAACGCTCTTGATAATATATTAAAAAAAATTATTGAACAATCAACTTTTTAGTCGTTGTATTTTTGTTTTGCGTAAGTTTTACAACATAGACGCCTGCATTCAAATTAGATACATCCATACGCTCATCATTGACCCCAGTATTTATGACTTCTTTTCCGAGCAGATCAAAAACTTGCGCTTGTACTGCACCCATTTGGTTAGATTTGATAGTTACAAATCCACTATTGGTAGGGTTGGGATACATTTCAAAATAATTATTTGTAATGCTAAGAACAGAAAGTGAGTTTTGCGCTCCTGGAGTTCCGGAGTCTCCATCTCCAAACGAAGCTGTTGCTTCGTACCAATTTGCTCCATCATCGTTATCTGTACTCGTATATTTATTGGTTTTCAACTCCATACTCTTACCATTTGGATCTGGGAAAGTAGCTCCATCATCCCAAATTACTTGATCAATTACAGTGCCAGAACATTCTAAAATTATACCGTCTGCACTGTTACCAAGATAGACGCCATTATATTGATGATTATTAGTGTATCCTCCATTGGTTGAGCTATCTGAGTTATTTCCAAGAACTGCATAACCATTGGCAGGAATAGTTAGATTGGTTATTGTATGCGCTTCAGTAGTAGTTGCATCATCTTTAATTACCCATCCTTCCAAGTCAATTGTACTATCAGTAGTATTATAAATTTCAACATATTCACCGTTGCTATCTCCAACTGCACTTGGGTTTTGCATGATTTCAGTAAATATGACATCACCTACATTTGCACATGTTACAGATCCTGAACAAGATGGACTTGTAATGGATCTGTTGAAATCACAGCTGCTGTTTGAAGAATCTCCAAGAAAGTTAACAGTATAATTTGTTCCTTCACTAACTCCAGAAATAGTTATGGTGCCGGATTCAACTGACGATGGATCATCACCACCAATCGTTCCAACATTGTTAGTTGTACTGATTGTGTACTGAGATGTTCCACCTCCTGTAAAATCAAGAGTTGTTGTGTAAGTGTCTACTCCAGAAGTGTTTGCGTCACAAGTTTCTGTAATCGTGCCGATTTGTAAATCACACGGAAAAGCAATTGAAAAGCTAACTGTTTGGCTAACTTCTGGACTTATAGCTTGATGGTTATTATCCACCAAAAACATAGTGACAGTGTGTGAGCCCCCATCAACGACGTCAATTGTTTCGTCCAGAGTATCATATTTCATTGGTTGGCTGTTTCCATCTAATGTCCAGTGGATGTGGCCATCTCCACTACCCCCGTTCTCGGGAGTTTGGTCTACCACAAAATTATCAACAGTTACTGAAAGTGTAACAGATGTAGTGCCTGAAGCAAATTCTTGGTTATTTGATGGAGAAGTTATAGTTAGTGCAGGACCTGAAACACATCCAGAATAAGATCCTAGGGCATCCCATCCAGTATCGATATCTCCAACAATCCATTCAGAGTCTTCAGCAGTTGTTCCTGCAGAGGCAGTCCAATCGTCGTTAGGTCCGCATACTGATGATTTTCTGATCAATGTATGATCTTTTGTTCCATTTGATATTCCAGCAACTTCCCAACCACTACCTGGATCTCCGTTCCAGTCTCCCAGCCAGTCAATAATTGTATAACCACTCATTTCCCCCGCGTCAACATTGCCATCAGAATCTAAATCATCATGAGTTCCGCCGCTAACAAGTGCAAATCCGTCATCACCATTTGACAAGAAATTAAAAGTTTGATCAGCAGCATCCAAGATAGTTTGATTTGCACTTCCGTGCGCTATAACATACACATCGCCCGCAGCAATACTCGCACCTTCTGTAAAGGTGTTCCAATATTCGTATTCACCCGGTACTGATGGTGCATTTGATACATTTGGAAATGCATAATTGGAAAGGTCGATACTTTGATCTGTTCCATTGTAAATCTCTATGAATTTATTGTTAGATGAACCCTCTGCGTATTTGCTAAAGTATAATTCAGTGACTTGCGCAAAAGACAGGTTAAAAGCAAAAAGTGAAAAAAGTAAAAAGTAAAATTGTTTCATTGTAATTTTTTTAAAATTGATGTATCCAAATATAGTTTTTTTAGCCAATTTTTCAATTAAATTTAACAGAAAAAAAGTTATTTAAGAAGATTTATAACTTATTTTAGGTTATTTTAATGCATCTATAATAATTTCAAAGTAGTATTGTAAAATCATTAATATCTGGAGTTGGGTTTTTATCAATTTATTTAATTAACTCCAGATATTATATGCTCAATTTTTGCACAAATACAGAAGTTAATGTTAACTGAGTTTTAAACTAACGTTAACACTGTTGTCATTTTTTTTTATTCGTTTCATATTCAATATATTTACATTTGAATTCTAAGTACTGCTATGAGCAACTCAAACATTAAAATTCTTTTGGTTGATGATGAACCCGATATTTTGGAAATCATCAGTTACAACCTCTCGGCACAGGGCTACAACGTATTTACGGCCAACAATGGACTTCAAGCTATAAAAAAAGCCAAAAAAGAACAACCTCAACTCATCATTTTGGATGTCATGATGCCCGAAATGGACGGCATTGAGGCCTGTGAGCAGATCCGAAAAATTCCTGAGCTTCAACATACGCTCATCACCTTTCTTACAGCGCGTGGCGAAGATTATTCGCAAGTTGCAGGTTTTGAAGCTGGTGCAGATGATTACATTACCAAACCCATTAAACCAAAAGTCTTGGTCAGCAAAATCAAATCTTTGCTAAGACGCTTAAATACTAAAATCGATAGCCCATCCAAAGACCTTATTGAATTAGAAGATTTGATCATCGATAGAGAGGCCTACAAAATTATTTTTAAAGGAGAGGATGTCATTTTACCACGTAAAGAATTTGAATTGCTGTATTTGTTGGCATCAAAACCTGGAAAAGTCTTTAAACGCGAAGATATCCTTGATAAAATTTGGGGGAATGAAGTGGTTGTTGGTGGAAGAACGATTGATGTTCATATCCGTAAGCTCCGCGAAAAATTGGGTGATAAACGCTTCAAAACCACAAAAGGCGTTGGGTATAAGTTTCAAAGCAAATGAGTTCATCACTGAAAAAAACCTATAAATTTGCAGGCACTACAGCGCTGCTTTTGACGTTTTTTCTTACACTCTTTCTGAGTGTTTTTTTGTTTTACATTGATCAGTTCAACGGAAAACTCATTATTCTAAGTTCACTCTTTTGTTTTGTACTGTCTTTTATTCTGATTCAATACCGCGTCGATCGTTATATCTTCAAAAGAATTGAAAAAATTTACAATGATGTCATCTTTTTAGAATCTGAGACTGGGCCAGTGAACAGTGTACCCCTTTCTACGGATTTAGATTTTTTATCTAAAGAACTTAGCAAATACACACGACTAAAAAAAATGGAGTTAGAGTCTTTTCGTGCGCGCGAAGAATTCCGAAAGGAGTTTGTGGGTAATGTAGCCCATGAACTCAAAACGCCTTTATTTACGGTGCAAGGCTATATTGCTACACTATTGGATGGGGCAATGGAGGATTCAGAGGTATTGGAAAAGTATTTAAAGAGAGCCGATAAAGGCGTCGATCGCTTAATCTATATTGTCAAAGATTTGGATATGATCACTAAGATAGAATTTGGTGATGCCAAATTGGAAAAAACAAATTTTGACATCTTAGAATTGATAAATAATGTTTTTGAACAATTGGAAATGAAAGCCAAAAAGAAAAACATCACGCTTTCATTGGATGAACTTTCGACCTCTTCAGTATATGTCCATGCCGATATGGAACGGATTCAACAAGTGCTGACCAATCTTTTGGTCAATTCTATAAAATATGGGCACACCAATGGAACTACAGAAGTCAGTATTGAGGCTCTTGATGATGCAAAAGTTGTGGTGCGCATTACCGACAATGGCGAAGGCATAGAGGAAGAATATATTCCACGTCTTTTTGAGCGGTTTTATAGAGTTGATAAAAGTGGTGCTCGGAGCGAAGGAGGTTCCGGACTTGGACTCGCTATTGTAAAACACATTATTGAAGCACATGAGGAGAAAATCTTTATTGAAAGCAAGTACGGTATAGGAAGTGAGTTCTCATTTACACTTCAAAAACAAGAATAACTTCTGCGTAATTTCCCTATTTTTGCTGAAAATTAAGACCTGTGGGGAGTAAAAATAAACTTAAAAGATTTCGAGAAAATGAAACATTTCACAATGTACTTCAGCCCAAACGTGCGGATCTTGTGGATGCTATATTTCCATTTAAAGGAAAATGGGGTGCGGATTTTTTTAAAAACAGCAATCCATTAGTTTTGGAACTGGGCTGTGGAAAGGGTGAATACACTGTCGGTCTGGCCAAGCGATATCCCCACAAAAATTTCATTGGGATTGACATCAAAGGTGCGCGTTTTTGGCGTGGTGCCAAAACAGCAATAGAAGAGCAACTCCCTAATGTAGCTTTTATTCGTACGCAAATCGAACTGATAGAACATTTGTTTGCTGAAAATGAAGTTGATGAAATTTGGATCACTTTTCCCGACCCACAAATCAAGTATAAACGTACCAAACACCGTCTGACCAATGATGCTTTTTTGCAACGCTACAAACATATCCTAAACGATACTGGCGTTGTTCACCTCAAAACAGATAGTGAGTTTATGCATGGCTACACCCTTGGGTTGTTGCATGGCCGAGGCCATGAGGTGCAATATGCCAACCACGATGTGTATCATCAAGAAGGAAGTCCAGACGAAGTTACTGGCATTCAAACCTTTTATGAAACCACGTATTTAGAAAAAAACAAAGCAATTACTTATATTAGATTCAAAATCAACTAAAATTTGAACAATACACTTATCTTTTTTATTAGTCTTTTGATTTCTTTTATTGGAGTAATTCCCCCAGGAATGCTCAATGTGTCTGCTGCTAAAATCAGTTTGAATGAAGGGCATAACAGAAGTTTTATGTTTTCTTTTGGGGTATGTGTTGTTGTAGCTATTCAAGTTTATATCGGTGTAGTTTTTGCTAAATATCTTAACCTTCATCCAGAGATTACGGTTATTTTGAAGCGGGTGGCCTTTGTCATTTTTTTGTTGGTTTCAGCCTATTTTTTCAACACGGCAAAATCGTCTACCTTGGCAATAGAACACCCTGTAAGAAGTAAACAAAGCCGTTTTTTTCAAGGAATATTTATGTCTGCACTGAATATTTTCCCCATTCCTTTTCAGGCCTATGTAGTCACTACGCTGCTGTCTTATGGTTGGATGAGTTTAGAAGCTACAACTATTGGAACCTATGTCTCTGGTGCAGTCATGGGAACATTTATGGCCTTGTATGTTTATATTTTGTTTTTTGACACTCTGAAAAACACAAAAATAGCCAGTCCAAAAAACATGAACTATTGCATTGGTGTTATCACTTTAGTCGTGGCAATTGCCACTTTGATTAATCTTCTAAGGCAGAATTAAGATGTCGGAATCTTTTAGTTTTTTTGAAAAATGTTATACAGTAGCACGTCAAATTCCATATGGGCGTGTCACAACTTATGGAGCCATTGCACGCCATTTGGCTTCGCCACAAAGCGCAAGAGCCGTGGGCTATGCAATGACCGCGTCTCACGCAAAAGACGTTCCCGCGCACCGAGTGGTCAACAGAACCGGATTGCTCACAGGGAAACATCATTTTGAGGGCATAAATTTGATGCAGCAACTTTTAGAAAATGAAGGAATTGAAGTCAAAAATAACCAAATTCAAAATTTTGAAATTGTATTTTGGGATCCATCAAAAGAACTTTAGTTTTTTTGACAAATCAAGCGTATATTTGTCCTTTAGAATAAGTCTAAATTATCCAGGTTGAAATTTACAAAACAAGACATACAAAACGCGTTGAAGACCCTTACTGTTCCAGGAGAAGGTAAGAATATGATTGAAAGTCAGGCGGTTAAAAACATTGTTGTTTTTGGTGATGAAGTCGTTGTGGATATCACGATTTCCAATCCTAGCCTTCAGGCCAAAAAGCGTACCGAAGTGGACATCATGAAAACCATTCATGAGTTGGTATATCCCAAAGCCAAAATCCAAGTCAATGTGAAAGTTGAAGCGAATAAAGCGCCAAAAAATGAAATCAAGGGTAAACCCATCCCTGGGATCAAACACATCATCGCAATAGCGTCTGGTAAAGGCGGAGTTGGCAAGTCTACAATTACTTCGAATATGGCCGTTACATTGGCTAAAATGGGTTTTAAGGTTGGTGTTTTAGATGCCGATATTTATGGTCCTTCTATTCCTTTGATGTTTGATGTTGCGCTAGAACGACCATTGGCCGTACAAGTCAATGGTGCTTCTAAAATGCAACCTGTCGAAAATTATGGAGTCAAAATACTTTCGATTGGATTTTTTACCAAACCAAATCAAGCTGTAGTTTGGCGTGGTCCTATGGCTGCTAAAGCACTAAATCAAATGATTTTTGATGCTGCTTGGGGTGAATTAGATTTTTTATTGATTGATTTACCACCAGGAACAGGAGACATTCACTTGAGTATCATGCAGTCTTTACCCATTACTGGAGCTGTGGTTGTCAGTACTCCACAAAATGTTGCACTTGCTGATGCTAAAAAGGGAGTAGCTATGTTCCAACAAGAAAGCATCAATGTACCAGTATTGGGCATCATTGAAAATATGGCCTATTTTGTACCTGAGGAATTACCAGACCACAAATACTATATTTTCGGTCAAGAAGGAGCAAGACATCTAGCAAGTGATCTTGAGGTTTCATTTTTGGGCGAGATTCCCATTGTACAAAGTATTCGAGAAGCCGGCGATTTTGGTCGCCCGGCAGCCATGCAATCCAATACGCCATTAGAGTCTTCATTTAGAGAAATCACTCAAAATGTAGTTCAAGAGGTTGTTAGGCGTAACAAAAGTTTACCACCAACAGAAGCCATAAAAATTACAACAATGGCGGGTTGTAGTGCTGTAAAAAATTAAATAAAAATGATTATGAGTACAGAAGAATTGCGAAAAAATGTAGAAAAAGCTCTGGATGAAATTCGTCCATTTCTTCAAAATGATGGCGGAAATATCAACCTCATTGCCATTGAAAATGATGAGGTGGTCAAAGTTCAACTCATTGGTGCATGCTCTTCGTGTAGTGTCAACCAAATGACTTTAAAGTCTGGTGTGGAGATGACCATTAAAAAATATGCGCCTCAAATTCAATCTGTAATCAATATTGAAGCTTAGGATGATCAAAACAGATATTCTTATTATTGGCGCAGGGCCAACAGGGCTATTTGCTGTCTTTGAAGCAGGATTACTCAAGCTTAAATGCCACCTAATAGATGCACTGCCTCAGCCCGGTGGTCAATGTTCTGAAATTTATCCCAAAAAACCAATCTACGATATTCCAGCCTATCCAGAAATTTTAGCTGGCGAACTTACAGAAAAATTATTAGAGCAATCTAAACAATTTGAACCTGGTTTCACCCTTGGTGAGCGTGCAGAAACTATTGAAAAGCAAAGCGATGGAACTTTCGTTGTAACAACCAACAAAGGGACACAGCATTGTGCGCCTGTCGTCGCAATTGCAGGAGGATTAGGGAGTTTTGAACCACGAAAGCCAGCCCTAGAAAATATTGAAAACTTTGAAGATAAAGGGGTGTCTTACATGATTAAAGATCCCGAAGTTTATCGCGATAAGCGTGTGGTTATTGCAGGTGGAGGGGATTCCGCATTGGACTGGTCAATTTTTTTAAGTGCCGTTGCTAAAGAAGTTACATTGATTCATAGAAGAACAGAATTTAGGGGCGCTTTAGATTCTGTTGACAAAGTGCAGGAACTTAAAAACAATGGGGTTATTAATTTGATTACGCCTGCTGAGGTTACGGGTCTTATTGGTGCTGATTGTTTAGAATTTATAGAAGTCACAAAAACAGATGAAGCACCACAACGTATCAAAACAGATGCGTTTATCCCACTGTTTGGGTTATCCCCTAAACTGGGGCCAATTGCCAATTGGGGATTAGAAATCGAAAAAAATGCCATTAAAGTAAATAACGCATTAGATTATCAGACCAACATTCCAGGGGTTTTCGCCATTGGAGATGTGAATACCTATCCCGGAAAATTGAAATTGATTTTATGCGGTTTTCACGAAGCCACACTGATGTGCCAGGCGGCTTACAAAATCATCAATCCAGGAAAGCGTCTTGTGCTTAAATACACAACTGTAAGTGGTATTGATGGCTTTGATGGAACTCGCAAAGAAGCGCCCAAGAGTGTTGTAAAATCAATTAATTGATGTCTTCAGATATTCACATAAAAATAACAGACCGCAATGGAACAACTCATGCTGTTGAGGCGCCCACTGATATGGCTCTGAATTTGATGGAAGTTGTGCGCATGTACGAACTTGCTCCAGAAGGGACTATTGGCGTTTGTGGTGGTATGGCCATGTGTGCTTCCTGCCAATGTTATATCCACAGTACACACGATTTAGTTGATAAATCAGATGATGAAGAGGCCATGCTTAGCGAGGCGTTTCACGTCAAGCCAAATAGTCGATTAGGTTGTCAAATTCAAGTCTTTCCTGAGTTAGAAGGATTGGAAATTGAATTGGCTCCGGAAGAGTAAATTTATTCAATTTTTTCTATAGCAAATGGGAGTATGCGCTCAACAAATTTGGAGTACGCCAAGCTAGAAGGGTGTAGGTTATCTGAAGCAATCAAGTCAGGATTATTGAGCCCTTGTTGAGTAATGTCTGTGATATAAACATAAGTCAACCCGTTGGTGTTGCAATAATTTTGTGCGTAATTGTTGTAGGTCTCTAGCTCTGCTGAAATGGTTTCGGAGTTTGAATTTTGTCCAAATGGTGTGTAGGCGTAGTCGGGAATGGAAACGACAATGAGGTTTGATGCTTCGCCACCTACCAGAGAAATAGCGGTATCCACTAACTCAATAAACTCTGTTTGATATAATGAAAAAGGTTTATTTTGATATTGATTATTGACTCCTATGAGTAAAGTTACCAAGTCAAAATCTGCTGTTGGATTAGCGCTTGCTATGGCAGATTTTAAATTTGTAGTTGTCCAACCCGTTTGCGCGATGATTTCCAAAGAAAAAATATCCTGACTGTTAAAGTTTTCAATTAAGCTGTCTTTGAGTTGTTCTGGAAAACGACAACTTATACACACACTCTGCCCAATGGTATAGCTATCGCCCAAGGATAATAATTTGAACGTGCGCGGTGCTTCATCGTCCTGTTCTTCTTCCTCTTCCTCTTCTTCGTCTTCACCTCCAGCATAAGGGGCAACATATGGTATTTCAGCTTTTGTATTACAGCTTAGGACAGACATGTTCAAAATAAATGACAGTCCAAAAAACAATACGAGAAGTTTATTATTTAAACGCATTAAGTCCTGTTATATCGAGTCCAGTAATTAGTAAGTGTATGTCGTGTGTACCCTCGTAAGTCACAACACTTTCTAAATTCATCATATGGCGCATAATACTGTATTCGCCTGTGATCCCCATTCCGCCAAGAATCTGTCGGGCTTCACGAGCAACCTTTAAGGCCATATCTACATTATTTCTTTTGGCCATAGAAATTTGTGCCGAAGTAGCTTTATCTTCATTTTTTAATTGTCCCAACCGGAAGGCCAACAATTGTGCTTTAGTGATTTCAGTAATCATTTCGGCCAATTTTTTCTGTTGCAGTTGAAAGCCTGCAATAGGTTTTCCAAATTGAACACGTTCTTTGGCATAACGCAAAGCGGTATCGTAACAATCCATTGCTGCACCAATAGCACCCCATGCAATGCCATAGCGCGCAGAATCCAAACAACCAAGCGGTGCGCCTAATCCAGATTTGTTAGGTAATAAATTTCCTTTTGGAACTTTAACATCTTGAAAAATAAGCTCACCAGTTGCACTGGCTCTTAACGACCATTTGTTGTGTGTTTCTGGCGTAGAAAAGCCTTCCATACTCCGCTCAACAATAAGCCCATGAATACGGCCTTCTTCATTTTTTGCCCACACCACTGCAACATCGCAAAAAGGAGCGTTAGAAATCCATAGTTTTGCACCATTCAGTAAGTAATGGTCGCCCATATCTTTATAATTTGTGGTCATACCCCCAGGATTACTTCCGTGATTGGGTTCAGTAAGTCCAAAAGCACCCATAAATGCTCCTGAGGCAAGTTTTGGTAAATATTTTTGACGTTGTTCTTCATTACCATACTTCCAAATTGGATACATCACCAATGAAGATTGCACCGATGCGGTACTGCGAACTCCAGAATCGCCACGTTCAATTTCTTGCATAATCAGTCCATATGAAATTTGATCTAGACCTGCACCTCCATAGGTTTCTGGAATGTAGGGACCAAAGGCACCAATTTCTGCTAATCCTCCGATAATTTGTTTTGGAAATTCCGCTTTTTGCGCATAAGTTTCAATAATGGGTGAGACATCTCTCTTAACCCATTCTCGAGCAGCATCACGAACAAGCTTGTGTTCTTCGCTAAATAAATCGTCTAAATTGTAATAATCGGGTGCTTCAAATAGGTCTGGTTTCATACAAAAAGTTTTTTATGTAATCATTTCATAGAAAAAACAACTAAAAATCAATTTTCTACACAACAAATTTACTTATAAATTTATTTAGTTTAGAATTTTAAATAAAATTCTTTTGTCATGTTTTTGTAGGCCTCACTATAGCTGTGGCGACCATCTTCAAGATACATTTCTTGGCGGTCCGTTTGTCGATTTTCAAATGAAAAGGCCATCAGGCAACGCTTGATTTTTCCTTGTTTTTCGCCACGAACATGCAATATATTATGGCAAAACAACCCTTGCTCCTTGGCCAAAGTGTAAAACGTTTTTTCTGCACTGTAGGGGACAATAACGCAAAATTGACCGCCGTCGGACAGTAATTTGCTAACTGATTCGATAAGATGCCTAAACGGCATAGCGTGTTCAAAACGTGCTCTATTTCGGGCATCGTTTTGCGTATCAAAAGGGTTGGTGTAAAATGGAGGATTCGATACAATAAGATCGTATTTGTCTTCAATTTCCTCTGTAAATTCTTCGAGGCTAGCGTGGTAGCAAAACAACCGATCTCTCCATGGTGATTGCTCAAAATTGGTTACACATTGCTCATAAGCTGAAGCATCAATTTCAAGCGCATCAATGAGTTCTGCGGAACTGCGTTGCGCAAGCATGAGCGCCAAAATTCCCGATCCTGCACCAATATCTAAAATTGACTTAGGGCGATGGTCTACATAAGCCCAAGAACCCAACAAAACAGCATCTGTACCTACTTTCATTGCGCATTTATCGTGATCAACACTGAATTGTTTGAATTGAAATGCGTCTAAAGCCATTAATTTAGGTACAATTCGATGAGTCCCGGTGGTGTGTTTACTGTGACTGTTTTATTAGTACGGTCAACACTAGAAATGATATCGTCATTTAAGGGAATTAAAATTTCTATACCGTTACGGTCTATTTCAAAAAGCACTTGAGCGCTGCTGTCATTAACCCCTGAAATGAGTCCAACTGAGCCAAAATTTTCATCAACGATATGAAAACCAATAATTTCGTGGTAATAAAATGCATTACCCTCAAGTTTTGGCAATAAGGCTAGGGGAAGGTATACTTCTTTTTTAAGTAATTGTTCTGCGTCTATCTCTGTGGATACATCTTCAAATTTTAAGCGTAACAGATTGGATTTGTGCAGTTGTGATTTTTCAATAAAATAAGGAATCAAACTGTTGTTGATGTCCAAAAACAGGGCGTCAAGGTATTCGTAAAGCTCGGGTTGGTCGGTGTCAAGTTTCAGTAGTACTTCGCCTTTGAAGCTGTACTTTTTTACAAGTTTGCCGAGGTAAAAACAATCTTCCTTCTTCATAAAAGTTCAAAAAAAAACCTGACCAAAGTCAGGTTTTAAAGATATAAAAAATAAATGTTTTATTCTTCTTCGTTAGACGCTTCTGCTGTTTCTTCGACAGTATCTTCAGTCGCTTCTTCTACAACTGGTGCAGCAGCAGCAATACGTGCTTCGTTAGCCGCTTTTTCAGCAGCTAGTGCTTTTGCGACCTCTGCATCTTTAGCTTTTTGGAGATCCGATTTCTTGGCGTCAATTTTGGCTTGCTTTTCAGTTACCCAAGCTTGAAATTTTTCTTCCGCTTGTTCTTCTGTTAAAGCCCCTTTTTTAACTCCACCAGCAAGGTGTTTTTTCAATAAAACGCCCTCGTGCGACAAAATCGTACGTGTGGTGTCTGTGGGTTGTGCGCCCTTTTCTAACCATTGTACTGCATTATCGATGTTGAGCTCGATCTGTGCTGGATTAGTATTCGGGTTGTACGTTCCTAATTTTTCAAGAAATCGTCCATCTCTTTTGGAGCGCGAATCTGCGGCAACAATCCAATAAAAAGGTTTTCCTTTTTTTCCGTGTCTTTGTAATCTTAGTTTTACAGGCATAAAAATTAATTTGTGAGGTGCTCGACCTCTGTTATTAATGAGCGGCAAATATACTATATTTTTTCAATACAAAAACATTCATTTTTTTTTTATATTTTTGAAGTGTTATGTGGCCATGTTGTCCTCTATCTCATTTATATTTTTTATGAAATACCTTTTATTTATTCTTTTACTTCCTTTAGCTTTTTTAAGTTGTCAAGACGACATACAAACCAGTTCGCCGACTTTTCAGGGGCTACAACAGGGCGATTTTGTATGGCGCTCTACTGTACGTACAGCTACTGTGCAAAGCTCTGGGGTGTTGAGTATTTCGGGTAGCGATGGTTACGGCACCATGATTATAAGCCTTCCAGAAGCTGCTGTCGGGGTCTACACTTTAGGTCAAGGTGAGCTTTCAACAATCACTTTTACAGAAGGAATCACAACTTACTCTACTCAAAACAACGGTACAGAATTTCCCGTCTACTTAGGCGATGGGCAGGTTACTCTGGAGGAGGTAAATACTGTATCAAAAACGCTTAAAGGATCTTTCTATTTTAATTCGTACGACGATGAGGGTAGTAAGTATTTGAACTTTTCTGAAGGGGTGTTTTATAATTTGAGGTATGTTGACTAACAATCTGTTTTTATTTTAGGACTGAGTTTTTTTGGCATCCGTTTAAATTTCATAACTGCTAAATCTTTTGATAGTTGCAAATCAGAGTTTCAATAGCCTTGCCAAATTTTAATTTTCTTCAAACTATTTTTACTCCCACCATTACAGTTCAATTGGGTTTCGAGCATTAGCTGCTC
>Ga0233395_1000644_pt1 | contig 17900 bp, 23 predicted proteins | sample 27DmetaG_FD_186029 | JGI IMG/M metagenome (GOLD analysis project Ga0233395, IMG submission 186029) | Seawater microbial communities from Monterey Bay, California, United States - 27D | ecosystem: Environmental > Aquatic > Marine > Coastal | place: USA: California | collected 2016-10-12 | reverse complement strand
CTATTTTTATCAAATAAATTCAAACAAAATTTTATAAAATAACTTTGCTAAACTTTGGCAAAAATAACAAAATTAAACAGTTTCAAATCTATAAATTAGATAATTGGTTTTTCAGAGGTTCCATTAGTAATTTTATCTTGCAGAGTACAACTGGGAATTGGAAGGTAATAACTCAATAGAAGACTTTTATTTAAATGTCTTAAGCCTTGTCCATAGAAAAACAGATCATCAATAATGTCTAATTTTGATAGTAGACAGTAAAAAATGAACTTATGAGAAATGTTGTTCGTTATGGTAAAATTAAAACAGTCTGTAGTTGTTGCCAATTTTCCATTATAATAATGAATATTAGCTACCCCTCCAGTTCCCATTACAATCAACTCTTCATTGTAAATAAAATGATTTAGAAATAATGACTGGTTTTTACTTGAGCTGAAAAGAGGATATTTGCCACTTTCTAATCCATCCCCAGCTTGTATAGAAGATTTTGGTAATGATTTAGATATATACTTCAACTTCCTAATCTCCCATCCTTCAGGAATATCTCCAACCCAAGGGGCTCCGCTATCTACATATTTCTCATATTTTTGATAATTTGCTAAACTCATGATTTTCCCTTAAATTTTAAATTATCGGTCAAACCAACTAGTTTTTTTAGAAGGCCATCACTTTGGCTTTCTATTTCTAGAATCTCTTTAGTTACAACTTCTAAGGAGCGAAGAGGCTTTGCCTCGTAAAAATGTTTGTTAAAGCTTATTTCATAGCCAATATTTGTTTTAGAAATATCTATCCAAGCATCATCAACATAAGGCCTCACTTCTTTTATAAAGAACTCGTGAATATTTTCTTGTACAGGAATATTTTCAAAATCCCTTAAATTGCTGTCAGTTTCATATTCGATATATTCTCCTTCATCTTTACCTTTAAAATAGCCATAATCTGCTAGCTGATCTTTACTACAGCCAATTTTATCAATTAAATCACTTAGTTGCTTTGATGAAAATTTATGAATTTTCTTGATTACTTTGGCGCTATTTTCATCTATGAAGCTAATGCTATCTAAAATTTGTTTTTTGTGTTTTGGGGATAGTTTTATTTTTTGATTCTTTATAGTTTTTTCAAATTTTATTAAAAACTCATTATAGTTAAGCCATAAATCATCACCAATAATTTTTTGCAGTTCCTCTGCTTGTTTCATAAGATCAAGCTGCTCTTGCCAAGATTGGGGGCTAAATAAAGATTTTTTCTGCGCTGGTTTTAATGAAATTTCTTCTTTTTCTAAATATTCCTCTATTTGCAATCTGCAATCTTTTAAATCCTTATAGACCTTATCGCCATATTGTTCATAAATATAGGCCATTACATCTTTTATATTTGGAATAAATCTTAGTTTTTCTATATTATCATCACTAAATTTAACTGCTTTTCTAAGTGGTCTTTCAATTGTCACTTTGTGATATCCAAAATCCCTATTATCAAAAATCTTGGAAATTTTATCTTGAGGTGCTTTAAGGTAAATATTGGTTATTTCATCAATATGATCATCACTTAATTCACAATTTTTCTCACCAAGGTTTTTGCGTAATTTTTGATAGTAATTTGAAGCATTTATAAGCTGTATTTTTCCTCTACGATTCTCAGCTTTATTATTATTTAAGATCCAAATGTAAGTTGTGATACCAGTATTATAAAAAAGGTTATTTGGAAGCTGTATTATTGCTTCAAGCAAGTCATTTTCGATAATATAACGGCGAATATTACTTTCTCCTCCTCCAGCATCACCAGTAAATAAAGAAGAACCATTATGAACTGATGCAATACGAGAACCAATAGAATTGCTATTACTTGATTTCATTTTATTAACCATCTCCATCAAGAATAACAGCTGACCATCAGAAGATCTTGGAGTGGCATCAACTATTTCTACTTCACCAAAGAAATTTCTTAAACTAACTTGAAATCTTGAGTCTATTACTTCTTTGCCATCTTTGATGTACTTTTGATCACTTTTCCAAGATTTACCATAAGGAGGATTTGAAAGCATAAAATCAAATCTCATATGAGAAAATTCATCGGTAGCAAGAGTTGATCCAAGTTTGATATTTTCTGGATTATTACCTTTAATCATCATATCTGATTTACAAATGGCAAAAGTCTCAGGCTGAGATTCCTTACCATATAAATAGATATCTGATGTTGATTTAATATATCCTTCAGGGTCAATAATGAAATTTTGAGATTCGGTTAACATTCCACCAGAACCGCAAGCAGGATCATAAATTGTTAAAACAGGAGGAAGATTATTTTTGATTGGATCAAAAATAATGTGAGTCATTAATTTTATTACTTCTCTTGGAGTAAAATGCTCTCCAGCTTCTTCATTATTCTCTTCATTAAATTTTCTGATTAACTCTTCAAATACATAACCCATACCAAGGTTAGTTAAGGCTGGCAAAATTTTACCATCAGCTTTTCTAACTTCATTTGGACTGAGGTTTATTTCTTCCGAAACATATTTTTCTATTACATCAAATAAAACATCTGAGGCTACCATCTTTCTAACCTGATTCGCTAGATCAAAATTTTCGATTATCTCTTTTACATTTGGACTAAACCCTTCGATATAGGTTTTAAAATTTTGCTCTAAATTTGATGGATTTCCAAGAAGTGATTTAAGGGTGAATTGGGATGTGTTGTAAAAAATGTAACCTGATGCTTGCTTTAAACCATCAGGGTCAAGGTCTGGCAAATCAGCATCTTCCCTTTGAAATTTTACCTCTTCAAGAACAGCTTCTTTTGTTGGCTCTAATAAACAATCCAATCTTCTTAATACGAACATCGGTAAAATTACATCACGATACTTTCCTCTTACAAAAACATCTCTTAGGCAGTCATCTGCGATTGACCATATAAAATTAACTATTCTGTTGTGATAAGTGTGATCCATAATTTATTTTTTCGTTTTTTCCTGTTTCTTAATCCAATTATCAATTTCACTTTTTCTAAATCTCCAAGCATTACCAACTTTAAATCCAGGAATCTTTTTATCAGACGCAAAACGATATGCTGTTTTTTCGGCTATTTTTAGGTAATCAGCCAGTTCCTTCATCGTCATTATGTCGTTCTTTTCAATGATACTCATAAAAGTTAAGCAATATGTTTTGTTGAATTAAAAAACTTTCTATATAGAATAGGATAGAAAATAATAGAACGCAAGAGAGGTAATGATTTTTAATTAAAATTATTTACAATTTGCAAATTAACATTGACATAATCTGAGACTTTCTTACTCTCTAACGCATAAGAATATTAATTATTTTATGTTTAAAATATGCATATCAAAACAAAAGATATTAAATCTTTAAAAATTGGCTTTGCCGGAATTGGTATTATGGGATCAGCAATGTCGGAGCATATCCATGATAAAAGATTTAATCTTTCAATTTATAATCGCACAAAAGACAAAAAAGTTTACCAACAATTACTTAAGAAAGGAATTAATGAGGCAAACACAATTTCTGATCTGGCAAAAAAATGTGATATAATCTTTACTTGTCTTGATGATGAAGTTTCAGTTATTAATGCAGTAAATGAGATTTTACCTCATTTAAAAGAAGGTTCAATAATAATAGATACAACCACAATTGGTAAAAAATCAGCTATTAAAATTGGCAATATTTTACAAGCAAAGAACTGTATATTTTTAGATGCTCCAATAACAGGAGGACAAAAAGGCGCTAAAGCTGGCAATTTAACTGTAATGGTTGGTGGTGATAAAGAATATTTTGACTATCTATTACCATTATTTGGGTCATTTGGCTCATTAATAAAATATTGTGGTAATATCGGTTCTGGTCAGGCCGTAAAATCAATTAATCAATTACTTTGCGCTGTTAATTTGGCTGGAACATGCGAAGCCTTTATCGTAGCTAAAAAAATGAATATTGATCCAAATTTAATAATTGAAATTTGTGGTAGTGGCATGGCGGGAAGTAAGCAACTTACAGATGTTGGATCTGAAATTGTTAAAGATAATTTTAATCCAGGATTTAAAGCTCGTCATTTAACCAAAGATTTAAGATTATTATTAGAGGAGATTGACTCAAATCAAATTAAAATAACTAACAAAATTTTTGAGGATTTTGAAGAATTAACAAAAAATTCAGATATAGGTGAAATGGGGACGCAAATTTTATTAAAATATTTAAGTGATTCTCTAAAATAATATTTTCAATGATATTTCCAGATAATTTTATCCAAAATAAATTCAAAACTCCTGATAATATTAATATCAATTATCTTATGGCAGGTGATGGTCCTCCTATTTTGCTTTTACATGGACATCCTCAGAATTCTGCTATGTGGCATAAAATAGCGCCAGATCTTTCTAAAAAATATACAGTTATTCTCGCTGATCTAAGAGGCTATGGCGATAGCGATAAACCAAAAGGAAATGATGATCATAGTAATTATTCCAAGAGGATAATGGCTCTAGATATGATTTATTTAATTGAAAATCTTGGTTTTAAAAAATTTAACCTCATAGGTCACGATCGTGGAGGAAGGGTTTCTTATAGAATGGCACTAGATCATAAAGACAAAATAGAAAACTTAATTACTCTCGATATTTTACCAACTTATATAATGTATCAAAATACTAATCTCGATTTTGCTACTAGCTATTGGCATTGGTTTTTTCTTATTCGTCCTTTTCCATTTCCAGAGAATGCTATTAATAATGATCCAGAAATCTATCTTGATCAAGTTTCAAAAGGTAGAAATAATGGTAAGTCACCATTTAGCAAAGAGGCGAAAGATGAATATATTCGCTCTTTACAAAATCCAGATACTGCGCATGGAATATGTGAAGATTATCGAGCAAGTAAATTGATTGATTTTTATCATGATCTGGAAGATTTAGAAAAAGGCAATAAAATTGAATGTCCTATGCTTGCCTTATGGGGTAAAAATGGCGCAATTGAAAAATATTTTGATGCAATAAAGGAGTGGCAAAAATTTGCTACAAATATTCAAGGTAAAGCATTAAATAGTGGTCATTATATCGCAGAAGAAATACCAAATATTTTGCTCGCTGAAATTAATGATTTTTTAAAATAATTAAAATATGACGAAAACTTTATATCAAAAATTGGTAGATTCACACAAGGTAGAAACTATAGATGAGGAAAATATTTTACTTTATGTCGATCTTCATATTATGAATGAATATACTAGCCCTCAGGCTTTTACATCATTAGATGAAAAAAATAGAAATGTTTTAAGGTCAGGAAAGCAACTAGCAACAGTATCTCATATAATTCCAACTCATGATGTTGCTGTAAAAGACAGAACTATTCCTGATAAAACATGCGAAACCCTTGCTGATAATTTAGAAAAGAATTGTACAAAACATAATATTTTATGTTATGGAACTAATGATGTTAATCAAGGTATTGAACATATTATCGCTCCTGAACAAGGTTTAGTTCGTCCCGGAATGGTAATTTTATGTGGTGATAGCCATACCACAACCTATGGGGCGTTAGGTGCTCTTGGGTTTGGTATTGGTACTTCAGAAGTTGGTCATATTTTAGCAACTCAGACTTTAGTTTATCGCCTTGCCAAAGAAATGAGAATTAAAATAAATGGTAAATTAAAAGATGGAATTTCATCAAAAGATTTAATTATTTATATTATATCACAAATTGGAGCACAAGGAGCTCGTGGCTATGCAGTTGAATTCTCGGGATCTGCAATTGAGGATTTATCAATTGAAGCCAGAATGACTCTTTGCAATATGGCTGTTGAAGCTGGTGCAAGAGCCGCATTAATTGCGCCAGATCAAAAAACCTTAGATTATGTTATTCCTAAAATAACAAATCTTAATGAAAAAGTTAAAAAAGAAGCCGTAAAAAATTGGAGTAAGCTAAAGTCTGATAATAAAGCGAAGTTTGATAAGGAGTATCAATTTGATGCTTATAATATTTCTAGCTTTGTTACTTGGGGTACAAGTCCAGATCAAGCAATAGCCCTTGATGACAATATTCCAGATCCAAATAATATAGAAGATGATAGAGAAAGAAATACAGCGATAAGAGCTCTTAATTATATGGGTCTCAAAGCAGGAGAAAAAATAAAAGGATTAAAGATTGATAGGGTTTTTATTGGATCATGCACTAATAGTAGGATTGAAGATTTAAGAATAATTGCCAATATTGTTAAAGGTAAAAAAGTAGCAAAAGATATAAGAGCAATGATAGTTCCGGGCTCTGGTGCTGTTAGAAACAGAGCTGAAATCGAGGGTCTTGCAAAAATATTCTTAGATGCTGGTTTTGAATGGAGGCAACCTGGCTGTTCAATGTGCCTTGCTATGAATGATGATATTTTAGGTTCAGGCGAAAGATGCGCCTCAACTACTAATCGTAATTTTGAAGGAAGACAAGGAAGAGGAGGAAGAACGCATTTAATTAGCCCTGCTGTTGCAGCTTGCACCGCAATTAAAGGATTTATAACAGATCAAATATAAAATTATGAGTAATTATATAATTAATGAGATAGCAGCGCCAATTGCTATTGATAACTTGGATACTGACCAAATTATGCCAAAACAATTTTTAAGAACAATCACCAAAGAAGGTTTGGACAAAGGTTGTTTATATGATCTTAGATTTGATGAAAATGGTGCAAAAAGATCAGATTTTTCATTAAATCAGGATAAATTTAAAAATGCAGGAATAATAATTGCGGGAAAAAATTTTGGTTGCGGATCAAGTAGAGAACATGCAGTTTGGGGATTACAGCAGCTTGGTGTTAAGGCAATTATTGCCCCAAGTTATGGCGAGATATTTTTTGGAAATAGTATTAATAACAGATTATTGACCATAATATTACTATCTAATGAAGTTGATGAATTAATGGATTTAGTAGAAAATGGTGATAATAATATTGAAATTGATGTTAAAAACCTTGTAGTTAAAACAAGTAAAAAAGATTATCATTTTAAAATGCAAAAACGCCATAAACAAATGATAATTGAAAATATTGACATGATAACACTTAGTCTTAGATCAAAAGAAAAAATAGAAATTTTTGAGAAAAATCATTTTCAAAATAACCCTTGGTCTGATTTGGATTTATCAAATCACAAATATAATGATAATTAAATTAATTTATTATGCCTAGAATAGCAGGAGCTGTACCGAGAATGCTTGGAAGATTCAGTATTCTACAATTGAGATTTCCAGAACCAGCAATGGTAGAATTTGCAAAATATGCCGACGATTTATCAAGAGATAGGAATCCATATCATCATCACCAAGATATGAAATTTGCACTTGCCTATAAAATGAATCAAAGTCTTGATACAGTGTTAAGAGGATCAGAAGTTTCAACGCAAGAAAGGGATGATGCAAGGTATCTTTTGCAAACTATGGAGAGAATGAGGGATGGATTAGAAGAGCCAGCAGTTCTTATTATAAATGGTTTTCCCGTTGATTCCAAAGAAAGCCTATTATCAACACCAAGTGATCCAACAGGTTACGATCCAGATAAAAAAGAGGATAGAGGAAAAGAGGGGTTTGTAACAGAATGTGCTATGCTTGCCTTTAATACAGCAATCCATCAAGATGTTGTTACAAACCCTAATGTACAAGGAGGTTTGTTTACACATCATTTATCTCCACGAAAAGGTATGAGTGGAGTTGCATCTAATGCTGGCGCAGGATTTTTTCCTGTTCATATTGAAGGAACTCATTTACCAACGGAAGAAATGGTGGATGGACTGACATTGACTGCTCTTAAAAATTCCAGGTCTCCAACTATATATGTTCCAATAATGATGATTGAGCAAAAGTTAAGAGAAGAACTGGGAGAAAGATTTGATATGTTATTGGAGCCTAGATTTAAATTTGTTGCTGGCGTGGCATATAATACTAATAGTGATTCAGGAGTTATAGAGCCAATGATATATACTGACGACAAAGGTAATATAGTTAGATGGAGAATGAATGCAAATCTAGACAAAGTATCTCCTGCAGATCCAAAAGATAAAGAGGCGGGAGAGGTTATTGTAAAAGTTGCAGAAGTCCTAGAGTCTTTGAAACAAGAGGTTGTTTTACAATATGGAGACTTTCTAAGAATAAATAATGCAACTGGTGCAGCACATTCGAGGGCGCCGATTCATCCTCAAGATAGCAATCCAAATGATCCAACTAATAATCGACATTTACTTAGGCAACAAACAATGCGATCTGATCCAGAGAGACAATCCCAAGACCCTAAATCTGATGGTATATCAGTACAATCAGCAGAAGGGATAAGCATAGATCAACCAACGCAATCAAAATAAAATGATAAATATATTTCTTAACTATAACGAATCAGATTCTTTTGCAAAAGATATGATATTAGGATATTCTTTTTTAAATAAACATGAGAATAAAGTACAATTTGAAACCGATATAAATAATATAAATAATTGCAACAAAATATTAATTCTTAGAAGTGCAAAAAATAAGACTCCTGATTTAAATATTAAAAATATTAACAAAAATAATATCGCTACATTCAGCATACACGAAGTAGGCTTATCTCAACTTGATGAGTCAAATGTAAAAAATTGGTCATTACCCAATATTTTTAGATTTTGTTTAAATGAATAAGGTTAATTTGGAAATTTCATCTCAAATTCCGTTCCTTTTCCCAGTTCAGATTTACAGATAATTTCCCCATCAAAAGCCCTCATGATTCTACGGCAAAATGGTAAACCAAGACCTGTTCCATCTTTTTTGCCAGATGTAAAAAAGCTTTCAAATATTAGCTCTAATTTATCAGATTCAATTCCAGGACCATAATCTTTAAAATATAAATAATTGCCGTCAGATTTTATCTCTGATCTGATTTCAATTTTAGCCTTATAATGAAGGGCATTTTTAAGCAGATTATAGATAACAAAAATCATCATATTTTCATCTCCTCTAAAAATAAAATCCTCATTCAAGTCATAACTAAGCAAATCTCGATCTTGTTGATTTTGATATGAGAATTGCCTTACTGCTTTTTTAACCACATTAGAAATCGACAGATCAACAAAATTACTCGTATCAATCTTGCCCTCCCTAATATTAGCCATAATCATATCAATCATTGCCAAACCCTGAGTTGAGCTATCAGCAATAAGATCAACATATTTCTATTAATTGATTTAAATTTTCTTTCATCAACTCACAGCATCCTTTGATACCTGCGAGCGGGTTTCTTGTCTCATGAGCAATTGAGCCGGCCAAACTTTTAACCTGTTCAATTTTATCATGATTTTTATCTATTTTGTTAAACATGATAAGAAAAATTAAGATTGTGAAATAAAATGATTATTGATAAAATAATCATATCCAAAAACATTAGTATTAATACTAAACAACTTAATAGTAATATTAAAAGACTGACTTATCAAGTTAATAACGCATGAATATCATAATTAATTACAAACAGTGCAAAGCTGCCAGAGCACTTCTGGACTGGAGTCAGGAAGATTTGAGTCAAAGGGCAGAAGTTGCCAAGGCAACTATTGGTGATTTTGAAAGAGGTGCTAGAAATTTGAGGATTGAGACAATGCAAAAAGTTGTCACTGTGCTTGAAAATGAGGGTATAAGATTTGAGGGTGAAGTAGGTAGAATTTTGGTGGAATTGAATCCTAAAAATTAGCAGTGGGTTTGAATGAATTGTGACAAGTTAGGAAGAAGTCGGTAAATTAGATTCTTTCTATTATTTTTTTTGCTTTTTTATCATTCATATATTTTTCATTAAATTCCCTTCTATAATTATTTCCTATCACATTGCCACCAGACAACACTCCATCGTAAACGATCTTTCCTTGAAATGGTATCAATGCAGTACCAACCAAAACAGGTAGACATTCCTTGGGAGCAATTTCTTCAATTGGTTGCATTAACCCTATTATAGCGTAGATTTGATTAGATTCATTGTGCAGGAATATTGAATGCTTCTTTAGATGTTTTAGAATTATAAAATTACCAGTGATTGCCTTTTTCCAGTTTTTCGTAATTTCTAACTCCTCTTGGTTCAAATTTGCTGGATTTTCTTTGGTAAATTGATCAATTAAGTTTTTATTATCAAATAAATGGTTTCTTAACCTGCAGGCATCATTCATAAAATTAGTATACTCTCCCCAGTCATCAAGCTTTTTAAATTTCTTGCTGATTTTGCTTATTTTATTTGTAAATAGCAGGATATTTTTATGAATTTTAAAAAATAAATCATAATCAGATTGGTTAAGATAATTTGTCATAAAAAATTTATTTGATTTGGTTAAGGGGTTTTATTTGCTATCAAAGAATTTTCAAAATCCTGTAATTTTAAAATCATTTCTTCGAATTTTGGAAAATCTTTAAAAAACATCTCCTCCATATTTTTGTAATCTTTTTTGATTTCAGCAATTCGGGACTCGTTTGGAATTAATTTAATATCAGAGAACTCCTTAATTTTATCATAATCAACCCAGCTCTCATTCCAAAAATCATCTTTGTTTTTAACGACTGCTTCTAATATTTCTAAATCATCTATTGGATAAATATTTAAACCATTTGCCAATATGGAATAAACATCGTAATAATGTCTGGAGTAATTTTGATTAATTGGCTTTTCTTCAGGGCGAAGCGTTATGGAGTGAAGGATTAATAATTTTTCGATAAAATTCCTTTTGATGGAAAGGGTATTAACTTCAAATTCATCAAAATAATCAGATAATATCTTCTTTGCGTATGGTACAATAACTTTCTTTTCCGATGGCCATATTCCACCTAACGCACCAAATTCCAATTTTATTTTTGGCTTAATGTAGTTATAATTACCTTTATTGACAACACTTCCTTCTTTTAATTTTTCTGTAAATGCCATTTCTTTTGTGTTCCAACCCATAATTGGACCAGTAAAATATTCTCTTTGAGGATTTGGGAATGTAAAAAACAAGGTTATGTTATTTTTATCATCTTCGTCAAAAACCAACTCATAATTTTCATTTTCAAGCTCAGCATCAAACGCTGTTTTTAGAATTGGTGAAATTTCATTTTCTACAAATTTTTTGGCCGCTTTTCTGTTTCTGGATTTAATTTTATCAACTTTTTGAGATTCACCACTAATTTCCAAAATATTTGAATTGATTGTAATATCAACATCTTCTGAAAATCTACCAATCGTATCATAGGCTTTTGAAAGACATGTACCACCTTTAAAAATAAGACTATCTTTTAATTGCTCACATGAGAATAATTTTTGCAAAACATAGCAAACCCAAATATCCTTTTCAACAATATCAAATCTTAAACCCAGATCATTTGACACTTTTTGAATTAAGTTTTTTCTCTCAATAGAATTTAATTTAATAAATTTCTTCATCTATGTGGCATTTAATTTATAAACAATATCTGACATCCAAGAAGAAAGATTGCTCGACATTTTAGCTAAATATTTCTTATCAACAGAATTCAATATCGAAGCACATCTATTTAAAATATCGTCAGTAATGTTATTTTTACCTAAATAGCTCAAAGCGTTTAGAATTAATATTATTTTACTTGGAGCATCAATAGGCGGATTAATTTTAGTATGTTTGAAGCAAATTATATTATTGCCAATTTTTCTTTTAAATGACCTACCTGTAGTTAGATAATTATTTTGAGCTGGTACTTGATTAGAAAAGCCCAAAATATTAGCACAAACTGCACCGGAGGGAAAAATTGAAACTCCTAAAGAATGTGCGATAGCTTTTGCGATATCATCAATTGATGGCGGAATAATTCCAATGTCCTTTTGAACGATAGGATAATAATAAATTCCCCAATCAATTCTTGTAATAAAACCATCATCAATTAATCTGCTTAAATTCTTATCAATGGTATTTCTAGTTGATAGATCGGCAAAATCTTTAGCACAAAAAACCCAGCCTCTTTTTTTGGTTTTTATTCTTTGTAAGATTTTGTCTTTTATAGCACTCATAGATTATTAAAAGTAATTAAATTAAAGTCATAAATATATTATAATATTTCTGACAATAAAAGTCAACGAATATTAAATGGCACCCAAAGTGGCTTTTGTAAATATGGATGTTAAATCAGGATTCGAATTGAGTCTTTAAAAAGTTCGTAATTGATGTTGTTTGCCTCAACAGGTGCAAAAGTTCGAAATTTAAAGGACGACCCAAAACCGCATTTAACACTTGTATTCTCTACATCGGCAAATTAGGATAATGGTTCGCAAAGTGAGCTTTGCACACCGCCAGTTTAATATCTGCAAACCTCATCTCCGCTCTATTTTTCTCTAATCACAACTACCGCTCTAACCCCAGTAAATCTAAGGCTTTACGAGTTTCAAGATTCATTTTCAGTCGTCCTTTTCCTTCTCCGATTTTCACAAAATTTTACTAAAATCAGCCCAAAAATTCTCTCTTTCTCCGTTTGGGTCGTCCTGTTTTGATTTCATGACGCTTCGATAAACACTGGCTTCACAGCTTTTCTATCGAACTTTTCTGTGTGGGTGTGCGAGTGCAACTTTGATGATTTTTGCGAACTAATGTCGCTGATAGCAACATTTTTCATTGACAGTTATTTTTTTATTAGTTAAAAATTAAGGAAGGTAAAGGCGGATAACTCTCACAAAATTTGAGTATTTGTACTCGGGAGATTCTTCGTTTGAAGTATCTTAACTTTTCTTCTGCTCATAATGATGTAGTAGAATGCCAGTATATAGTAGTATTAATTATTATGTATCTGGTTAATGGAATAGAAGAGACTTTGTTTTTTGACCGTCTGCACGTCCTTGAGAGGGACTAAATAATTGAATTAGGCCAAGCAGACTAATTCTTTTTTAGTCCGGGACAACGCAACCTGATGTTTGCGTCATAATCTAATATTAATTATGACTCTAGAAACAAATAACAAAAAACGAAAGTCACTTAGAAAAAAATTAATTAATCCAATTACTCTAAAAATAATTTTTTTAGCAGTGAGAATGATTAAGAAAATAATAGAGCTCATTCTAAGTTAAAATCTTCTATTCATTTTTAATAATTTTTCAAAGAAGTCTTACCTTGTTAGGATCGGTACTTAAACATATCAGAGTTTTTAATAAAAACACACAGCTTGAACTCGCAGAAAATTTAGATATCTCTCGTTCTTATATTTCAGAAATAGAATCAGGAAATAAAACACCTACAATAGAACTTTTGCAAAAATACTCAGATAATTTTAATATTCCTCTTTCAACTATAATGCTTTTTGCCGAAGAGTATGATGATAAAAAAGGATTAAGAAAAAAGGCAAAACATCTTCTAGCAAGAAAAACTCTAGATTTGCTTGATTGTATATGTAAAGAAGATGACAAATAATAAAAAATTATATCCAATTAAAGACTCATGTTTTTACAAATTATCCAACAAGAAGAAGCTGTATGAATTTCTAAAAACAGACTCTAAATCGATCAAAAAGTTTCTTATCTCTGGTGACAATAATTTTCTAGAAACAAAGGCATCAAACAATCGCCTAAACAGAATTAAGGATTTAAATCAAAGTAAATATCATGAACAAGAGATTATTGAGTTAGATGGCAATAATTTTGTAATTACTCAAGATAAAACCAGATTATGCCAAACCCCAAAAGGAAATAAAAATTATGGCTTATACAAAATTCACAAACGGATTGCCGATCTTTTATCGTCAATAGAAACTAAAGAATATGTTTTTTCAGGAATAAAGGGAAAGAGTTATATTGATAATGCCAAGTTTCATTTGGACAATAGCGATAATTTTATTGTAAAGCTGGATATAAAAAGATTTTTCCCTTCCGTAACCTCAAAATATATTTTTAGATTTTTTAGAAATGATCTGAAGTGCAGTCCTGATATATCAAAAATCTTGACAGATCTACTAGCGTATAAAAATCATATTCCAACAGGATCACCTGTAAGCATGATTTTAGCTTACTGGTCAAATTTTAAAATGTTCGATGAAATTTATGAGCTCTCTAGACTTAAAAATTGCAAAATGTCTTTATGGGTTGATGACATAATAATATCTGGAGAAAAAGCGTCAGAAGTTGCATGGGAAGCAAAAAAAATCATAATCAATCATGGCCTTAAATACCATGACAAGAAATTTAAAATCTATAAACCCAAAGAAAACAAAGAGATAACTGGCGTGATTATTACCCCAGATGGTAAAATAAAGTTACGCAATAGAAGTCATGTAAAAATTTATCACCTGAAAAACAAAAAAGATAAAACATCTGAAGAAATTAGTAAACTCAATAGCTATTTAAATGAAGCTAGGCAAATTGAGCCCAACAAATATACAAAAGTTAAAAAAAATAGCTAAAACCCTAACATCTCCTCCTGCTCCTGCCACAAATCAGGCATTTGTTTAGCAATTATATCCTGTAATTTTAAAGTCCGTGGCTGAGTTCCAGTCAAAACTGCTTTGACAATTTTTGGCGATAAAAAATTGAGGTTAAAAACTTTGCTTACATAGGAAGTTCCAACTTTTTCTTTTCTGGCAATGTCAGCCAAAGACTCAAGCTTACCTTCTTCCATTAGATTTTTCCATTTATGGGCTTTGCCAATCATCTTGATTAATTTGTCATCAAAATGAGTTTTTTGCTCATCTATTGGGGTGTTTTTAGGGCAAATTACCATTGCAGTACCGCCCCTCTTTTTTATTTGGATTGGCACAAAAATATCGATGGTTTCTTCATTTATATTTTGTTGAATTTCCTGCATTTCTTAATTCGTTAATTCGGTTGATAATGAGTGAAGTCCTTCTTTAAAGATTTTGATATTTAGCCCTTCAGGTTTGATATCAATTTGCTTAATTAGAAGGTTAATAATTCTTGCCTGTTCAACTGGAAATAATTCATCCCAGATTTTATCAATTGTTTTAAATGAGTTGATGATCTTATTTTCTGATAAATCGTCTTTTTTGGCGTTAATAGTATGAATTATAAATTCTGGCTTTTTTAGAAAATTTAAAACTTGGTCAGTCACTAAATTTTCAGTTTCATTAGCAGAAACTCTGCCAACTTTGCAAAGATCATTATTTCCCTTATGCTTTGACTGGCAAATGTAATAGCGATATCTCTTGCCTTGCTTTTTGGTATAAGTTGGCGTCATTTTTGAGCCGCATATACCACAATTCATAATTCCTTTTAAAAGTGGAGCTGTTGTAACTCTTGATGATGGTAATTGAATTTTGTTGTTGGTTGATAGTAGCTCCCTTGTTTTTTGCCAAATTTGCTCATCAATAATTGGCTTATGCATACCATCAAATAGCTTGTCTTTGTGCTTAACCTTACCGATATAGAGGTGATTATTTAAAATTCTTCTGACATTGGATTTATTAAATCTTTGACCCTTATGAAGCTTACCATTATTTGAAATCCAAGTTTTGGTGCTAAATCCAAGATTATTTAATTCTCTAGCTGTTTCGGTAATTGAGGCAGTTTCTGCGAAGTTTTGAAATAATATTCTGACAATTTTTGCCTCTTTTTCATTTATGAGTAATTTTCTATCTTTAGCATCATAACCAAGTGGAATATTGCCACCCATCCACATACCTCTTTTGCATGAGGCTTCTAATTTATCTTTAATTCTCTCAGAAGTTAATTCCCTTTCATATTGAGCAAAGCTTAATAGGACATTGAGCATTAATCTCCCCATTGAGTTGGCTGTATTAAAACTCTGGGTTACTGAGACGAAACTGACATTATGCTCATCAAGAAGCTGGATTATTTTAGAAAAATCTAAAAGTGATCTGGTTAAGCGATCAATTTTATAAACAATAATGCAGTCAATTTTATCTTCTCTAATATCTTGGAATAACCTTTGTAGAGCTGGTCTTTCTAAATTTCCTCCGCTAAAGCCACCATCATCATAATGATCATTAATTAGTACCCAGCCTTCGTGAGATTGAGAGGAGATATAATTTTCTGCTGAGGCTCTTTGTGCATCTAAAGAATTAAACTCTTGCTCTAATCCTTCCTCACAGGATTTTCTGGTATAAATAGCGCATCTTATTTTTTGTTTGGTTTTAAAATTATCTATCATGACTGTAATTTAAAGAATTTAGGCCCATTCCATCTGGTGCCAGTTATTTTTCTGGCAATTGCAGATAAGCTTTTCCACTTCTTGCCGTCATATTCAAAAGAATCCTTTAAAACTTCGACCTGATGCATTGTTCCTTGCCATTCTCTACATATTTTAGTGCCTGGTAATAGATCGGTATGCTTCTTTAAAATTGAGGTTGATGTGCCATTAGCGATTTTATTGAGGTTATCAATTGATTCATCATCTAAAGCCCCAAATGCCAATTCTTGTAGCCGATAAGCTATTCTTGGCCTTAAAAATTCCTTATTGGTGTTAGCTACGCATTTTTTAGGCATAATCTCATTATAGATTTGCCGAAGATCACTTGCTGACTTACTTTCTAATTCAATAATTTGTCTAATAATTGATTTGCTCATAAACGTTCTAGATTCAGGTTATTACTGGCTCTATGAACGCTTGCGAAAGGTTGCAAGTCAAGTTGTTCGTCTCTTTTTAGCGAAGTTTCTTTGATATCTAAACGACGGATGGCAGTTGCTAATATTTCTCCGATCTCAGACAATCTTTGATGAGGGGATTTTATCTGTTTTTGTACCTTAGTTTGTAGTTTCATGTGCTATCAAGTTCATTTTCTAAAAATCTATTATTAGAATATGAATTGACCTTAAAACCACAATGACACTTGATTACCTATATGCACTCATCTTTACTAACGGAGAAATTAACCAAGATATTTGAGATGTGATTTACATTTATTCTTACAATCAGAGCTACCAAAACCAGCAATAATAATTTCACCGCAGGTTTCCTGATTTAAGATGCATTCTTCCTTTTCAAATTTTTGCACCTCAGTAATTTTAGCATTTTTGTCATTTAGTAAAAAGTCGATATGCCAATGAAGTTTTTTAACAGGAGAATTTGATTGATGCCTTTTGATTCTTTCATCGATATTTTTCTTAGCTGATCCTGTATAAATATAGTGACCTCTTGGAAAGGTAAATTTGCCGAGTTTTCCTATATCTATTTCGATATTATCACTGATATGGACGTGAAGTTGATAGCTCTGCATATTTAACAATCTCGAATAACTTTTGTCACCACTCCCCAAAAATGAAGATTTTGATCTAAGTCCTCAATATCAGGATAATCCTCATTTTCTGAAACTAACTTAGTTATTCCATTTTTTTGGCTAAGTCTTTTTACAACTGCACCATTATCAACTGAAGCAATGATAATATCGCCATCTCTAGCCTCTTTAGATTTATTAACTAATAGAATATCATCAGGAAGAATTCCTGCATCTTTCATTGAATAGCCAGATACTTTTACTAAAAAATGATCATCAGGATTACTCATCATAAATTTTTCATTGAGGTTATAAAGCTGATAATTATCTGAATCGGTAAAATTTGGCACACCTGCCTCAACTTTCATATCAAATAATGGAAGAGCAAAATCTTTTGTCTTACTTTCCATCATATCTTTAACTGTATCCATCATGCTTACAGGCACTCTCATGATTTTTGTTGGTTCACCATATCGACCCTGTCCAGATGGCCTTCCAGCACCTTTTCTTGCTCCACCTCGTGTCTTGTTTTTCATCAAAAAAGAATTTTTAATTGTAAAAAAATTAAAGTAAATTTAGAATAAGGTACTTAATTCATTTTAAAATTCAATTAAAACTATATTCTCTCATGGAAACAAAGGTAAAAAAGTTTATCAGAAATACCCCAGAAGAAGATTTGAAGAACTTTTTAATCAGTAATGATTTTATTGAAGTTCCTGAAGATTTTAA
>Ga0233395_1000639_pt1 | contig 17950 bp, 8 predicted proteins | sample 27DmetaG_FD_186029 | JGI IMG/M metagenome (GOLD analysis project Ga0233395, IMG submission 186029) | Seawater microbial communities from Monterey Bay, California, United States - 27D | ecosystem: Environmental > Aquatic > Marine > Coastal | place: USA: California | collected 2016-10-12 | reverse complement strand
CGATTTTCAAGTAGGGGAAGGTTACTGGCTGTGGCGCTCCCTTGAAAAAGAATATTAGGGTAGAAGTATTTTTGAAAATTTGAGGTATGTTGCTTGTATTCAGGGCCTACAATTACGAATTCAAAATGCGGAAAAGCATATTTTGCAAAGAGTTGGCTCCATTGCGAATAATCACTGCTTCTCCCTTCTTGATAGTTTGACAAAACAGCTTCAAGCATGTTTTGAGCTAGATTTTGATACTCTTTTTCTCCTAGCCATTGACCTAACGTCCAAAGATTTTCTGCCATGATCGCATTGGAAGAAGGGATCACATTATCATCAATGGCTACAAGTTTTGAAACTAAGAACTTGTCCTTGGTGAATGTAAAGAGGGGACTCTTTACATCTTTAAATTCTTTTAAGGTGATTTTTGTCCATTGCTCTGCATTCTCTAAATATTCGGTTTTTAAGGTAGTGCGGTAAAGTGTATTAGCGGCTTGAATTAAAAAAGCATAGTCTTCCAAAAAGGCTTTGACTTTGGGAGATCCTTGTTGAACGGTATGATACAGCTCTTTTCTTTTTATGGCAAATTTCTTGATGAACTCAAAAATAGCTTCCGCTTCCTCTAAGAATTCAGAAGTTCCAAAAGCTTCATAGGCAAGGGTAAGTCCAACAATGAGTTGTGCATTCCAAGATGTCAGAATCTTATTATCAATCAAGGGGATTTCGCGTTGGCTGAGCATTTCCCTAAAGGAGGTTTCCCAAGCTGTTTTTTTCTTGTTTAGGGATTCAATTGTAAGTTGGTGATTTTCCAAAAACTCAGTTGTGATTGCAGCTTGTCTCAAATGATAAAAATGAGATTCAAAAGGATCATTTAAATCTATTTGATAGAAGTCCACTAGCAAATCAAAATCCTCTAGTGCCATTTTTTGCAATTCTTCTTTTGAAAATACATAATACCTTCCCTCTCCTAGGTTATTATCTGCATCTATGGCTGAATAATAACCTCCTTCTGCGTCTTTGAACGTTGTTTTTAAAAATTGAAAAATATGAAATACCCGATCCTTAAACACGGGATTTTTAAAAACCTTAAAAGCGTTGGCAAATACCCCTAGTAGCTGTGCGTTATCATAGAGCATTTTTTCAAAGTGGGGAATTTTCCATTCGGGATCCACAGTATATCGGAAAAACCCTCCATTTATGTGATCTACAATACCACTGTTAGCAATATTGAATAGGCTCTTTTCTAGATAGTCTCTTATGGTTGCGTCTTGAGTGAGATGTTGGTAGTGGAGTAGATAGTTGAATTTGGTAGGAGTAATGAATTTTTGGGTTCTACGTTCGCCCCCGTTAAGGGTATCCCATTCCCGTGACCAATAGCTGATCTCTTCATCCAAAATAGATTTTGAAAGTGGCATCGGATTTGCATTGACTTCGAAACGATTGACCTCTTGTATGCCTTTAGCGACTCTATCTCCAAAGGTTTCCAACTGAGTCGGATCATTCGTATAAAGTCTTTGAATTTTTTCAAGTACTTCCAGCCATTTTTCCTTGCTGTGGTATGTGCCACCGTATACAGGTTTTCCGTCAGGTAAGCAAACAACGTTTAACGGCCAACCCCCCGATCCCGTCATCATTTGCGTTGCAGTCATATAAAGTTGATCTACTTCAGGATTTTCCTCTCGATCTACTTTGATGTTGATAAAATGTTTATTCATATACCTCGCAACTGCTTCATCTTTAAAACTCTCTTTCTCCATTACATGACACCAGTGACAACTGGAATAGCCTATACTGACAACAATTAATTTTTTTTCAGGGTAGTATTTGCTGTACAGGTTTTCATTCCAGCTTTGCCAATGTACTGGATTTTGAGCATGTTGGAGCAAATAGGGGCTTGATTCAAGGTTTAAATTATTTTGATTCAATTGTGGATCTGTTTTACAAGAAAAAAATATACTTAGTGTTAAGATGAGAAAAAATGAAGATAAAATAAATTTGTAGGATTTAAAACTCCATATTTCCTGATTTTCATAATTCATTGGTTAAGATTTTAATATTTGAACTGATTAGTTTCTGATGTGAAAAGATTTACGCAACTGCTATAACAATTTATGCTTTGAGGGACGTGGGGATTTATTTTGCTGTATTTCTATAGCCCCTTTAGTTGAAAAATTTTATGAGGTATTTATAGGTAGAGTGTCATAGTAATTGGGCTACTTTTTTTAATTATCATTTTTTCACCTTATTCCCGGGGCGATAAATAATTTAATCAAATTTTGTAGGATGATTAGTGCCAGAATTTTGTAGGAATTTTACTATTCCTCAAGTTTCCATTTTTGAATGCGATTGTTTTTGGCGTCTGCAACTAAAATAAAATCATTGGTTTTTGAAATGAGTTGAAAGGGATGAGAAAACTGGTTGGGGCCATCACCATCCTCATTACCTCCGGCTACAATTTTTAGTTTTTTCTTTTCAATATCAAATTCTACAATTCGTCTATTTTCATAGTCGGAGAGATAGAGTTTATTGTTTTGATCAATTGTGATTCCAGTAAAATAGTTAAAACTTTGCAGTTCTGAATCTTGAGCACTAAGTAGTGTTATTCCTTCGTTGGCATCAGGGGTCCAAAGTTGTACTCTATGATTGTAAGTATCGGCGACATAAAGATTGTTGTTTTTATCTATAGCGATTCCCATAGGGTAGGCCAATTGATCGGTATTCATGCCTCTCCCATTTCCTCCTGCGACAACCACTCCTTTTTTAGCACCGTGATCCCAACGAACAATTCTGTGATTATCTATTTCAGAAACATAAAGAAGACCGTTATTATCTAATGCAATTCCATAGGGCGTATCCAATTGATTTAGGTTTGATCCCGCTCCATTTCCACCGGCAACTGTCTCTCCTTCAGAAGCGCCATTATACCATTTTTGTATGCGATGGTTTTCCGTATCAGCTATATAAAGTGTGCCGAGAGGATCAACGGCTATTTTACCAGGCTCATTCAATTGGTTTGCCGCGCGACCATAATCATTTCCTCCCGCAACCGTTATGCCTACTGTAGCACCCTTCATCCATTTTTGAACTCTGTGGTTATGCATGTCACTAACGTACAGGTTTTCTTCCTGATCATAAGCAATACCTGTGGGATAATTAAATTGATTCATCGCATATCCTTTGCCTTTTCCTCCTGCAAGGGTTCTAATATTAAAGGTATCTCTAATAAAAACTGCGCGGATGTCGTGATCACCATAAAAAATGATTTCTGTAGGGTTGTTCATTCCGGCAATGATACCCTCCCAATGGTCAAAAACCCAACCGTCATTAGGTTTAGCATGTATGGTTCGCAAGGTGTTGGACTTGAAAAGACCGTCTTCCAAAGCGATGCTGCCTCCTTCATTTGGATAAATTTCAGTCCTTAACTTAAAGTATAAATCCTCCTGAACTGGGGTGGTTTGACAGCAATACAAGAATAATAGGGGAATGTAGAGGAATGTATTTTTCGGCATCATCATTTTCATTTTCCAAAATAGCATTGTTAATATACAACTTAATATGGAAGTAGGCTGCTTCTATATTTCAAAATAAGGAAGAGTAAACTGAAAAGTAGAAGCCCTAAAACCCATTTATAAGACCATTCACTGGTTTTTTTAAAGGGGGAGAGTTCTTCTTCTATTTCCACTCTTTGATTGGGTACTAACTGATACAAAGTTTGATTTACACCCCCAGGCCAAGTTACCTTAAGGGAATCTATTTTTTCTCTAGCTCCTAAACCAAAATGTGCTGTTCTACTGTTGTGGGAGATATGTGATGTATTTCCTCCGTCTATTTCGTGATTGATATACAATGAATCGGAATAAACCTCAATGCGTGCTCCAAAGGCTGACGGAGTGGAAGCATTACCCTTGAGTTTGACCTGTAAGTAGTTGCCTACGGTTGATTCGTTTTTATACAACCGGGTTACGGAAGGTGGGCCATAGGGTCTGATGGGTTTTTGAGAAACTACCAATAAATCCATATCTCCATCATTTTCCAAATCAAAGACAACCGATCCTCTTCCTACTCCATAATCTTTAAGTCCAACTTTTGAACTTTGTTCCGTATAAAGCCCTTCGTTATTTTCAAAATAAAAATTGTACATGGGAACACAATTGGGATTTAAGTCTCCATTTGAGACAAAAAGATCTATATCTCCATCTTGATCAAAGTCGTTAAAATTCGCACCCCAACTAATTGTAAAAAACTGAGTCCCCAATGCCTCAGCTTGGTCTTCAAAAATCTTTTCCTCAGGTTGCTGTATCATAAAGCGATTGAACCGAATATTGGTAATAAAATAATCCAAATATCCGTCAGCATTAATATCCGCCGTAGCTCCCCCCATCGCATTGATTCTCAAATCCATTTGGTAGTCCTGTTCTACGTAACGAAATTCTTTTTTTGGGTACATGTTTTCTAAAAGATAATTAGGCTTGGCTTTGTATCCAAAATCATTGTTTACAATAAGGTCAAGGTCGTGATCGTTATCGAAATCAGTAAAAATTCCACCAAAACTAAATCCTCTATGGTCTAGTTTGTACTTTTTGGAAACTTCCACGAATTTCTCACCTCCTTTGTTTTCATATAAATACCCTTTTGCTGTTTTACCGGCATTTACTATGGTTGCATCGCTAATTTCTTTAAGTCCTCCATCGTAGTCCGTAAAATAATTTCCTACATATACGTCAGGATATCCATCCAGGTTAAAATCTCCAATGGAAATTCCTGTACTAAAGGATTCGCTTTCTGAGATACCGAAAGATTTACTCTTTTCTAGAAAACTCCCATCCCCTTGATTGATAAAGATTAAATTTTGAGCTCGAGGGATGGTCTTCTTTGATCCTTTGGTGGTGATTGTGGTGATGAGCAAGTCCATCCATCCATCGCGATTAAAGTCTGCTGTTGCAACTCCCTGTGTGACAAAGCCTAAAGCGGGCTTTAGATTGGCTTTATGGAAAACGTTTTTAAAGGTTCCATCCTTTAGATTTTCCAGTAATTGATCTTCTTGCATTCCGCCAGTTAAGTAAAGGTCTTCATAACCGTCATTATTGTAATCCAAAACGGCTACTCCACCACCAAACATCCCTTCGTAAACTTCAAAAAAGTGATTTACTCCAGCGGCTTCGGTATGATCAACGAAACCTTGACTTTTTCCAAGAAAAGGAACCAAAAAAAGGAATACGATGCAAATCAGCCTAAACATAAAATTACTTTTCCCATTTGAGGTTTATGATGTTTTGAGCAACGATTACTCCTTGTTCTAAACCCACCTTGTTATCCTGTGGTGTGTGAATGCCTCCGTAAAAACGAGATTCTGCGGTTTCAACTGCGACACTCCAAAGGGTAGGATAGGAGCGAGCTTTAAATTCAACATTTCGCACGTGATCCCGTTCTCTCCCTACATGAGCACTGTCAATAAAAAAGGTCTTGTTGTTGAAGGTCGCCTGAAGCGCTCTAGCAGCAGCCGCTGCTTGGATGGCATGACCCGATGGAAAAGCTGGGAAAGGTGGATCTGGCCAAAAGGATTCCCATTTTTGATCAATAAATTCCGGTATAAAAGTATTGGGTCGCTCTGAGAAGAAATGATATTTCCATTTCCAACATTTTATAAAAGCATCAGCAACTGACATTCCCACCATTGCAAATGTTTTGGTCGCAGTTATTAAATTCGGTTTTTTCATTCTTACAAGGGCCTGAGCTATATAGTACAAATGTCCACCAGGACTGAAAGTTACATCTGGATCATCACTCCACCAAATAGCTGCTTCTTTCTCTTCTTCGGTCAGCTTACGTTCTTTTTTATAAACAGCCATAAATTCTTGGTGATAAGCACTGCTTTCTGAAGGATCATAAGAAATAAAAGTGGGGAGCGGTAAGTTTTTGTTTAATGGTGAAAAGGTTCTGTTTTCTCCCCAAAAATGGTGCAAAGGATTATGACTGAAAGACTGCGCAAACAATGGAGGTTTCCAAGAACCAGGAAATGAGTCTCTATGATAGTTTGGATCAAAGTTTTTGAGATAGCCCCGATGTCCTCCATCTGTTTTAGACCATTCGAATAATTCATTTGCCAATCTATCTCCATAGTTTAATGATCTTTTTGCTGTAGCTCCATCAATTGATTTGAGTAAAATTTTATGTATTCTTTTTTCTAGAGAATCAATTTTTAGTTTGTTTTCATCTGAAGTTTGAATATAAATGGACTTTAAAAGTGTACTCTGAGATCGGTTGAGTACCATTAGCCAATTATAATTTTGTTGCGCTTTGGGTAAGGGGAGTGCATTGAGCTCATTTAATTGCCCAACAAGAGACTGATGTTTTATATCCCCGTGAACCACTGCTTCATATTGCGCCAACCCCATATAGCCTAAACAACGAGAAGCAAAAGTGGGAGAGTTTGCAGGAGTGTTTTTAGTAACGTATAATGTCATGTCAGCCCACTGTGCCGCTATTTCATGATCGGGTATGTTGTCTTGAACAACATTACATTGTATTAACATCCAGCCGAGAGATAAAACTAAAATACTTTGGAAATGTGAAGGAAATTTAATTTTCATCAGGGTTACGTTGGTATAAACTAATTTCTTCTGCACAGCGTCCTACAAAAAGGGTTCGATTGATTTCAACAAGATCACTAATTGCACCTGTTAACTTCAAACCGCTTAAACGATTAGGCAAAACATCAAAGGCTCCTTGACCATTACCGAGTAAAACTGTCCCATAATTTGATTCATTTTTACCAATTTTAAGCGCATTTTGAGAGCGATTTCCTGCCAAAATTAAATCCTGATTATCATCCGAATTTAAGTCTAAAACTAAAATAGAAGTCAACGGACTTCTTTGTACTTCATCAGGCAGAACTCTTAAACTGTAGCCTCCTTCAGCAGTACTTAACAAGGCAATTGATTCCATTTCGGAAGCTTCCCAACGAATCGTTGTATCGCTGATGTGTTCTTTTAATAGATTATCTAAATCTGTATTTGCATAAGATTCATACGAGGGATAGACCGATTTTAAAGCAACCCATTGAGCTAAGAGTTCATCTCTTGTAGCTAGGGGATAAGAAGTCCCTTGGATGAAATAAGAGAGAATGGGATCTACCGCTCCATTTTTATCAAAATCATCAAAGTGTATTTGTATGGGTTGGCTTTTTGATGCCCTAAACTGATTATTTAATCCTTCATTCCCAACAATAAAGTCTAGTTTACCATCCTTATTCAAATCAGCTGTTTTTATGGTGTTCCACCATCCTTTTTTAGCTTTTGTATTGGAAAAATAGTTTTCCTCTTTTTTTAAAGTACCCTCAAGGTTTAGATATACCGTAATGGGCATCCATTCTCCAACAAGAATAAGGTCTTGCGTTCCATCTTCATTTAAATCCGTCCATAAGGCATCTCTTACAATACCTTCGATATCATCTACCTTTTTTGACAATTGTTCATTTACATTTAAATTTCCTTTACCATTATTGAGCATGATGCTGTTAGGATAACGATTTGGATAACTTCCAGGGATTACTGCACCCGCTATAAAAAGATCTATTGCTCCATCTTGATTAAAGTCATTTGCAGCAATAGCAGCACTCCCAGCAGTTTTAAAACCCTTTCCTTTTGATCTAACAAAAGTACCCTTACCGTCATTTAAATAGAGTTGATCTTTAAGAACAGGGCTGTCTGACTTTAAGTTGTGATAACCTCCATTTGCTACGTATAGATCTAAATCTCCATCGGAATCGATGTCTAAAAGAGCCATTTCAGTTGTAATTCTGTTTTGATCTTTACTAAATACACTCGATTTTTTTTGCTTAAAAGTACCATTTACCTGTTGTAGCCAAATTTCAATAGCTTGATCCTGTCCCCCACCCAATACGATGTCTTCTCTTTGGTCTTTATTTAAATCTCCTTTTACTAGTGCAGGACCAACAAAAGAAGGTTGATAGTGTAATAATTTTTGACGATCAAAGTCCAATACATTTTTAACCCGGTGAGTAAATTTTAAAGTATTTTCTTGTTTTATGAATATGGGATCAGCTTTTATAGGTTCATTTATTCTCTCTTGACCCTCTTTCTGTTCCAAGGTAATGCTTTGATTGACCGCTACTTGTTTTTGTACAGTAGTAGTTCCATTTGGCCAACTTACCACCAAGGAATCTATAGTTTGCGCTTTACCTAAACCAAAATGAAGCTGTGGACTTACGGTTGATAAGTACCCCCTGCTAGGAAATTGTTCTTTTGTTTGTTGCCCTTGTTTTGTAAAGACACTTACTCTGCTACCTAGGGCCAAACTATTTTTATCGTAACCTCTGAGGACTACTTGGAGGAAGTTTTTTGATTGATTGGTGTTGTTGCGGAAAACACCTAAGGGAGCATTTATATTATTGACGATGAGGTCAAGATCGCCATCTCCATCCAAATCACCGTAAGCTGCGCCATTGCTATTGGTATAGTCTAAAACTCCCCACGCTTTTGTTACGTCTTTAAAACGCGCACCTTCTTCATTGCGATAGAGGTAGTTAGCAACATTGGAAGCGGGCATGTTATTAATGATTTCTAAAACATCATCTCGTTTTAAATTAGATTTTTTTTCACCGATAAATTTTTCCATATAATTCAGAAAATCTCTATTGGTATAATCTCTTTTATAGCCATTGGTAACAAATAGATCTTGCCATCCATCATTATCGTAATCGGCAAATAGCGCTGCCCAACTCCAATCGGTATTAGACACACCCATCATTTGTCCAACTTCACTAAAGGTACCGTTTCCATTGTTTATCTGTAACATATTTCTCATGTATTGATAGTGGAAGCCGCTTTTAAGATTGAGATTAAAAAGATTATAGTTATCTGGTGCTTGAAGTAATTTTTGGCGTTCATTATCTTCTGGGAGCATGTCCAGTGTCACTAGATCAATAAAGCCGTCATTATTTATGTCTCCACTATCATTTCCCATTGAGAAGTGGCTGGTATGTGGCATGCTTTCAGGAAGCGTATTTATAAAGTCTCCGTTTTGGTCGTTGATATATAAATAATCGGGAATTGTATAATCATTACTTACGTAGAAATCAACCCATCCGTCATTATTAAAATCTGAAAGAGCAATCCCTAATCCGTAGGAAAGACTAGAGCCGTTGATGTTTGTTTGACTTGTAATATCAGTAAACCTGCGATTTTTTTGTTCGAATAAGCGCAGTCCCGTCATGGGTTCATCCTCTTTTAGCAAAACTTTAGTCTTAGGCACTCCCAGAACGGGTAAAGACTTGGGATTGTGATTTAAGAGGAGCATGTCTAAATCCCCATCACGATCGTAATCAAAAAAGTAACCTTGATTACTGTAGCCTTCACTATCTAAACCGTATAAGCCAGCAACTTCAGTAAATTGAGGGATGCCCTCAGCATTATTTCCCATATTGAGAAATAATTGATTTTTTCGTTTTTTTTCTTTTACCATTCCCGAATAGCAAACATATAGATCCATTCTGTCGTCTCCATTTATGTCTACTGCTGTAACCCCTGTTTTCCAGGGACCACTTCTTCCTTGAGTTTTTGAAATCTCAGTAATATCTTCAAAATTAAAATCTCCCTTGTTGAGATACATTTTATTGTCTTCCATATTGGAGGTAAGGTAGAGATCTAATTTTTCATCTCCGTTAAAATCGGATAGTGCGACACCGCCTCCATTGTAAAAATATTCATACAATAAAACATTGGTATTAGGACCTTCAGTTAAATTATTTTGAAAGTAAAGATTGGTCTTCTTAGGACTGAGTGCTGTAAAATGCTTCTCCGAAGTAGAGGGGGAGTCACATCCACAGAGAATAAGCAAAATAAGAAAGAAAAAGAGGGAACTTGTTCTCATTTAATATCGGCAATTTTGCTGCAATTTATAAGATTCTTTTTAAGCAAAAAAAACATATCCCCTTAAATAAGAGGATATGTTTGTATTAAATTTTAATAAAAGGGTTTTCTAGTACCCAGGGTTTTGAACTAGGAGTGAATTTTTGTTAATCTCATCTCTACTTATTGGACGATAATACATTTTATCTTTCCAAGTTCTGTTTTCTATAGAAGTTTCGTTTTGAACTTCATAGGTATAATCATATACAGCTTTGTCATGACGGTAAGGCACGTGAGGTGACTTTCCAGCTTTTAAAGTTGCAGATACATTAATCTTTTGAATTCCTCTGCCTAAAGTTTGAGGAGCGATCATCCATCTTCTAGCATCGTGATAACGGTGTTCTTCAAATGCTAATTCGATTCTTCTTTCATTAATGTACTTCGAAAGAAGTTCAGGACCAGACTCAGTTACTGCAGGCATACCCACTCTAAATCGGGTTTTGTTCATCCAATTACGTGCTTCATCTTCTTGTCCTAAGTTGATGCTTGCTTCAACGTAGTTAAGAACGACTTCTGCATATCGAATGAAAGGCCAAGGGATAACTTGGTGACTTGTAAGATTCTCTTTAATCGCTGGGTCCGGATCAATCCACTTACGTAAGTTGTAACGTGTTCTTGAACCATTCCAGTTTTCAATCGGAGATTCTCTTGTATCTACTCCATTAATTAAACCACCATTTCCATCGTCATAGTATCCTGTTTGAATTTCATCATAAGGATCAATTGCGACCACATCAGAAGGTCTTGGTTTCCAAGAGGCTCCATCAAATAACACGTGTGCATAGAATCTAGGATCTCTGCTAGCATAAGGATCTGCTTTATGAGTAGCGTTGTCCCAGTCAAAAGATGAGCCATCCATCATTTCATAGTCATCAACCATTTGCTGTATCGGTGGGTTTCCACTCCAGTTGTGATATCCGTTAGGACCGTTGTTAACACCAAAGTGAGTTCCTCCAAGAGGCCAGTTATCTTCAGGTGTGTACTTAGAAGAAAGTGTTCTTACGAAAATTAATTCAGAAGAAGCTCCTGCATCAGCAACAGCACTTTTTCCACCCATAGATATGGCAACAGCATTAGCTTTCCCATCTTCATAAGAAGCAGGTTCAGTTAAGTCTGTTTTATAACCGCTTGTAAGATCTAATACAGCTTTTGCTGCTTGCTGTGCTGCTTGCCAACGCGCTTGTTGACCACCACTATATGCATGAAGATCTGTTCCGTATCCAGAAGGAGCTTTTGAAGTTTCATGTAAGTCACTTGCAGCATATAGTAAAACTCTCGATTTAAGAGCCATAGCAGCAAGACGACTCGCTCTTCCTTCAACAAGATCTTTTCCGTTTAGAAGGTTAGCCGCTTGATCTAAATCTGAAACAATAAAATCTACTGTTTGAGCAAAAGTACTTCGCGCAATAGATAAATCATCCTCTAGGGTATAAGGAGAATCAATTAGAGGCACACCTCCATAGAATCTCAACAACTGTTGATAGTAATAAGCTCTTAGGAAAAGTGCTTCTCCCATTAACTTATCTTTTAAGTTTTGATCATCAAAAGTAGCCTCAGGCAAGTTGGCTATTGCCACATTTGCCTGACGAATAGCAGAATACATATTTCCCCAAGCATAAGTACTACTTGTCCAAGCGATATTGGAGGGAGACTCAGAACCTTCGTTGAAGGTGTTGATATTTCTCCCAGCGTGGGTGAAGAAAGCTTCATCAGTAATAACTGCCTGCATCTGCTCTTCAAAACCACCAAAGCCTAAGTATGAATAAACGCTAAAAACAAACGCTTCAGAAAGCGTTCCATCACTCCACGTAGCCGAACTGGAAATTTTATCCAACGGGCTCGTATCCAAAAAATCATCATTACAGGCTGTCAGCAGAACAAATACTGCTAGTAAGCCTGATACCATTCCTGTTTTTAAAGTATTTATATTTTTCATTTTATAAATTTACTATATTTTTTTATTAAAAATTGATTCTTACTCCTAAATTCCAAACTTTAGAAAGAGGGTAAGTTCGATTAGCAACTTCTGGATCGGTCATATCAAACTCAGTAAAGGTTAATAAATTTAATCCACTAGCATATAGACGCAGGTTTGAAATGAATCCTTGACCTAACGCATCTTGAGGAAGATTGTACCCTAACTCTATGTTTTTCAATCTTAAGTAATCGGTTGAACCGTAATTGTAGGTGTTGTTTCCATAACCACCATCTGTATACCAAGTATCACCTCTTGACGCTAATCTTGGGTGCTCTCTACTAGGGCTATCAATACTCCATCTGTTGTCGTGCTGATATTTGTAGTAGTTACCCCAGTCTCCAAATTCTCCGTTAAACAGGGTAGTCAAACCTCCTTGAGAACCCTGAAAAAGGAGTGAAAAGTCAAAGTTTTTGTAGCTCATGTCAAGGGTAACACCATATTGTAATCTAGGAGTAAAACTATCAGCTTGTCTTACTTGATCGTCTGCGTCAATTTTTCCGTTACCGTCATAATCAACAAGACGCAAGTCTCCTGGCTTTAATTGAGGTGTTACTTGACTGTAATCTACAGTATTTGCATCGATTTCACTTTGATCGAAGAAAACCCCATCAGTTTCATACAAAAGATATGCTCCTAAAGGTTTACCTTCTCGAAGCTGCCAAGCTGGAGCTCCTGAAACCTCATCGATAAATTCTATTTCATTCTTAGAATACCCTCCATTAACACCAATGGTGTATCTGAACGCATTTGGATCTGAGTAATTCGAATCGCCTCCACTATAGGTAAGGTTAAATTCATAACCTGAATTTTTCATGCTACCAAAGTTTGTTGGAGGAAGAAGGCTTGCAATACCTGAAGAATCAGGAGTACTTCCTTGCTGCTGAATTAAGATTTTATCGCGCTGATTATTAAACCACTCTAAAGTTAAATTTACGCGGTTGAATAACTTGGTATCAATACCAATATTGGTATTTCGAGCAACCTCCCAGGTAAAGTTAGGATTAGGTAATACCGTTTCATAAAGTGTTTTAACAACATTGTTGTCTATTGGATACTCACCAAATCCAAATGTAGATAGGTAAGCAAACTCTTGGAGTTGATCGTTATAAAATACTTGGTCGTTTCCAAGTTCACCATAAGATGCTCTTAATTTTAAATAAGAAATATCCTCAACATTAAACCAAGATTCGTTTCCAATATTCCAACCTACCAATATTCCAGGGAAGTTACCATATCTTCCAACTTCTGGGAAGATGTAAGATCCGTCTCTTCTGAACAAGAGCTCAACAAGATAGGTGTCTTTATAGTTGTATTTCAAACTACCGTAATACCCTAAACGTGTTCTGTCATATGCAGAACCTCCTGTATTTTGATCTTCAGTACCTCCTGCAAAAAGTTGATCAATAGCTGGTGAGATATAATTTCTTCTAAACGCAAAGAAATTAGACCCAGTAAATTGCTCTCGAGTTACGCCGAGAAACACATCAAAGTCATGATTTTCACCTACAGAAAAGTTATACTTTAATTGACCAGAAAGGTTGGTATTGAGTACATTGTTTGAAGATTCTGTTAAGCGTGGGTCTGTAAAGGGTGAGCGAACGTTTGCAGTTAATCCTGCAGAACTTTGATCTACACCATTCCAACTGTAAAGTTTCCATGGCGTTTGCCATAATTTAACAGTTTCACGATTGACATCTACTGCACCATTAACGATGAGTTCTAATCCTTCAATCCATGGATTTGTAATATTAATACCCCCATTTAATTGAATGTAATCTTTTGGATTTTTTCTATAACCGGTGTCTCCAGTGGTTACGGTCACAGGGTTTTGACCATTTTCAATATCTGGTCCAGGTTCTCCTGAAGGCCAAAATGCATTTTCAGTAGGTCGCCCACGTTGAAGCATTCTAAAGATATCACCAGCACCTACAGTAGGAGCATTTCTTTCTTCTCTACGGGTCATTATTCCGACATTCATTTTGATAAAGTCATTAACTTCAGCATCGATATTCATTCTAAGGTTGTACTGATTGTAAAAAGTCGCTGATCTTTCATAGATCGCGTCTTGATATACATAGCCCAAAGAAGTAAAATATTTTACTTTTTCACTCCCTCCAGATAAAGACAAGTTGTGTCTTTGCTGAGGTGCCCAGTCTTTAAAAGTGTCACCATACCAGTCCGTATTGGGATATCTCCATGGGTCATTACCATTAAGGTAACCTGCAACGGCTTCAGGGCTGTAGTTAGAACTCAATGTTGTAATGCCATCAGTAGGAGAATCATAAACTCCAGTACTTTGGATACTTGACCATGCATTTCCCCATTCGTTTACAGGGATGTTATTATAAATTGGTATTTCATTCATGATATTCGCGTACTCATAAGAACTTGACATTTCAGGAAATACAGTTGGTGCAGACCAACCTGTGTTAAAGCTGTACTCCATTTGTGGTTTACCACTTTGTCCTCTTTTGGTGGTAACTAAAATCACACCATTTGCAGCTCGAGCACCGTAAATAGCAGAAGAAGCATCTTTAAGTACTGAAATACTTTCAACGTCTTGTGGATTTAATCTTCCGATTCCACCATCTCTATCGGGAATTCCATCTATTACAACAAGAGGACTTGAATTTCCTAGCGTATTAACACCACGAATGTTTATTGTAGCACCATCAAAACCAGGTTCACCTGAACCTTGAACAACTACTAATCCAGGCAATCTACCTGAAAGTGAATTCGTTAAATCCACCGCAGGTGATTTAACAATATCTTCTCCTTTAATAGCTGCAACAGCACCTGTGACTGTAGCTTTTCTCTGTGTTCCATATCCAGTTACAACTACTTCGTCCAGTTCATCGGAACCAGCTTCCATTGTAATGTTAATCTCATCTGCATTCGCAGCAGCCTCTTGAGTGAGGAATCCTAGATAAGAAAACTCGAGAGTTGCATCCTCATTTGAAACGTTAATAGAATAATTTCCGTCAAAGTCAGTAACGACACCGTTATTAGTTCCTTTTTCCAATACATTTACTCCCGGTAGCGGACCTGTTTCATCAGACACAACACCTGTAATAGTTTGTTGAGCTGAAACTAATCCGACTGCGAAGAATAAGAGACTGAAAACTAGTTGTTTAAAAATCAATCTTTTCATTTAGTTTAGTTTTTGATTATTCATTCATTCATTTTATTAGTGTTTCTTTAACAAAAGAAAATTACTAATAGCTATAAACCTAAAAAAAAAAAACCATTTAATCTCTAAAATACATGTTTCATCTAACGAATTTTTAAAATAATTAAACAAAGTGCGTTTATTAGTTATAAAACCTAGAATTTAAGTGTAAAAATGATTAAACTTGAACTTAAACAGGTTTAATATATTGCAGCTAATTAAGTTTTTTATATAAATTTAGCAAAACCAAAACACTAAGCATTTGAAAACTTACATAGTCTTAATATCTTCTTTTTTTTCTCTTTGTATTATAGCTCAAGAGACCTATGTGGAAAAATTACCTGGTACAAGTCTTGGTATTGACCTAATATACATTAAAGGAGGGAGTTTTAAAATGGGAAGTCCAAAATCTGAAAAAGGACACTTTGGAGATGAGGGTCCTCAACATCAGGTAGCTGTTGAAGATTTTTGGATGGGGCAATTTGAGATAACATGGGATTTATACAATCTTTTTGTAAGTAGGGACATAGATGTAAACCAAATTACAAAAGCTGCTAATTCTGAGGTGCAAATAGATGTAGATGCTGTTTCAGGAGCGACAACACCTTATGTTGAAATGAGCTTTGGAATGGGAATTGATGGGTTTCCAGCAATCTGTATGACTCAACTAGCGGCGGTTAAATTTTGTGAATGGTTGTCTGCAATGACAGGTAATTTTTATCGATTACCTACTGAAGCTGAATGGGAATATGCATGTAGAGCAGGAACTACCACTGCCTTCTCCTTTGATAATGAGACACAAAATTTGGACGAATACGGATGGTATGCTTCAAATAGTAACGATAAGTATCAGCCCGTGGGGACTAAAAAACCCAATCCATGGGGACTTCATGATATGCATGGAAATGTAGCAGAGTGGACTCTGGACCAATATCTGCCTACTGCTTATGGCAAAAGAAAAAACGAAGTATTAAATCCTTTTGAAGAACCTGCCAAAGTATATCCAAAAGTGGTAAGAGGTGGGTCTTGGATGGATGCTCCTAAGCGTTTGCGTTCTGCCGCGAGACGGCCCTCTTCGAAAAAATGGAAAATGCGAGACCCACAAATTCCGAAAAGCAAATGGTGGCATACCGATGCCCCTTTTGTGGGTTTTCGTGTAGTGCGACCCAAAAAGACCCCAAGTGTAGAAGAACAAAAAAAATACTGGAATTACGAAATAACCAAATAAATAAATAATGAATAAAAAAAATCCTTTGGAGAAGGTCGGGCAGTCTCGACGCTCCTTCGTACAAAAAACAGCTTTAGCAACAAGTGGACTGCTAACGGTTCCTCTTGGTGTAGAAGCAATGGCAAACGTTCATGGCTCAAAAAAATTAAAACTTGCCCTTGTGGGTTGTGGTGGTAGAGGTTCTGGTGCTGCAGTACAAGCGTTGACAGCAGACGAAAATGTTGAGTTAGTTGCCATGGCAGATGCTTTTGCTGACCGTATCGAAAGCAGTTTGAAAGGGATACAAGAACATTTCGGTGATGAAAAGAAGGTCGATGTAAAAGAAAAAAACCGCTTTGTAGGTTTTGACGCCTACAAAAAAGCGATGGATATGGCCGATGTAGTCATCTTGACAACACCTCCTGGTTTTAGACCCTATCATTTTGAGTATGCTATTGCTAATGATAAACACGTCTTTATGGAAAAACCAGTAGCTACGGATCCTGCAGGAATTCGGAAAGTTTTGGCTACAGCAAAAATGGCAAAAGCCAAAAAATTAAATGTAGTGGTGGGCTTACAAAGACACTATCAATCAAAATATATTGATCTAAAGCAACGCATTGATCAAGGTGCTATTGGAACCATACGTGGTGGTCAGGTTTATTGGAATGACGCTGGAGTTTGGGTAAAGAAAAGAAAATCAGGGCAATCTGAATTAGAATATCAGATGAGAAACTGGTATTATTTTAACTGGTTATGTGGAGATCATATATTGGAACAGCACATCCATAATATAGATGTCGCAAACTGGTTTATTGGAGATTATCCATTAGCTGCTCAAGGCATGGGTGGACGTCAAGTTCGAAATGGAAAAGATCACGGAGAAATCTTTGATCACCATTTTGTTGAATATACTTATGCGAGTGGAGCAGTTATTTCTAGTCAATGCAGACACATACCCGGAACGATGCGACGTGTAGATGAGGTTTTCCAAGGAACCAAAGGTAGTGTTGAAATAGGAAAAGGAGAAATCACCGATTTAAATGGAAACAGTCAATATAAGTACCCTAGAAAGTGGGGAGAAGATAAAAATCCTTACCAAGTAGAACACGATCGTTTGTTTGCTTCCATTCGCAATGGAGAAGTCATTGCTGATGCTGAAAATGGAGCCATGAGTACTTTAACGGCTATTTTGGGAAGAATGGCAACTTATACAGGAAAAAAATTAACCTTAGAAGACGCTTTAAATTCAAAATTGCATTTGATGCCTGAAACGGTAACATGGGACACAACTCCTCCATCGTTACCTGATGCTGCTGGGAACTATCCCATACCTACTCCAGGGAAAACCAAATTTATTTAATATGAACCGAAGAAATTTTACTCAAACCTCTTTGATAGCAGGTCTAGGATTATCAACTGTTGCACCTCTTTGGGGGCAGTCGGATGCTAAGGCTTACAAATACAATTTAAAGTACGCCCCTCATTTAGGAATGTTCCTTCATCATGCTGGTCGCGACCCCATAGATCAACTCAATTTTATGGCGGATCAAGGATTTACTGCTTTTGAAGATAACGACATTAGGAATAGAGACGTTAGTCTTCAAGAAAAAATGGCTGCAACCATGGAAAAAAGAGGACTGCAAATGGGCGTTTTTGTTGCACATGAAATTTATTGGAATAAA
>Ga0233395_1000632_pt1 | contig 18010 bp, 17 predicted proteins | sample 27DmetaG_FD_186029 | JGI IMG/M metagenome (GOLD analysis project Ga0233395, IMG submission 186029) | Seawater microbial communities from Monterey Bay, California, United States - 27D | ecosystem: Environmental > Aquatic > Marine > Coastal | place: USA: California | collected 2016-10-12 | reverse complement strand
GATGAATTTAGCTTGGACCCTGTTGAAAACGCTGATTTTTTAGCTGCAATAAATGGCGCTACTGCAAATGGTATATTTCAACCTATAGTTAAAAATAGTAGAATTGACCCATCACAAGTTCCAAATTCACCAATAGTAACTAGGGAAGAATTAGACCCTGACGGAGATGGTAATGCTTACTTGAATGATTACGAATCTTTCATGGCAAATGCTCACTTAGAATTTAGGCCAAACGACAACACTGATGCTGTTATTTCTGGCGGCATAAATTCGGGAGGTGGTTTAATTAACCAAGCACAAGGACCTGGCTATGCTCAGGGCCTTGACTTTTGGACTCAGGCCAGAATTAAGTCTGGTGGCTTTTTTGGACAAATTTCTTATTCTGGAAATGATGGAGGTTCGGATGACTCTCCATTTTATCTCTATTTAACCGCTCAACGCATTCTCACAAAAAGATCATCGTTAGATGCACAACTTCAATATAATTTTGATGCTGAAAACTTTCTAGATTCCAATTTTACTTTTGGAGCAGATTTTCGCGATATTCAATCTGAATCCGAGAATACACTATTTGGACAGTATGACGGAAGTAATGATTACAATAATTATGGTATTTATGCACAAGGTACTTCACGTTTTAATGAAAAACTTAATTTAACATATGCTCTTCGTTATGACAAATTAAACTTCATAGATAATGGTAAAATTGCACCTAGATTGGCCTTGGTTTTTAAGCCTAACAGCAAAAATAGTTTCAGGCTTACATATAACCAGGCAATTTTTGGGCCAAGTGCTTTAGAAACATATCTAGATTTCCCTGTTCAAATTCAATCACCAGGAACCCTTGATGTATGGGCTTCTGGTCAAACAACAGCTCAAAATTTCAATCCAAATCAACCAATAGAAGTTGTAGCAGGAGGAGGGTTAACACTTCCTGCAGATACAACACAGTGGCCTCTAGCAATTCCCTATGGTGCTGTTGCAGGACAGGTTTTACCTCCATTGTATGCTGGAGTTGCTGCTAGTCCGTCATATGCACCTCTTTTGCCTTTGATTCAAAACTTTTTTAGCACCTATGTTCCGGGTGGGACATCTGGCACTATTTCAGGCTATAATGCATTTAATGGGAGCCCTATGCCGACAGCTGTTGATACCCCGTCAGCTATTTTAGGAACCACTACTTCTTGGGAGGTTGGTTATAAAGGACTACTAGGAGATAAATTTGCAATTGGGATAGACGTGTATACTTTTGCTAGAACAGGAACTACTCAATTTACAGCAATCGGCCCAACATTTAGACTAGAAAACTATCAAGGAATACCAACAGATCTGGGATCTCAAGTTGCTGCAGATTTTGTTGCAGATCCTGTTATTAGCTCAGCAATATCACAAGCTGTTACAGCTGGAGTAAATGCACAAGTACAAGCTGGTGTAGAAGCTTCATATGCTGCTCAAGGGATACCGGCTGAAGGAATTCCAGGAGTAGCTCCTTCAATCGCACAGGCAGTTGCAGCAACAGCAGCCCCTCTTATTGGACCTGCGATTGCAGCAGCCAATCAAGAGGTTGCAGGACTTGTAGGAGGAGGGTTTACCCAAGGCGGCCAGGGCTATGTTGATATAGTTAAGCCTGTATCTGAGGGAGGAACAGGTGCTGGAGCAGCAGTAGGAGCAATTGAGTCTCAAAGAGTACCACAGGGCGATGGAATCACTCACATTTCAGCAGGGTACAGAATTTTTGACAATGTTACTCGATCTCATATTGGAAGTGATATATCAATGGAATACTTTGCTACCGACAAACTTACTTTATGGGGTAATGCTTCCTGGCTAAGCCAGAATGAGTGGAATCCAGGAGAAGAAAATGATGATGACCTTCCATTTCAAGATTTTCTTAATGCACCTTTGTTTAAATTCCGTTTAGGAATGGATTATGTAGTAAGAGATGGATTTCAAGCTTCATTGGCTTTTCAGCATGATGATGAATTTAATTCCAATCAAGGATTTTATGCAGGAGTTGTGCAAGCTAAAAATTTAGTAGATGCAAGTGTGGGATATAGACTTTCAAATGGAGTCAAGCTAGATCTTTCTGCAACCAACTTGTTTAATCAACAATACCGAGCTTTTCCTAATATGCCTGTAATTGGTAGAAGAGTGAATTTAAGAGCAGTATTTGAACTCTAAAATATCACAAAAAGAAGTACTTCAAAAGGCAGCATAAAATGCTGCCTTTTTTTATTTGATTTTGAAAAAAAACAAAAAGCATAACTGCCTATTTTATTAGTAACATCGTATATTTGCATTTCAAAATATATCAGTAAACATTAAGTTGATAAAAATGGCTCAAAGCATAGGTAAAGTTTCTCAGATTATTGGTCCCGTAGTTGATGTAGATTTTAGTGGTAAAAACAATTCACTTCCCAAGATTTACGATGCTTTGGAAATCATCAAAGCAGATGGTACTAAGCTGATACTTGAGGTACAATCTCATATTGGAGAAGAAACGGTCCGAACAGTTTCGATGGACTCAACAGATGGACTGAGTCGCGGAACAGAAGCTAAAGCTCTTGGAAGCCCCATACAAATGCCCATCGGAGATGCAGTTTACGGGCGTTTATTTAACGTGATCGGAGATGCAATAGATGGAATGGAAGATCTTCCAAAAGACGGCGATAACGGGTTAGCTATTCACAGAGAAGCCCCCGCTTTTGAAGACCTATCTACATCCACCGAAGTATTGTTTACAGGAATCAAAGTAATCGACCTTATTGAACCTTACGCAAAGGGAGGAAAAATTGGACTTTTTGGCGGAGCTGGAGTTGGAAAAACAGTTTTAATTCAAGAATTGATCAACAACATAGCCAAAGGACATGGAGGACTATCAGTATTTGCTGGAGTCGGAGAACGAACTAGAGAAGGGAATGACCTGCTTCGTGAAATGCTTGAATCGGGGATTATCAAATACGGAGACGACTTCATGCATTCTATGGAAGAAGGAGGATGGGATCTTAAAAAAGTTGATAAAAAAGCAATGAAAGACTCTAAGGCTACTTTTGTCTTTGGACAAATGAACGAACCTCCTGGAGCTCGTGCACGTGTGGCACTTTCTGGACTAACCATTGCAGAGTATTTTAGAGATGGTGCTGGAGATGGTCAAGGGAAGGACGTCCTTTTCTTTGTCGATAACATTTTCCGATTTACCCAAGCGGGTTCTGAGGTTTCTGCCCTGTTAGGAAGAATGCCGTCTGCAGTAGGATATCAACCTACATTAGCTACGGAAATGGGTGCTATGCAAGAACGAATTACCTCCACCAAGAAAGGGTCTATTACCTCAGTACAAGCTGTTTATGTTCCTGCGGATGACCTTACGGATCCCGCACCGGCAACAACTTTTGCACACTTAGATGCAACCACTGTATTATCTAGAAAAATTGCTGAGTTAGGAATCTATCCTGCGGTTGACCCACTAGATTCAACATCTCGTATTTTAACTTCAGATATTTTGGGTGAAGAGCATTATGCCTGTGCTCAAAGAGTAAAAGAGTTATTACAACGCTATAAAGAATTACAAGACATCATCGCTATTTTAGGGATGGACGAACTTTCTGAGGAAGACAAGTTAGCGGTATCTCGTGCGCGTCGAGTACAACGTTTCTTATCACAACCCTTCCACGTTGCAGAGCAATTTACAGGAATACCTGGGGTATTAGTCGATATTAAAGACACCATTAAAGGCTTTAACATGATTATGGACGGCGAACTAGACCACCTGCCGGAAGCAGCCTTTAACCTTAAAGGAACCATAGAAGAGGCCATTGAGGCGGGTGAAAAAATGTTAGCAGAAGTTTAATTCTATGCAACTCGAAATAGTATCTCCAGAAGCACGAATCTTTAGTGGCGAAGTAAATAGCGTTACTGTATCCGGGGCACTAGGCTCTTTTCAAATTTTGAATAATCACGCGCCTGTTGTTTCTACTTTGGTTAAAGGAAGAGTGAAAATCCAAGGGGATTTACAATTGGAAACAGAAGCCCTTGAACACTTTACAAAAGAGGATCAAAACACTTATTTTTTTGATATCAACTCAGGCGCCATTGAAATGCGAAATAATAAAATTATTCTTTTAACAGACTAACATCTTTTAATTTCCCAAATCTAATTTTATTTTCATGAGATTTTTTTACGCGTTACTCTGCGTGTCCACTACGTGGTTTTATGCCCAAAACGATTCCATACCCCCACCCCAAAGTCTTAAAGAGGTGGTTGTCTCCTCTACGAGAATTGAACTGCCCTTTTCCGAGAATGCGCGAACACTGCAAATTATTAGTGCACAAGACCTAAAGGGAACAGGAGCATTAGCCCTTGCAGAAGCTTTACAGCAAGTGGTAGGTGTTGATATTCGTCGTAGAGGGGTGTTAGGTACTCAAGCGGATTTGTATATTCGAGGAGGGAGTTTTGACCAAACGCTTATACTAATAGACGGGATTAAATTAGACGATTCCCAAACGGGCCACCACAGCTTAAATTTTTTACCTCCTTTAGAAGTTATCGAACGAGTTGAAATTATAAAGGGACCCGCGGCACGAATATTTGGTCAGAATGCCTTTACGGGCGCCATTAATATTGTTACTAAAAAAGAGGTGATTTCGGGGGGTACAGTAACATTAGGAGGAGGTTCTTTTGGACAACTTGAAACCGGAATTAATCTGAGTAAAAAGACAAAAGGAGGATCAATTTTTTCTCATTTTTCTAGGACCAGTTCGGATGGCTATCGATACAACACGGACTTTAAAAATAATACCGCTTTTATACAAGCGAATACAGCTGAACAACAAGAGGTGCCACTACAAGTACTCGCTTTTTTTTCAGGTAGAAAATTTGGAGCGAATGGATTTTATGCTTCTCCCGATGCTAGCGACCAATATGAAGAAACCGAATCAAGCCTACTAGCAATTCAATCTAAAATAAAAAAAGGAAGTTGGATTTTAAAACCCAATTTGTACTGGCGAAGAGGTCAGGATCATTACCTTTTTATCCGATCCCAACCTGAAATCTATGAGAATTGGCATATAACAAATAAAGTTGGAGCGGCACTAAACAGCAGTTATGTTTCTAATTTAGGTACTACAGGCTTAGGTTTTGATGTCTCCAGAGTCTCTATTGCGAGTAATAATCTCGGGAACCGTTCCAGAGGATTGCTTACTTTCTTTTTAGAACAGCGATTTGATTTAGGAGATAAGGTAAAGCTTACTCCAGGGGTAGCTGTAAACTTTTATTCTGATTTTGGAGCTTTTGCCTATCCAGGAATTGATGTAGGAGTGCAATTAAGTCCAAACTGGCAGGCTTATGCTAATCTGGGTTATACTTATCGGATTCCAACATATACAGATTTGTATTATTCTGATCGAACAACTACTGGAAATGAAAATTTAAAACCCGAAGAGGCCCTGGCAACAGAATTAGGAATTCGTTTTAACAATCCTTCCTTTCGTTTTTATGCGGTCTATTTTGACCGTCGTGCAGAAAATCTGATCGATTATGTAAAAACAGTAGAAGAGTCGAAATGGGAAGCAACCAACATCCAAGTTCTAAATACAAGGGGTATTGAAGTAGAAGCCCAGTTCCCTTTTCTGTGGAAAAAACAAAAACAAAACATCCGATTAGGATATACCTATCTCACGGATGATTTAAAAGCTGTAAACGTCAACTTTTCCAGATATAGTATCAATTCTTTAAAACATCAACTAACGGCTTCTTATGATGCTAATATTACGTCTAAATTCAAAGTATTCGCAGGATTAAAATATGGGCAACGACCTAAATTGGACGGTTATACATTAGTGGATGCGAACCTAATTTGGAATCTTAACCACTTCCAATTTCAAGCGGGACTTTTTAATCTTTTTGAAGAAGTTTATTCGGAAACAAATTTAGTTCCTATGCCAGGACGTAACGGAAGAGCGTCCGTACGATATACCTTTTAATCTGGGCTTAAAAGATTTCGTTTAGAGCCGAATAAATTTTATGCTGTTCCCAACCTCGGTAATTTAAATAGGAAATAATTTTCTTTTTTTGTTCATTTTTTGGAAGGTGGGCTACTGCTTTTTTTCTTTTTTCAAAAAGTTCATAAAAGGTGGTTTCATAATCGGAATCTGGGATTTCTTTCATCCCCTTTTTGATGTTATAATCAGAAATTTGTCTCAGTTTCAATTCGCGTAAAATCCTATTCCTCCCCCATTTTTTGATACGGAATTTTCCTCGGGTAAAACTTTGTGCAAAACGGGTTTCGTTAAGGTAATTGTGTTCAATAAGATGTGAAACGATAACGTCTTTAGCGCCAGAAATCATTCCCAAAGAGTTGAGTTTGGAAATTACTTCTTGATGACAACGCTCTTGATAGGCACAGTAATGCTCTAATTTTTTTTTGGCTTCTTCTAGGGTATGGCTGTTGCTTTTAGACATAACGACTCAAGCTAGATTATAAAATTGTAAGATTGTTTTTAACCACAGCGTAGGATGATCTAATTGACAAAAATGTCTGACATTTTGTACTAGAGAGAGTTGTGCCTTGGGACAACTATCTTCTTTCAGGTATTTTGGAAACTGAAAACGAGTAACAGTATCATCCGTTCCCCAACTGAGGTTTATAGGTACTACTAGTTTTTTTAGAACTGAAAGCCATCTTTGCTTTTTAATGCGTCTGTGATTTTTTATGTAATTTATGATTAAATGATTTTTGCGATTCCCCCCTTGTAGGCAATTTCCTTCCCAAAGCATCTGTATTTCTTCTTCAGCTAAATTGGAGTTCCAATGGGCACTTATTATTTGATGTCTAAATAAAGGATAGGATGAAATACTTTTTAAAGCAGCCCCCCTCCAAGACTGAAGTAATTTTTGAGTAATACGTAAACGCGCTAATTCCAAAACCACACTTCCATTGGTAAAAGTATTGCTCAAAATGCCCTCATTAAAAGCAGCAGGAAATTGTCCTTGCATTTGTCTTGCAGCCAGTTCTGTGGCAACACTGTTTCCCATATCATGGGCGATAAGATGACACCCGGAGACCCTCAATTTAGTCCAGAGACTAAGCGCCATATCCGTTTGCTCAATTAAGGAATAGGAAAAATTTTCATTGGGTTTATCACTCCAGCCAAAACCGACGAAGTCAAATAAGACAAGCCTTTTAAAATGCCCTAATAAACCCTCTAAAACCGTGCGAAAATAATAGGAAGATTTTGGAAAACCATAAAGCAACAGGAGGTTTTCTTCCGTATTTGCTTTTGGGTAACCAAGTGAAAGTGAAAATACTTTATACGATTGTAAGCCTAGGCGGTGGTAAACTCTTCGTTTCTTCCAATCAATCAATTTTTTAGAAGGACTTACACTCATTTTTTTGTTTTAACTTAGGATAATGTAAATTGAAAAGATACGATTTAAGCATTTATTTCGGCTTATTATAGTTCCAAAAAAAACCACCCAATCGTGAGACGGGTGGTTTTGAGTATTAAGGTCGGAGTCTTCTGCGGTCTTTATTTAAGAAGCGGAACTCCAAATATTGATAAGCGTGGCGTGGAACAATACGAATCCACTTTTTATATTCAAAATACCATTTTAAGCGTTGGGATGGATTCCCACTTAAAATATAGGAAGCAACAAAGGGATGTAAATGCAAATGCATTTTTTCCTTTTTGTTGCGCTTGTTCTTAGTAATCTTACTAAGCTCTGTGTTGATTTTGTCAATTAGTACAATTGGAGCTTCGACTTCCCCATTTTGGTTCGGGTTGGGCTCCTTGGTTTTGATATTCATTTCAGGTCTTACACGCTGGCGAGTAATCTGAATGAGTCCAAAACGACTGGGTGGCAGAATCTTGTGTTTGGTTCTGTCCGTACTCATTTCGTTAGTCAAATGTTCAAATAACTTTTTCCGATTGGCGTTGGTATTTAAGTCAATAAAATCTACAACTATAATACCTCCCATATCTCGCAGACGCAATTGTCTAGCAATTTCAGAAGCAGCTATCATATTTACTTCCATAGCGGTTTCTTCTTGACTTTTAGAACGATTAGATCGGTTTCCACTATTGACGTCAATAACGTGTAAGGCCTCAGTATGTTCGATGACCAAATAGGCGCCTTTTTGCATTGAAACAGTAGTTCCAAAAGAGGACTTTATTTGGCGTTCGATTCCAAATTTTTCAAAAATTGGAAGATGATTTTCGTAGAGTTTTACAATCGACTTTTTATCTGGAGCAATAGTCTCAATATAATCTTGAATTTCAGATTGCATTTCTGCATCATCCACATGAATTCCTGTAAAGTTATCATCAAAAATATCCCTAAGGATGCTTGAAGAACGATTGATTTCACTCAATACTTTTGCTGGGTACTTATCAATTTGCTTCAACTTAGCGGAAAGATTTTTCCATCGAGTTAACAATTGTTGAATATCAGCATCTAGAGCAGCTACTTTTTGACCTTCAGCAACCGTACGTATAATCAGCCCAAAGCCTTTGGGACGGATACTTTGTACAAGTTTTTTCAGTCTATTTTTTTCTGCTCGATCTTCAATCTTTTGAGAAATCGATACGCGATCTGAAAAGGGCATTAGGACCATATAACGGCCAGCTAAAGAAATTTCAGAACTCAATCGAGGTCCTTTTGTAGATATCGGTTCTTTTACAACTTGAACTAAGACGGTTTGTTTGGGAGATAATATGTCTCCTATGTTTCCATCTTTTTCAATATCAGATTCGTAACGAAATTGTTTTAAAAGATAATCTTTGTTTTTACCTGTGCTTATCTGTTTAATGTATTTGACAAGTGAAGGGAGTTTAGGGCCGAGATCGTGGTAGTGTAGAAATCCATCTTTTTCATGGCCTACATTGACGAAAGCGGCATTTAACCCTGGAATAGCTTTTCTAATTTTGGCAACAAAAATGTCACCTACAGAAAAGTTGTTGTCTTCAACTTCTTTATTGAGCTCAATTAATTTTCCATCCTTGAGCAGTGCAAAATCAACAGCAGAGGAATGCGAACGTATAATTAATTCTTTATTCACTCTGAATTATTTTGTGTTATCATGAGTAAACTCAATATAACGGATTAAACAATATTTTCAGGATTTTTCCTGGAGCAGCAATCAGCTTTTGACGCTGCATTTCAATGAACGTTTGGTAAATTTTTTAAGTGTTTTGCCGAACACTATTTTTTCTTGTGGCGGTTGGCTCTTCGGCGTTTTTTCCGTTTATGCGTCGCTACCTTGTGTCTTTTACGTTTCTTACCACTTGGCATATGCAGTTATTAATTTAGTTGTTAACAATTACTTTGATACGGCTATTTTAGATTTAACACCCTGAACAAATATTTTCGCGGGTTTGAAAGAAGGAATGTTATGTGCAGGAATTTTGATGGCAACATTTTTTGAAATGTCGCGTCCAGTTTTTTCTGCACGAGTTTTGATGATAAAACTTCCAAATCCTCTCAAATATACATTTTCTCCTTTCTCTAAAGAAGCTTTAACTTCTTTCATAAAATTTTCAACAGTTGCTAGAACATCAGCTCGATCAATACCTAGCTGGTCTGAAATGTTTGATACAATGTCTGCTTTTGTCATATTTATTTGTTTTATACTCAAAATTTGAGGCTCGCAAATATATAAATTAATATTATAAAATGCTCTGTATAAAGTTTTTATATTATACTTGTTTCCTGTAAAAAGAGGCTTTAAAAATCTAAAAATTGACTTGGACGGATACTTTATTATTGTGGTATGATGAAAACAGACGCTCTTTTATATGGCGCCAAACCAAAGATCCGTACAAGATTTGGTTATCTGAAGTGATTTTACAACAAACCAGAACCGCTCAAGGCTTACCTTATTACGAGCGCTTTACCAAGACTTTTCCTACTGTAAAGGATTTAGCACAGGCAAGTGAAGATGAAGTATTAAAATTATGGCAAGGCTTGGGCTATTATTCTAGAGCTCGAAATCTTCACACTACGGCCCAACATGTTTTTTACGAACTTCAAGGAGAATTTCCCTCTGATTTCAAATCTCTTCTCAAACTTAAAGGCATCGGAGATTATACAGCCAGTGCTATAGCTTCCATTTGTAACAATGAAGCAGAGGCAGTTGTAGATGGAAATGTTTACCGTTTTTTATCCCGCTATTTTGGGATTCTAACTCCTATCAATTCCAGCGCTGCACACAAGGAATTTAAGTCTAAAGCCATGAGCTTGATGGATGTGTCCCAAGCGGGAAACTTTAATCAGGCCTTGATGGAGTTTGGTGCGTTGCAATGTACCCCCAAAAACCCCAAGTGTTTGAGTTGTCCTTTTGCCCCAAAATGCGTAGCATTTAATCAAAAGAAAACCAACGTTTTGCCAGTCAAAAAAGGAAAAGTGAAAGTCAGAGAACGGTATTTTAATTTCCTGGTCATTCAGGATCAGAAGTTTAAAACTCTGCTAGAAAAAAGAAAGGGAAAAGGGATTTGGCAAAACTTGTTTCAATTTCCACTGGTGGAAACATCAAAAGCAATTAAAAATAAAAAAGCCTTATTTAGCGAAATACCCTCTCAAATTCTTGAAGGTCTTTCCACTGAAGAATTGACGCTATGGAATAAAGAGGCGATCATTCACAAGCTAAGTCATCAGAAACTAAATGTTTATTTTTGGATCCTTCCTCAAAAAAAAGAACTTAAAAACGGACTCACTATCAAGAAGTTAAAAAAGCAAGCAGTGCCCGTTGTAATTCAAAATTTTATTCAAATTTTTTTTCAATTTGATTCTTGATTGCTTAAGTTTACCTTTTAACTAACCCGAATTCTTTAAAGCTATGAGCGGAACACTAAACAAAGTCATGCTAATTGGACATCTCGGAGATGATGTCAAAATGCACTATTTCGATGGTGGTGGTTCTATTGGCCGATTTCCATTGGCAACAAATGAATCCTATACCAACAAGAGTACAGGAGAAAAAGTAAGTAATACCGAATGGCATAACATCGTCGTTCGCAACAAAGCAGCAGAAATTTGCGAAAAATATCTAAGCAAAGGAGATCGGATTTATGTAGAAGGTCGAATTAAAACACGGAAATGGACTGGAGAAGATGGAGCAGACCGATATTCAACGGAAATTAATGTCAATGATTTTACTTTTTTAACTACAAAAAAAGATAATTCTCAGGAGGCTTCACCGCCTACAGGTGAAAAACCTAAGGTAGAAGAAGCTCCTCCAGAAAAAGACGATTTACCTTTCTAAAACAAAAGCCTATTGGATCCTGACCCATTACTCTTTTTAAATACTCTAGTTACTTCTTTAGACCTAACTTGGTTTCAAGCTCTTTTGGTACTCTTTTTATTACTTAGCTCTGCTTTGATTTCAGGGTCAGAGGTGGCATTCTTTTCCTTACAATTAAAATCTTTAGAAGATCCAGATGAAACGGAACCTTCGCCAGCCATACAACGTGTAATAAACCTTTTGCGAAAGCCTAAACGGCTTTTAGCAACAATATTGGTGGCTAACAATTTTATCAATATTGCTATTGTCCTTTTGTTTACCATGTTAGGGAAGACCTTGTTTCATTCAATTCAAAATCCCGTACTTCTTTTATTTATTGAGGTGGGTATCATCACCACATTAATCTTAATTTTCGGAGAAATTCTACCAAAGGTTTACGCAAATAGAAATGCACTTGCTTTTTCTAAAAGAATGGCACCCCTGATCAATGTCTTGGATCAATATCTTTTGGTTTGGATTACTTATCCAATGAGCCAAACCACAAGCTTTTTGGAGAAACATCTTGGGGATAAAAAAAATCAGTTTTCTGTAGATCAGCTTTCTCAAGCCTTAGAGTTAACAGGAGACGATGAAACTACTTCAGATGAACAACGTATTTTAGAAGGGATTGTAAATTTTGGAAGCACCGATACTCGCGAAGTGATGTGTCCTAGAATTGATATGTTTGCCCTTTCCGATGAATTGAGTTTAGAAGAAATCATACCGCTTATTTTAGAGCAAGGCTTTTCGAGAATCCCAGTTTACACCGAAAAGAAGGATAATATAAAGGGGATATTGTACATCAAAGATTTACTTCCGTATCTAAATAAAACAAACTACCCTTGGCAGAAATTATTAAAGGCTCCGATTTATGTTCCCGAGAACAAAAAATTGGATGATTTATTAAAAGAATTTCAACAAAAGAAAAATCATTTAGCTATAGTCGTTGACGAATATGGAGGTACTTCGGGCTTAATTACTCTTGAAGATATCATGGAAGAGATTATTGGAGATATCAGCGATGAGTTTGATGAAGAGGATTTGAGCTATTCTAAAATGGACGAACTCACTTACGTTTTTGAAGCCAAAATAAGTTTAAAAGATTTTTTCAAAGTCATTCATCTAGAAGATAGTGAGGTATTTGATTCTGTTAAAGGAGAAGCAGAAACCCTTGCAGGACTATTGTTAGAAATCACTAAAAAATTTCCTAAACGTGGACAAAAGGTAGTTTTTCAAGGTTATGAATTTATTGTAGAAGAATTAGAAGAGTTGCGAATTAAGCAAGTCAAGGTTCATTTACCTAAAATGCAACTAAAATAAAAGTGAGAAAATTCTTAATTCTAATTGTTGTCGTACTATTTGTTGGTTGTGGTTCCGATACTCAACCCAAACCTAATGCCTATCTCAGTTTACAATATCCAAATCCAGATTATAAGGAAATTCAAGACCTACGGAACTTTTCTTTTGGATATAATACTTTTGCTACTGTAAACGCAAAGCGTTCCGCTGCACCCCGATTGGTTTATCCTCAAATGAAAGCTACATTATATCTAAATTACAATCCCTTAGAACACAATCTAGACTCATTACTCAATGATGCTTATCAACTTCCTTATAAACATATTTCAAAGGCAGAGTCTATTCTAGAAAAACTCTTTGTAAATGAAGAAAAAAAAGTCTTTGGAACTTTATTTTCTGTAGTAGGAAATGCAGCCTCCCAGTATCAGTTTTTTCTAACCGATAGCACAAAACATTTTCTTGTGGGGTCACTATACTTTTATGCAAGACCAAATTATGATTCTATTTATCCTGCAGCAGATTATTTGCAAAAGGATATCATTCACCTTATCGAATCATTTAAGTGGAAATAAAAATTTAAGGGACTACTTCTTCTACACTTTCAATTGCTGAAACCGAATATGCATCACCGGTCTCTTTAACTATTTTAGTGAGTTGATCGAAATCAAGTTGAGTAGCATCATAAATAACCCAAGCTGTTTTGGATTCAAAATTTACTTTAGCTGAGGCAATTCCAAGTGTTTTATTTAGATTTTTTTCAATAGTTGCAGCGCATCCAATAGCACAAGTCATCCCTTCGATATTCATTTTAGCATAAGCCTTCTCCTCAAGAGACACCCTATTTGTAATGGGCTCTTCAACCGAAGAAGCGACAGTAATTACCTTTTGTTCTGGAGTGGTTTTACATCCGCCTAATAGTGTAACAAGCGAAAAGGATAAAAAGAGTAGGTTTTTCATTTTCTGAGAATTTTTTCAAAAATACATATTTAACAGGAGTTGCTTTCTTAAAAAAGCTCAATTTTGCAATGCTATGAAACAATCAATTAAAAAATGGGTGTACCTCCTCTTGCTTTCAATCATTTGGGGAAGCTCTTACATCTTGATAAAAAAAGGCTTGGTAGGTTTAACGCCTTTGCAACTGGGATCGATCCGGATATTGATGACAACGATTATCTTGATAGCTCTGGGGTGGAAACATTTAAAAAATATACCTGCACCAGCATGGAAATGGATTCTATTTACTGGATATTTTGGGACTTTCTTTCCTAGTTATCTTTTTGCATTTGCGGAAACAGCTATTGACTCTTCTGTAGCAGCTGTTTTAAACGGAATGACTCCCCTTTTTACCCTTCTCTTTGGGTTAGCCTTTTTTGGTTCTACACTTAAATGGGGGAAACTTATAGGAGTACTCATTGGTTTTGGAGGAACCCTTATTTTGGTATCTAATGAGTTTTCGATTAATAGCGGGACAAAAAGCTGGTATGCCCTATTAGTGGTTTGTGCCGCAGGGTGTTATGCGATTAATGTGAATGTACTTAAATACAAGCTTGATGGTGTAAGTGCATTGGGAATTGCATTAGGAAATTTTTTAGCGATTATTATTCCAGCTCTTTTAGTATTGAGTTTTTCCAATTTTCCTTGGAGCTCTGTAATTACAGGAGGTGAAGTGAGTATTTCTTTAGGTTATATTTTTATACTTGCTTTTTTAGGAACAGCTTTAGCCAAAGTCATGTTTAATGAACTGGTAGCGATTTCATCACCTGTTTTTTCAATTTCTATTACTTATCTCTTACCCATAGTTGCTATTGGCTGGGGTGTTTTGGATGGAGAAGTTTTCACGTGGTTCCAATGGATGGGTTGTGCTTTTATCTTGTTAGGGGTTTACCTAGTAACGGATAAAAAGCGGTTAAAAAAAACGAGGATCTGATTTTACCTACATCCCGATGCTTGGTGATCGAAAACCTGCTTTAAATTATCGAAATTAAATCTTTAGCCAACATCTAAGATTCAAGAACTATAGAGAATGAATATCTTTGAATGAAATTTAAAACCTATTTTAAATTTAAAGACTATTTTGGAAAATGATATCAGGCAAAGAACTTATTGACCTTTTGACATTAGAGAAAAAAAAGGATAACCATTTCATAGGTAAAAATTATAAAACCGCTTGGGGGCGAGTCTTTGGAGGTCAAGTTCTAGGGCAGTCTCTCCACGCTGCCTACCAAACAGTACCAGAAAAAAGAATCGCACATTCTATGCATGGTTATTTTATCTTGGGAGGAGACATAAATATTCCCATAGATTATCATGTAGATACCATTCGTGATGGAAGGAGTTTTACTACCCGAAGAGTAGTAGCCTTTCAAAACGGGAAAGCCATATTCAATATGGCGGCTTCTTTTCACATAAAAGAAGAAGGGGTAAGTCATCAAATCATCATGCCTAATGTCTTGACTCCAGACTTACTTTTAACAGACATCCAACAAGCCGAAGGTTTGCAACAATTAGACCCAGAACGTTTTCAACGATTGATGAAAGCGCATCCTCAAATTTTTGAATTTAAACCGGTAGATAAAGCCATTTATCTTCAAACCCAAAATTCCCCCCCTTTAGCATACATCTGGTTTCGAATAAAGGATAAAGTTGCTGATGATCTGCCCTTCCAACATCAAATTTTAGCTTTTGCGTCGGACTACAGTCTTTTACTTTCAGCTACGCTTCCCCATCGAGAAAAGTTAATGAATGCAAAGATGTATTATGCTAGTCTAGACCACGCCCTTTGGTTTCACAGGGATTTTCGGATTGATGACTGGCTATTATATGCTATCGAAAGCCCAAGTGCATCTAACGCAAGAGGGTTCTCTAGAGGAAGCATTTTTAGTAAACAAGGAGAGATGGTTGCTTCGGTTACACAAGAAGGATTAATGCGTAAATACAAATGAGAATGATCAATAAGGTATTTTTCTTTGTAACGATATTATTAGTTGCAAACACAAAGTTAAAAGCTCAAGAATATGACAAGGTAAATGGAATCTGGAATGCTACTTTTATTGATTATCCCCTTTCTGATAAGACAAGTTTAAGAACGGAAGTTCATTTAAGAACCATCGATTATTTTAATGTTTGGAATCAGCATTTGTTTAGACCTCAATTATCCTATCAAGCTTCTAAAAATGTCTCCTGGCGCGGAGGCTATACCTATATAAAAAACTTTGATCAAGATATTAACGCCGATCCTAGAGTTCGTAGAGAACATAATATCTGGGAACAGGTGCAATTTACATTACCTTTAAAAAAGGCATCCTTTAGCACTTGGATTCGTCTAGAACACCGATTTCAAGAAGAACTCCCATTACAACAAGAAAAAGGTTTGCGAAGTTTTGATTTTTCTAGTAGGATTCGAATTCGATTAGCCTACCAAAAAACCGTATCTAAAGAGGAAGCAAAAGTTCGAATAAACCTCCTATTGTTCAACGAAATTTTCAATGTGATAAATCGATCGGGGATTCCTTACAAATTCAATCAAAATTGGACTTTTCTTGGATTGAATGTAAAAGTGAGTGATAAACTGAGTTTCATCAGTGGTTTTCAGAAAAACACCATAGCCAAATCCAGCGCTAACTATTTGAAAAATAGACTTTGGAATACCATCTTATTTTACAGATTATGATATATTAGAATATTAAAACTCTTAAAAAAAACAGATCCATGAAAATAAATTACTCCAAATTAATTCTTCTCATATTAATTGGCGGTGCTTTAGTTATGGTCAACAGCCCTTTTTTCATTCACAAAAAGAAGGACTTTGGTTAAGTGCTGACTTACACATTCACACGGTATTTTCAGATGGCTCTGTATGGCCAAGCATACGCGTTGAAGAAGCCCGAAGGGAGGGATTAGATCTGATTGCGCTAACCGAACATTTGGAATACCAACCCAATGCTGAAGACCTACCTCATCCAGACCGAAACCGCTCTTATATTATCGCTCAGGGGATGCTCAAAACAAATGAAAAGCTTCAAGTTATTAATGGCTCTGAAATTACCCGTTCTATGCCACCAGGGCATATCAATGCTGTTTTTATAAAAGATGCAAATGCATTACTCCACAAAGATTCTCTTTCTGGAATTCAAGCAGCAAATGAACAAGAGGCTTTCGTGTTTTGGAACCATCCCAACTGGGATGCCCAACGCAATGACGGGATTGCTCAATTGGAGCCGTTTCACAAATATTTAATCAAAAATAAACTGCTGCACGGAATTGAAGTGGTTAATGAAACTACCTTTTCAGAGGAAGCCTTAGCAATTGCATTAGAAAATGATCTCACTATATTGGGAACCTCAGATATTCATGGACTTACATATTGGGCTCATGACATAGCTCAAGGAGGACATCGCCCTCTGACTTTTGTACATGTAGAAGATAAATCTCCTGAAGCACTTAAAAAGGCGCTTTTTGAAGGAAATACAGTGATTTGGTTTGAAGAGATGCTTATCGGAAAAACCGTACCTCTAAAAAAAATAGTAGTGGAAAATCTTGAATTTGGGACTCCTTTTTATCCTAAAGATAAACTGCTAATGGAAGTTGAGGTAACCAATAAGAGTGCAGTCCCATTTCAATTGGAATATACAGGTGAGTACAGTTTTCATCAGAGAGGATCGGTTTTTACTATCCCTCCCAAGGAATCGATCAAGCTTATCATTAAAACAATAACCAAAAAAGCATCAGTAAAACTCCCTTTCCGTGTCTTAAATGCAGTAGATGCTCCAAAATCAACCTTAGATATTGAAGTGATCGTGAAATAAGAATGAATGTTTATATTTAAGCGTACTATTGAAGAACTATGATTAAAGATACAAATTGGAGACCTTTACCAGCCTTTTTAACGATAGCTTCTAGCAAGATTGAAGGCTTGGGAATTTTTGCACTAAAAGACATTTCTCAAGGTACGGATTTGGGTATTTCTCATATTTTTGACACTCGATTTACAGATAATTATATTAGGCTTCCTTTAGGAGCTTTTATAAATCATCACGAAATTCCAAATTGCAATGTCGTTTTTGCTGATGAAGATGCTGAGATTGGGGTATTGAAGCATATTAGATTGATAACCTCAAAGCCAATAGTTAAAGGAGAGGAAATAACGGTTAAATACATAATAAACAAACTTGAAAATCCAAACTGGGAACTAGAGTACGAAGCTACCCAATAAACTCAATTTTTGATATAGCGTCCTAGAAGAACCCAATAAAAGAATCCGATAACTTAAAAGATCGATTTTAAATAGCGCATTTTTAATTTTTTGAACAAATTTAAGAGGTTGTTTTTACTCAAATTAACAGAAGGTTATAAAATTTCAAATTTTTAATAGTCAGAAAGATGCTGAAAAGAAAAATTTGAAATGTGCTATATAGATAGCAATTTGTTAATTAGTATCC
>Ga0233395_1000601_pt1 | contig 18366 bp, 19 predicted proteins | sample 27DmetaG_FD_186029 | JGI IMG/M metagenome (GOLD analysis project Ga0233395, IMG submission 186029) | Seawater microbial communities from Monterey Bay, California, United States - 27D | ecosystem: Environmental > Aquatic > Marine > Coastal | place: USA: California | collected 2016-10-12 | reverse complement strand
CGGTCTGCCGGTCAGAGATTTAAGAAAAGACTGGTGATCAAAAGCCATGGCGCGATTGTAGCCGGTCTTGGCATGCACCGCACCAGCCTATCAAGAGAACTTCTTGTCTCCTGCCATGCATACCTGCTTGTCTGCGCTGGTCACTGTGAACTCTCTATCCAGTACCGTGCTGACAAAGTGCCATTGATTGGTCGCTGCCTCTGGGGTGAGTACTAGCTCTGACCAGCCACGCTGAGCAGTGTCCACTGCATGAAGTTCTGAGCTGGCATTTTTCATCGCCTTGGCAAGTACCTGGGGCTCTGTTGCTAGATAGTACTCCAACCCTGGGCTATTAACCCCCGGAGTACCCACTTCTACGCCCACCGCCTGACCCTGATCAGTGGCTAGATTGAAGGCCCAGGCATTGTGAGTATCGCCAGCCAGCACCAGAGGATTAACCCCATGCTCAATCAGGCTGGTAAATACTCTATTGCGGCAGGCCCAGTAGCCGTCCCAGGCATCCAGATTAAAAGGCAGATTGTCCCTGGCTAATGTTTGCATCATCTGCAGTATTGGGCGGTATTCTGCATTGGTTTGTTCCAGCTTAAGCTGCTCGTCGGTTAGCACCGGTAACCCAAGCTTACCCATCAATACCTGCTGCCCCAGTATTTGCCAGGTGGCAGATCTCTGTTTGCTGACTTGCAATTCACCATCTAACCACTGTTCTTGATCTGCTCCTAACATCTGTCGATCAGGGTCAATCAAAGCCTGGGTTTTAAACCTCTGTGCATCGGGCAAATAGTACCAACCCTCTGGCAATGTCTCAGCCGTAAGGTCTTTGATACGTTCGTAGTCAGTAATGGCCACTGGCTTGCCACTGGAAAAATCAAAGGGTAGATTAATCCGCTGTAGCTGGTCACCAGGCACTGCAGCCGCCTGCTGCTCATCCACCAGATGGGTAGCGTCCGCATCCCTGTGGAACAGAACAGACCGCATAGGTAGATCAACGGCATAATTTAGCGGACGATCGCGGCCGTGCATTCTGGTGTCGAGCATCATCAGGTCAGCCAGATTGCCAATTTTAAAGCTGCGGTAAATAGGTGCTTGATCACCGGTCTCGGCCGTACGGATAGGCATCCACTCATGGTAGGCCTGCCTGGCTGCACGCGCCCGGACAGAGAAATCGCCCTCAGTCTCATTGTGATTTTCTGCACCGCCAGTCCAGCAGTCATTGGCCAGCTCATGATCGTCCCACACAGTGATAAATGGATGCCTGGCGTGCACTGCTTGCAGGTCTGCATCTGTGCGATACAGCCCATAACGCATGCGATAGTCTTCAATACTAAGGATTTCATTCCCGGGCTCTACCTGCCTGCCCAATTGCTCGGTGGCTACCGGGTTGGCATAGACTCCCTGTGCATACTCATAGATATAGTCACCTAGGTGCAGTACCAGATCTAACTCGGTATTGGCCATATGGCGATAGGTATTAAAGTACCCCTGAGGGTAGTTTGAGCAGGAGCAGACACCGAGACGAAATTCGCTGATATCGCCCTCTGGAAGGGTGCGGGTGGTACCGACCGGACTGCTGATACCGTCGCGCAGAAAGCGATAATAATACTGGCTGCCAGGGGCCAGGCCCGCAGCATCCACCTTGATCGTGTAGTCTCTGGAAGCACCGGTGGTCGCTAAACCAGAGTTTACCAGTTGTTTAAAATCGGCATCTTTTGCCACCTGCCACTGGCACTCCACCTCGGCGTGCCGGCCATTGCCGGGAATCAGGCGAGTCCACAGAATAACCCGGTCTGAAAGCGGGTCACCACTTGCAACACCATGGGTAAAATAAAAGGGTTCGTCGGCATAGACTTCAAATCCGCGCAGCGCGAGGACACCCAAACTTGCACCAACTCCCTGCAGCAATCGGCGGCGACTTAGACCAGAATCAAGCATAGAACCTTACTCTTTTTACCTGTTTTTATGGGTTCAGACTAACCTATAAAACTTAATTCTGTAAGACAAAACTTGGCTTTTTATCACCTATAAAAGACTCATCAGTCGCCTAATTTTCTCGGCACTGTTGCACAGATGAAGGGCCACTCGATGTGCACCCTAATATGGTCTCACCGAGTAAAAGAAACGATCTATATACAGCTAAAGGCGCTGCAGCTAAACACCAACAATTATCGGCTCGATTTACGCGGGCGGGGAAATAGCTGGTTGACCAGATCAGCACAGCGCTCAATATGGCCTATGCAGTCCCATACCAGCGGCGGCACTCCGTGGGCAGACTCATTGCGCAAATGGGGTAATACTCGCTCAAGCGACTTGCAATAGCCGTTCTTTGGCTCGGGCGCCTCAAGGTGTCTAAAACCTGAGTCTGAAAGCCAGTTTTTCTCATTAGCCAGGGTCAGTAACTGGCGCAACATTAGCTCCGGTCTATTGGCTTTGACTCTCAGCGCATGCTCTATAACACTGCAGGCCTTAAGCTGCACCTCGGAGCCCAGTGAATAAAAAAAGTAGGAGTACAGAGCCATATTTTTGGCAATATTAAACTGACCGCGGATAATCTGTGGCACGCTGGAATTTAGTTGAATGGCAGCCAGAGTTGCATGATGGGAGAGAAGATCAATTTCCTTGCCGCCCATTTTTTGTAAGAACAGGTGCTGTTTATCAATGCACATAATCTCGTCATAGGGCTTAAATGAATCCATCCGGAGTTCCTTGCTAATAACAATTTAACAGGTATAAAAAGAAAACTCACAGAGATAAGCATCTGAATCCTTTCAAAAGCAACCACATTATTCATAGACCCATTTGCTGTGGGTTGCAACTCAGTTCAGGCCTGTGCCCCGTAGTCTGCCAGCATAGCGCCAACTTGCTGCAATCTGTTGCGGGTAGCCGGGCTATGTCTACCCATACTGATAAAACCATGGGTACAGTCGGGCAAATGTTGATGGCGGACATTAACCTGTGCCTGGACAAGCTTATCTACAAAGGCCAAGCCCTCATCTCGCAAAACATCATATTCGGCGGTCACAATTAGACTGTCCGGGATATTGTCCAGCCTGCTCCAGGCCAGTGGGCTGGTTGCCAAAACAGCCTCATCCTCGGCCCCGAGCAAATAATTATTGCGAAAGAACTTCATGGTGTTTTCGGTAAGCAGCAGGCCTTTGCCGTAACGCTTGATCGACTCTGACTGGCTGTGCATATCTACCCAGGGATAGAGTAAAAACTGAAATGCTGGCACCGCCGATAGCTGACCAGAAATAGCCTCTGTAAATGTCTGCAGGGACAGCACCGCAGCAAGATTACCCCCTGCGCTATCACCACCCACCCCTATCTTAGTCTTGTCTATACCCAGGTCTGCGGCATGATCTATGACCCAATTATAGGCGCCCAAACCATCTTCTATAGGCCCGGGGAATGGGTTCTCTGGCGCTCGTCTGTAGTCCACTGCTATCAGATTAATACCAGCCTCGCCAGCCAACAGGTTGCAAAAACCATGGTGACTCTCTAGCCCGCCAATCACATAGCCGCCACCATGAAAATAAACCATGGTCAGAGAGGGCACAGTCTCAGTTGGGCGATAAACTCTAATTCCTATCTGATCCTCACCCAGAGGAATCTGCATATCCTGAGTGCTGACATCTGCCCTTGAGCCACTGCCGAAAAGCTGATCATAGCTGTCATAGACTCGACGCAACTGCCTCAGGGGTAATTTGGCAAATTCAGGGCCCAGATTGCCCAGGGTGCAGAGTATTCTCTGACCAGCGATAAGCTTCAAACAGTACTCCAGAGTAGGTTGGTATTTAATAGTGACAGTTCCACTAGCATTGCCCTGCTTGTTATTATTGATGACTTCTCAGCAGCTGTGAGGCTCAAAGTTAACTCAATCCCTCGGCCTTGGCAATCTATCCCATGACCCGAGAGTTTTGGTGCACAAAGGCTAACCATGCCCAGACTATGAGTGTAAACTAGCGACCTTAATTTGCCGACCCAATACTATGCTCGAGCCATTCACAGCCAACAGCCTCTCTGTACCAAACAGAAAATTCTGCGTGGCTCCCATGCTCGACTGGACTGATCGTCACTGTCGCTACTTTATGCGCCTGATTAGTCGGCATGCCGTGCTCTATACGGAGATGATTACCACCGGTGCTATTCTCCATGGCGATACCCATCACCATCTGCATATGGATGCATTTGAGCATCCAGTGGCACTGCAATTGGGTGGCAGCGACCCGGCTGATTTAGCCCGAGCCTGTGTGTTGGCCAGCCAGTATGATTATGCGGAGATCAACCTCAACTGTGGCTGCCCCAGTGACCGGGTACAAAATGGCATGTTTGGCGCGGTAATGATGAAAAATGCGCAGATTACCGCAGACTGTGTAGCCGCCATGCAGGATGCTGTAGATCTGCCTGTCACTGTCAAACATCGTATAGGTGTAGATGACTTCGACAGCTATGAATTCCTCTGTGACTTTGTAGAAACCGTTGCCGCCACAGGCTGCAACACCTTTCTGGTGCACGCTCGCAAGGCCTGGCTTAAAGGCCTGAGCCCAAAACAGAATCGCGAGATTCCCGAGCTAAACTACGACCGCGTCTATCAGCTAAAAAAAGACTACCCCCAGCTGGAGATTATTATTAATGGCGGGGTAACAGATTTAACCCAGTCCCAGCAGCATTTGCAGCAGCTGGATGGCGTAATGGTGGGACGGGAAGCCTATACCAACCCCTACCTGCTGGCCACAGTAGATCAAGCGATCTATGGCTCTGAAGCACCAGTGAAATCCAGGCAAAAAATCGCTGAAGAGTTTCTTCAATATGTGGATAATGAGCTGTCTAAAGGTACCAAATTACAAGCCATGACCAGACATATTCTGGGGCTGTTCCACGGCATGCCCGGGGCCAGGCAGTATCGGCGGCATATCAGCGAAAATGCCTATAAATCAGATGCAGGCATTGATGTACTGACGACGGCATTAGCCAAGACAACAACTGTTTAATTATTACAACGGGAATTAGATTTTCATGACTGACAAAAGCAAACTTGCTCAACTAAAAGAAATGACCACTGTGGTTGCCGATACCGGAGATTTTGATGCCATTGCCCAGTACTCCCCGGAAGATGCCACCACCAACCCCTCCCTGCTATTAAAAGCGGCACAAATGCCTGCTTATCGCAGCCTGGTCGATGGCGTTATTCAATCTGTTAGCAGCGGCAAGATGTCTTCGGACGAGCAACTATCAGCCTGTATGGATAGACTAGCTGTCGGCTTTGGTGAAAAGATTCTCGAGACTATTCCCGGCCGAGTCTCTACCGAAGTCGATGCACGACTGTCCTTCGATAAAGACGGCTCCATTGCCAAGGCCCGTCAGTTGATTGAGCTCTATGAACAGGCCGGTATCGGCAAAGAGCGGGTACTGATCAAAATGGCCTCTACCTGGGAAGGCATCAAGGCAGCAGAGCAGCTGGAAAAAGAAGGTATTAATTGCAATCTAACATTGCTTTTTAACTTCACCCAAGCCGTGGCCGCCGCCGATGCCGGTGCCTATCTGATCTCGCCATTTGTTGGCCGTATTCTTGACTGGTACAAGGCCAACACCGATCTCAGCGACTATGCGCCGGCTGATGATCCCGGGGTGCAGTCAGTCACCGGCATCTACAACTACTACAAACAGCAGGGTTACAACACCGTGGTGATGGGGGCGAGCTTCCGCAATACCGACGAAATCACCGAATTGGCCGGCTGTGATCGCCTGACTATTAGCCCCCAGCTATTGCAGGCGCTAGATGATGATTACGGCGTGCTGGAACGCAAGCTTGACCCGGCCAATACCGGCAAAAAGATTCACTACCAGCTGGGTGGTGAGGCGGCATTCCGCTACGAACTCAACGATGATCCCATGGTAACCGAAAAACTGTCTGGCGGTATCCGCGCCTTTGTCGCCGATCAGATTAAGCTGGAAACCTGGTTGCGAGATATTCAGTAATGATCGACCGCATAAAAAGCTTTTTTGCCAAAAATGTGCTCGAACCCGAAGAGACAGTAGCCAGCGACCAGCTGGCTGCTGCAGCTCTGCTGGTAGAGGTGATGGTTATAGATGGCAATCTGGATGACCAGGAACTGGCCTCAATCAGCCAGACCCTGTGCGATATTTTAAGCCTTGAGGCCGCACAGGTTGAAGAGCTGCTGCGACTGTCTCGAGAAGAGGTCGCCGACGCCACCTCTCTGTACCAGTTTACCCGCGAGATTAACGAGCATTTTGCGCTGGATAAAAAGATCGATCTGCTAACCGCGATGTGGCGGGTCGCCTATGCCGACGGGCACTTAGATAAGCATGAGGAAGGCATTATTCGCCGCGTCGCTGACCTGCTGCATATCCGCCACAATGAATATATCCGCTGTAAGCTCGCTGCGCGGGGTGAATAGAGGCTTAAATCGGCGCCAGCCCGGAATCCACATCCGCATTTTGACCGCGGTGCCGCAGATAATGATCCATCAGTGTAATAGCTACCATGGCCTCGGCAATAGGTACCGCGCGAATCCCCACACAGGGGTCATGGCGGCCGGTAGTAATTACTTCGGCAGACTCACCGGCCGTATTAATGGATTGCCCGGGAATACGGATGCTAGAGGTGGGTTTTAGGGCCAGATGAGCCACAATGTCCTGGCCTGAGGAAATTCCACCCAACACACCACCGGAGTTATTGGACAAAAAGCCATCGGGCGATAACTCATCGCGATGCTCTGTGCCCTTCTGGGCCACCACATCAAAACCAGCGCCCAGCTCCACACCTTTTACCGCATTAATACCCATAAGCCCATGGGCCAACTCGGCATCCAGCCGGTCAAAGATCGGCTCTCCCAAGCCAACCGGCATATTTTTGGCCACGACGGTCACCTTGGCACCAATAGAATCACCCTCTTTATTGAGCGCCTGCATATAGGTTTCCAGCTCGGCAATCTTGGCCGCATCGGGAAAAAAGAAGGGGTTATTTTCAATTTCAGCCTGATCAAAATTCTCCGCCACTATGGGCCCTAACTGGGATACATAGCCAAAAATTTCAATACCCAGACGCTCTCTCAGGTACTTTTTGGCGATGCCTCCAGCAGCCACGCGCATCGCAGTCTCTCGGGCTGAGCTGCGCCCACCTCCGCGATAATCGCGCTCACCGTACTTTTGATGGTAGGTATAATCTGCATGAGAAGGTCTAAATAAGTCTTTGATTTTGCTGTAATCTTTAGACTTCTGATCCTTGTTTTCGATCATCATGCCAATGGAAGCGCCGGTGGTTCTGCCTTCAAACACGCCGGAGAGAATTTTGACCTCATCGTCCTCTTTACGCTGCGTAGTGTAGCGAGACTGGCCAGGCTTGCGACGATCCAGATCCGGTTGCAGATCTGATGCGCTGATTTCCAACCCGGGAGGACAGCCGTCGACAATGCAGCCAATCGCCAGACCGTGGCTCTCGCCAAAACTGGTGACAGTAAATAATTTTCCGATGGAGTTTCCCGACATAGTTTTCTCTGGATTAAATGGTCGCTTAAAATAGTGGCTCAATTGCCGTCTGCAATTATACGTAATTTAAGCAAAAGATTCCCGGTGTTCGAGCAACTGATTGCGGGTCAGCACAAAGACACCTGCGTCACCCTCGCTAAACTCTAACCATATAAAAGGCACTTGGGGAAAAGCCTGCTCCAGCGCCACCCAGGAATTGCCAACCTCCACCACAAGAACGCCCTCTTCTGTTAGATACTGCTCTGCTTCCCTCAATAGGCGACGGGTAAAATCCAAGCCATCAAAACCAGAGGCCAGCGCCAGCTCCGGTTCATGTTGATATTCATCGGGCATTTCCGCCAGATCAGCTGCATCCACATAGGGTGGATTGCTGACAATAAGATCAAAACACTGACCACCGAGCCCATCAAAGAGATCAGACTGCAGGGCCCGCACTCTGTTGCCTACCTGGTGCTGCTCAATGTTAATAGTAGCAACAGCCAGTGCATCGGTAGATATATCGCTGAGCACCACCTGGGCATGCTCAAAAGCGTAGGCGCAGGCAATACCTATACAGCCACTGCCAGTGCAGAGATCCAGCACCCTGGCAGGCGCTGCCTCACACCAGGGCGCGAAACCATTGTAGACAAGCTCTGCCACCGGCGAACGCGGGATAATCACTCGCTCATCAACTGCAAAGGGTAGGCCACAGAACCAGGCCGTGCCGGTCAGGTAAGGAGCAGGAATACGCTCGTCAACTCTGCGCTGATACAGAGCCTGAATATCAGCCTGCTGCTGATCTGTGAGCTCCTCAGACAGCAGCGAACGGTCTGCATCTGGCGGCAAATCCAGCACATAGGATAGCAGGTACACCGCCTCGTCCCAGGCGCTGGTGGTGCCATGACCAAAATAGATTTGCGCCCTTTCAAACTGTTGCTGCCCCTGCTCTAACATGGTTGCAACCGTGACTGGCGCTAGAATATCAGGGGTTGTGTTTATTTCTGTCATTGTGCCTCCGTAAGGGCATTATTTTACCTGTGAAACTAGCAATGGTCTGTAGTTTATTGGAGAATGAAGGCCTGCAAGAATTATAAAATTTATTCAAGGACTACCATGAGAGATCAGTATCAGAAAATTATTGAAAGCACTGGCGAGGATGTAACTCGCGCTGGTTTGCTGGATACGCCTGATCGTGCGGCCAAGGCTTTCGCCTACCTTACCAGCGGCTACACGATGGATTTAAATCAGGTGATCAATGATGCCCTGTTTCCCTCTGACTCAGAAGAAATGGTGATCGTTAAGGATATCGAACTGTTTTCGCTCTGCGAGCACCACCTGCTGCCGTTTATCGGCAAATGTCATGTTGCCTATATTCCCAATGGCAAGGTTTTAGGCCTATCAAAGGTGGCACGTGTGGTGGATATGTTTGCCCGCCGACTGCAGATTCAAGAAGCACTGGCGCAGCAGGTGGCATCAACTATTCAGGAAGTGACCAATGCCAGAGGCGTTGGCGTTATCGTGGAAGCCAAGCATATGTGCATGATGATGCGCGGTGTAGAAAAGCAAAACTCATCAATGAAAACCTCTGCCATGCTGGGCAGCTTCCGTACAGATCAGGCGACACGCACTGAATTTTTGGCTCTACTCAATAACCAGTAAGTACTTAGAGCGCTACCAGCGCTGGCCAGTGCCGCCACAGACTCCGCAACTGGCCAGCCCGCCATTGCAGAGGTGGCAGCGCAGCTGTTTTAATCCCGAGCACACAAGGCAGGCCTGGACCCCTAACTTACCCAGACAACCAGCGCAGGGTATATTGCCGCTGCCATGGCAGGCTTCGCACTGATGGACTTTACTGCCACAGCAGACTGAGCAAAACTCGGGTTCTGGCTTCCTTTCCAGCGAATAACTCATCTAGGTTAGACTCCTGTCTAAACTTTAGGTCTACCAACGGCTGTCGCCGCTGACGCCATCCTTGGTTACAGCCTGTTTAGAGAATAATTCTCAGTGCCAGATAGGGCACAAGATTAAATACGATCACCAAAAGCTTCAGCCTACCCAGGTATTCAAAGTACATGGCGGGCAACATCTCTGGGTCCAAATCAAATATTTTGCTGTGCATGTTAATAGCAAAGTCTTTTACCAGAGCCAGTATCAGGGTGGAAAACAGTAACAGGCCTACATTGATCAATGTGCACCAGCCGAGAAAGGCGGCTAACTGCTCAATTGAGATTGACATAAAAACTCTCCTCTAATGTGCACAAAAGCTAATTCTCTTGTCACATTAATCTTACAGCAGTTTCGGGCAGTTTCTTTTTAAAAGTAGCTGCTGAGTTGCGCCTGGTCAAGACTTAGGACAGGCTCCTCAGACAAACAGGGGCTGAATGCTGGTTGCCACCTGCTCGGCCTGCCCTTCCAGATGAAGATGATGAGAGCCTGGTATCCTGACAATTTCCATATGGGGTATCCATTCGAAGGCCGCTGTCTGCTCGGGACTGGGGGTAAAGGCGCTGTTCTCTGCTTGAACCAGAGTGACTCGACCACGAATAGCGGTTAAAAAACTCTGCAAATGCTCCTTAGAAAACTTAATCATTGATGCCGCCTTGAGGCGCTGATCATTGCGCCAGTAGAACAGGCCATCAGCCTCAGTTACTCCACGCTCAGCCAGAATACTGGCAGCGTCATGCTCAAGAGGAACAAAACCTTTGACTCGCGCCTGCACGGCTCGCTCATAGTCCGCAAAACCTGTGGGCGAGGCGGCACCAAAGCGTTTGTTTTCATGGATAGCGCGAGCAATGTGCTTGGCAGTATTGTGAGCATCCTCTGGCAGAGGGAGATATCCATCAATCATTGCTACCTGAGTTACCCGCTCGGGGAAAGTGCCTGCCACCAGACCAGAAATAATAGCTCCTCGGGAATGACCAATTAGGCCAAAGGTGTCCCAACCCATTTGGTCGGCGACCGCCATTACATCGCTAATATCGTGCCAGATATCATAGCCAGAATCCTGAGAGCGAAAGTCGCTGCGCCCATGACCAGCCAGATCCATTGCGATCACATGAAGGTTCTCCATATGGGGCAGCATGCGATCAAAGGTATTGGCATTATCCAGCCAGCCATGCAGAGCTATAACAGGAGGAAAACCGGAGCGCCCCCATTCTTTAGCGGCAAAGGTCAGGCCTTTGTTTTCGAAGGTGCGCTCTCTGATAAATTCAATCGACATAATGTATCCAATTTAAAGTTGCCATGCCCTGTGCGGGATAGTCCATAGAGAGCGAGGCCAGACTCGCGGTACCCATTGAGGTACCTGTCTCTCCGGTTAAATAATCGACCAACAGGCCCACCAGTGGTAAGTGGCTCACCATCACCAGGTTGTCAGCTTGAGTCTGTTGTAAAAATCCCTCTATGGCCCGCGGGTTGCCCTGCGGGGTTAGATCATCTAACCAATCGATTGCGATATTGTTAATATTTGTTTTCTGAGCAAACAGTGTCGCGGTTTGAGCTGCCCTGGTGTATGGACTGCATACCAGCTGCTGCAGCTTGCTGGCGTCTTGCTGGTGGGCCAGCGCCTGCCTGGTTACCTGCTTGCGACCATAGTCCGAGAGCGGGCGATGCCTGTCGGGAATCCCTGGCTCGGCATCGCCATGGCGCATTAGCAGCAGCTTCATTGAGTGACGCTATTTGCTTTTCTTTTTTGTGTTTTTTGTGTCTTCGGTCTTTTTATTGGCTGATGGCGCTTTATCCGCTGCGGGCGCTTCATCCTCTACCGGCGCTTCATCGGCAGTAAATGAGGGGACATCATCGTCCTCTACCTCGACAAACTCTGCCTCCTCAATATCCTCGGCTGTACGCACTGAGTAGCCTTGCGAAGGATCAACCTCGGGCCATTCATCAAACGGAAAGGATTTGCTCTCTGTGTTAAAGGTCAAAAACATAATTGTTTGATAGACCCACTTACCTAGACCCTGCCCCAGATTACGTAGATTTTCGTTATCGCTGCCGGTTACCAATACCAGAAGAAACTGCACTATCACCACCAGAGTGATAACCAGCCGGGCAGCCATTAGTAGCAACGTAAACAAGAACATATAGGCCAGACGAACCCAGGTATTACTGTTGCTTAATGTCCCTTTATTATCAGTCATTTGCGTTCACCATAAATTCAACATCAGTGTTTTGTTCAGCGAGCATCATAGATTGCAGAGATTCCATTATGGGTCGCTGCTCAAATAAGGTCGCGTACAGAGCCGATGCCAGAGGCATGTAGATGCCTAAATTATCGGCCTTCTCTTTTACTAGTTTAGTCGTATTTACACCCTCGGCCACCTGCCCTACTTCAGACACGGCTTGCTCCAGACTCTTACCCTTCCCCAAGGCCTGACCTACACGAAAGTTGCGGCTCAGGGGCGATGTGCAGGTTACATAAAGGTCGCCGACACCACTGAGCCCCAAAAAGGTCAGTGGGTTAGCACCCAGCTTAACTGCAAAACGGCTCATCTCGGCAAGACTGCGGGTCAGCACTACAGCTTTGGTATTTTGGCCCGCATCCATAGCCTCGGCTATGCCGGCGACAATGGCATAGATATTTTTCAATGCCCCGGCCAACTCGACGCCATAGCGATCATGGTTGGCGTATACGCGAAAATATCTCGAGCCTAAGAGGGTCTGAATACGCTCACAGAGCTCGGCATTTTCGCTGGCAATGACCGTTGCCGTGATTTCAAATTGGGCTATTTCTTTGGCCAGATTGGGGCCGCTGATTACACCTATGGGACACTGGGGAATCTCCTCTTCAAGAACCTCTGAGGGCAGCATAAAGCTGTCGGCTTCAATACCTTTTGCCGTGCTGATCAGAATACAGTCTTTTCCAAGATAGGGAGACACCTGTCTGGCCAGCTGACGGAAGGCGCTACTTGGCACCGCAAAAAATACCGTCTGCACTCCGGCCAAAGTCTGTTGCAGATCGGTACTGACACCCATGTCGGCATGTAGCTGATAACCAGGCAGGTAATCCGGATTTTCACGGCAGTCGCGGATAGTGGCGGCACGTGTTTCACTGCGCAACCACAGAGTCACAGGATAATCATTGGACGCAATCATATTAGCGATAGCAGTACCAAAACTGCCGCCGCCCAAGACTGCTACTTTATGATTTTTGTTATCTGTCACCCAGCCTATGCTCCACAACCACTTGAGATGTACTCTTCTGGTGCGCCCTTGGAGGCACAGTCAGATAGCACATTATAGCCGCCAAACCACAAATAGCGCGCCTAAAAGCGCCCCATTTGTGGCTATTTAGCTATTTTATTCAAACATTAACCGATTGAGTTCCTGGACAAATTCTGCAGGGTTCTCCAGTGGTCGACCTGCTGACAGAGCCGCCTGGTCAAAAAGCACACGCGCCAGACGCCCGGCAGACTCGCTATCTGCTTCAGCCTCGAGTTTGCTAACCAGAGGGTGAGCCATATTCACTTCCAAAATAGGCTTGGACTCAGGCACAGCCTGCCCTGCAGCCTGCATGATTTTACGCATCTGCTCACCCATATCATTGTCGCCTACGACCAGACAGGCCGGTGAGCTAGTGAGGCGCGTGGTGCTGCGTACCTCTTCAACTTTCTCGTCCAGCAGCGACTTAATGCGGCCAATCAGCTCGCCCTGCTCGGCATCCTGAGACTCTTTGTCGGCCTCGGCATCCTTGTCAGACTTAGGCTCTTCGCCAGTGATCTTACTCAGATCCAGCTCACCGCGAGCCACATCCTGGAACGATTTGCCATCAAACTCGGTCAGATAACCCATCATCCACTCATCGATGCGATCAGACATCAGCAACACTTCGATGCCATGCTTGCGGAACACTTCAAGATAGGGGCTGTTAGCGATCACCGAGTGGCTCTCACCCGTCACATAGTAAATCTTGTCCTGACCCTCTTTCATGCGCTCGATATAGTCGGGCAGGCTTACTGTGGGCTCTGCACCTTCGCTTGTGGAGCTGGCAAAACGAAATAGCTTGGCGATCTTCTCACGATTGTTGTGATCTTCACTGGGGCCTTCTTTTAATACTGCGCCAAACTGGGTCCAGAATGTCGCATACTTTTCTGGCTCACTGCTAGCCATTTTGGCCAGCATATCCAGCACACGCTTGGTCAGTGCTGCACGAATGCTGTCGACCATGGGAGTATTTTGCAGAATCTCGCGAGACACATTAAGCGGCAGATCAGCACTGTCCAACACACCTTTAACAAAGCGCAGATACATGGGCATAAACTGCTCAGCGTCATCCATAATAAAGGTTCGCTTGATATACAGCTTGATGCCGCGTACTGCTTCCCGCTGATACAGGTCCATCGGAGCCATACCTGGGATATAAAGCAGACTGGTGTACTCCTGCTTGCCCTCTACACGGTTGTGGCTCCAGGCTAGCGGCTCGGCGAAATCATGGGATACATGGCGATAGAACTCTTTGTACTCCTCATCACTGACTTCACTTCTCGACTTGGTCCACAGCGCTTTCGCATCATTGACCGCCTCCCACTCTGGTACTATCTCGGCTTCCTGCTCTTCTGGAGTCTCGTCAGCTCCAGGCATAGGCGGAGTTTCTTGCTTGAGCATCTGTACTGGAATAGCAATATGATCCGAGTACTTTTTAACTATACTGCGCAGTCGCCAGTCATTGGCAAATTCCTGCTCTTCAGTTTTCAGGTGCAGGGTGATTGAGGTGCCGCGCTCTGCGCGCTCAATAGTTTCCAATTGGTAGTCCGCCTCTCCCTCACAGCTCCAGCGCACAGCCTCATCGGCGGATGCACCGGCGCGCCGAGTTTCGACCACCACCCGATCAGCCACGATAAATGACGAGTAAAAGCCGACACCAAACTGACCAATTAACTGGGAGTCCTGCTTTTGATCACCGGTCAGGTTTTTAAGGAATTCGGCTGTGCCAGATTTGGCGATAGTACCCAGATTGGTAATTACCTCATCTCTGGACATACCAATACCATTATCAGAGATCTCAATGGTCTTGGCCTCTTCGTCGACAGCAATACGAATACGCAGCTCGCCGTCATCTTCGTAGAGGCTGGAATTTTCCAGCGCTTCAACGCGTAGCTTATCTGTTGCATCAGATGCGTTGGAAATCAGCTCACGCAAAAAGATTTCTTTATTGGAATACAATGAGTGAATCATTAGGTGCAGAAGCTGTTTTGCCTCTGTTTGAAAGCCTAGGGTTTCGGCACCTGATTTAGCTTTGGCAGTCATTTCCGTTATTTCTCCTGGTTAATAAAACAGTACTGTTGCTTGTGTTAGGAGATGGGGACTAGCGCAGAAATTTCAAGCTCTGGCGGTTATTTAAACCGTTTTTTACCTGGCAATAAGGAAATGGCAGCGGGCCGTAGCTATAGGTGTATCAGGGCTATCCTGCCAGGCTGTAGCGGTTACATTGACCAGTTTTTTGCCCTGGCGCAGTACGGTACAGTTTGCATAGATAGTTTTGTATCGCCCGGGACGCAGATAATCCAGCGAGAAATCAACCACCTTGGGTATTAACTCAACATCCAGGGTATAAAGAATTTCTATAGCCGCGGAAAGTTCAAGAAAGCCACCAATAACCCCACCATGGATAGCGGGCAGTGAGGGATTACCTATATTTGATGGGCGCCTGTCCAGCCAGTACAGCACAGCATCATTGTCAATTTTTGCCTCGGCGCCGATAAAACTGCTGTAGGGGATTAGATCCAGAATCTGCTGAGGACTGGACTCCGCTCTAGCTTTACGCAGGCTAGATTGAATAGCCAAAAGTGCATCACTCATTTATCAGCCTCCCGCTCATAGGCTTTATCACCACGAACCAGACGATTAAAGCGGCGGCGAATCACATTTCCCAGCGAAATGCTCGGCGTTTCTACCGTCATAAAGGTGGCCACACAGTGGGCAATAGGGTTTTCAGGATCATCCTGCCAGGCTGAACCGCGACAGAAGATCACATTGGAAGTGCTGCGATAGACTTTGGCCGAGACATGGATCGGCTGATGAGGCTCTGCTGGGTGCATATAGTCGAGACGCAGGTCCATGGTTGGAGTGACTGAGGCCCGGGTCAACGTGGTGATTGCGGCGGTGCCGCAGGCAGTATCCAGCAGGGTGACAATCACACCGCCATGGACAACACCGGTCAGGGGGTTGCCCACTACTTCTTCCTTGTAGGGGAAGGTAATCTCCACTTCCCCGCGTCCCACTCTGGTCAATTCAAAACCCAGGGCCGCGCCATGGCCTTGGCGCTCCATAGCCAGCTTGAGCAAGGGTTTAAATATGGCCAGTTTTAAATCCATTAGCCCAGGCTGTCTTCGGCAACAAAATATTTGGGATCTTCAATCACATTGACCTCGACCAGATTACCGGCTTTTTTGAGCAGCCCGCGACACTCTTCACTCAGGTGCACTAAGTGTAATGTTTTCCCAGCATTTTCATAGCGTTCAGCCAAAGTATCTATTGCCTCCAAACCAGAGTGATCAGCCACTCGCGAGCGGGCAAAGTCGATAACCACATCATCATTGTCCTGCTTGGGGTCAAACCGCTCCAAAAAGGAAGTCACAGAGCCAAAAAACAATGGGCCGGTCACCGCGTAAACCGTCGAACCCTTGTGATCCTCTCTGGACTCGATACGGATATATTTGGCGTGCTCCCAGGCAAATACCAGTGCCGAGATAATAACCCCAACAACCACTGCAACTGCCAGATCCGTGGCCACAGTCACCGCTGATACAGTAACCAGGATCAGTGCGTCACTGCGCGGCACCTTGCCGACAATACGAAAGCTCGACCATTCAAAGGTGCCGATCACCACGATAAACATCACGCCAATCAGTGCCGCCAGCGGAATCTGCTCAATTAAAGGTGAGGCAATCAAAATAAACAACAGTAAAAACAGCGCCGCGCTAATACCTGACATGCGACCGCGACCCCCGGAGTTTACATTGATCATACTCTGGCCAATCATGGCGCAGCCACCCATGCCACCAAAGAACCCGGTCACTGTATTGGCCACACCCTGGCCTATACATTCGCGATTGCCACGACCGCGGGTTTCGGTAATCTCGTCGATCAGGCGCAGTGTCAACAGGGATTCAATCAGGCCAATAGCCGCCAAAATAACGGCATAGGGCAAGATAATCCACAGTGTCTCCAGGTTAAACGGCACAGCCGGAATGTGGAAACTGGGCAAACCACCGCTGATAGAGGCTACATCACCCACTACCTTGGTATCTATATCCAGCCCCAGTACCAGCCCGGTAACCACCAAAATCGCCACCAGCGATGAAGGCAGTGACTTGGTAAAGCGCGGCAGTGAATGAATAATAATCATGGTCACCAGCACCAGGCTCAGCAACATATACAGCTCCTGCCCCTGCAGCCAGGCAACATCCACAATGGTGCCCTGCATAAAAGTACCATCCAGCCAGCCGGGCTGCCCGGCTTCACCGAACTGCCCCAGCTGGGCGAGAAAAATGACAATGGCCAGACCATTTACAAAACCCAGCATCACTGGATAGGGCACCATGCGAATAAACTTACCCAGCTTAAGTACCCCTGCACCAATTTGCAGCAGTCCCATCAACACCACGGTGATAAACAGATACTCCACACCATGGTCTGCCACCAGCGACACCATCACCACAGCCAGAGCACCTGTGGCTCCACTAATCATGCCCGGACGACCACCTATGCAGGCGGTAATCAGGCCCACCATAAAGGCGGCATAAAGACCCACCAGAGGGTCTACGCCAGCCACAAAGGCAAAGGCTACTGCCTCTGGCACCAGAGCCAGAGCGACCGTAAGGCCGGAAAGTAAGTCATTTTTTAGGGTAGCAACTTTATTGAAATGCAATTCAAACATTAATTGAGTTTCTCTCGGTCATTACTGGGATTGAAAAAGATGGCTTAATCTGCCAACTATGGTGCCGCTATGGCTTTAGGGCGCGACCTATCCGCGCCCAGAGCTGCGATTGGAATTGCCCCCAGAGGAGCGAGCGCGGCCACTGGTATTTCTGCCACCGCCACTGCCATAGGGCGAATTGCCGGAGGATTTGCTGCCCTGGCCACGACCACCAGACTTTGCTTTGTTACCCGGCTTTGGGCCATGCCCGTAGGCCGAGCGCTTTTTGGCGCGGCTCGACTTATTGTTGTGACGGCTGTTATCCCCTGCACTGGTTTGACTTTTCAGAGGCTTGCGCGGCTTTTTGCGGCGCACCGGTTTGTTGAGCGTCGTCTCTGGCAGGTTTTGGTCTGGCTCAAAGCCATCAATCTCTTCACGGGGCAAGAGCTTTTGGATCAGTCTTTCAATATCGGAGAGCAAATCCACTTCATCTGCACTGACCAGGGAAATCGCCTGACCAGTGGCGCCGGCCCGACCGGTGCGGCCGATGCGGTGCACATAGTCCTCTGAGACATTGGGCAGATCAAAGTTAACCACCTGAGGCAGCTGCTCAATATCCAGGCCGCGGGCGGCTATATCTGTGGCCACCAAAATACGGATCTCACCGGCCTTAAAGTCGGTCAATGCGCGGGTACGAGCACCCTGGCTCTTGTTACCATGGATGGCGGCTGCCGTAATACCTGCGGCATCCAATTGCTTGGTCAGCTTATTGGCCCCATGTTTGGTCTTGGTAAATACCAGAGCCTGGTCCCAGCCACCGTCTTTGATCAACTTGATCAGCAGCGGGCCTTTCTGCTTTTTATCTACTGGGCAGATCCACTGCTCAACCGAGGAAGCCGCAGCATTGCGTGGGCTCACCGAGATCTCTATAGGATTGCGCACCAAACCCTTGGCCAGGGCACGAATATCGTCGGAGAAGGTAGCAGAGAACATCAGGTTCTGACGGCGTCTGGGCAGAAGACCAA
>Ga0233395_1000590_pt1 | contig 18542 bp, 13 predicted proteins | sample 27DmetaG_FD_186029 | JGI IMG/M metagenome (GOLD analysis project Ga0233395, IMG submission 186029) | Seawater microbial communities from Monterey Bay, California, United States - 27D | ecosystem: Environmental > Aquatic > Marine > Coastal | place: USA: California | collected 2016-10-12 | reverse complement strand
CCAAATCTACAACAAGCAATTGATGCTGGAGAGCAACGTGGGGTTGACAAAGCGAATGAATTGGAGTACACGGGAATGTTCAAAAGGCGGATTGTTGATTCGTACAAGTTTGGCGCATTGGGATTTGCAACAAATTACAGAGTATTTGATATAAATGATGGTTGGTCAGGAACACGCGCAGCATACTTTCACAAATCAATTGGTGGATACCACGGAGCAAAGCTGCGCAACATCCAGAATCTGATTGACTTTCAAATTTCAACCTCAAACAATGCAGTGCTTGACATGTTGAATGTGAAATACATCTTACAAAACGGTGAGATGTCGCCGAATCGAACAGCCAAAGGGAATGCCTGGGCAGTGAAAACGGTAAAGTCGTTTGAATCTCCAAACGATGAAATTCGTGCCTTGGGCAAGCGGTTTAAAATTGAAAACGCAGGAACAGGTGAGCTGTATGTGAATGGAAAAGCAATGAATACTGCTGAAGTGTTTGGACAAGAGCGCATGCTGTATTGGTTCCCGGGAGGAACGGATTCCATAGATGTAAGGTTGTCAAATTCGATTACAAAAGGAGTAGAAGTCTTTTTGGTAATGGATCGAAATGGTGCGACCAATTTGATGCTCGATGAGATGATTGCACTAGACACACTGAATTCTTTTGCTAAGCTTTTGAAAATAACGGGCGATGAAGAATTCAATGTCAATACAGATGCCGTGATGTTGAAATCGGAAGCGGAGAAGCTTTCTACTGATACCTATACTGGAGAATCAACTGTGGCCATGACGTCGTATGCGCCAAACAGAATTGAATATAACGCAGAATCCAAAGGGAAGCAACTCATCGTCTTTTCAGAGATTTATTACCCTGCAGGTTGGAAAGCACTTGTTGATGGAAAGGAGCAGGACATCATAAAAGTCAACTACTTGTTAAGAGGTTTGGAGCTGACAGATGGAAGCCATACGATTGAATTTATTTATGAAGACCCCAAGTTTGAATTGGCTCAAACGTTAGCAACTACTGGTTCAGTCGTGTTGTTCTTGTTGATTGGGGGTGTTTTATTTTTGGGCTTTCGAAACCGTAAGCAGAAGATTGAAGCAATTGAGGAGCAGAACGATTGAATTATTGAAGAACTGAACTATTGATCGCCGCTTTTTCTATAAATAAAATTGTGGTAGCGCTCAGCTGTTTTACCATCTAATTTGGAGGCATAGTTTTGTACGAATTGATCATAGCATTCCTGATTGATCTCAAATTTGCCCTGAGAAATACGATTAAATTGTGATTTTATCTCTTCAACAGTAGTAACGGCCTTGCCGACACCAGAGGCCACAAAATTCAATTTGTCCAATCCGGAATAATCCAACACAAGAAGTGGTTTGTTAAAGTAGACGGTTTCTGCACCAACTGTTGAGAAGCAAGTAACTAGGGCGTCACAGCCTTTTATCAATTGATAGAGGTCAATTTCATCCTTCAAAACAATGACATTTTTTGCATTCATGTCTTTGATAATTTGATGGTAGTATTTTTTTTCTTCTCCTGGATGTACTTTGATAATCAGCGTTACGTTATCGAGATCATTCGCTGCTGCAATGGTGTCGATCGCTGCTTGTTTTCTCTGCGACAAGTCAGGTTGTGGTTGACTTGCAAAAATTATTTTGGTCTGTTTTGTAGGAATTGTTGTTAAAATGGGATGCGTTATTTTTTCTGGCAATTGAAACAAAGAATCGCTACGTAACTGCCCTAATGTATGCACCTTTTGCGGATTGCAGCTGCTTTCATTTATTAAAAAGTCACGAATGGCATCTCCCCACACAAGCATATGATCAGGAAAAGGCGTGTATTTGTGGTCTGCTTCGGTCAAAACATACGCGCGATTGTTTTTATTTATTGCACCGTGCTGAATACCATTGGTTGCAATTCCATTTGTTTTTCCGGCATCCAAAACAGCTCGGACAATTGAGTCTTGCTCGGAATGTGCTGTAATTGTCTCAATTTTGGATGTTTTTAGAAAGCGGCTATATGATTGAAACAAAAGACAATAATATGCCGAGGAACTGCAGTAAGATGCAAATCGCGCAATGAGTTGATCTTGAATTTCTGATGTGTCCTGATTCTTGAGTGATTCGAGCTGCTGTTCTAGTTCTTTTTTATATGCTCTCGCTTTTCGAATGGATGATAAGCTGAGAAATCCATACCTAAGAAGTATAGTGTCGTTGGTGGCAAGAGGATAGTTTGTTTTCCGAAATAACAATTTAATGTTCCATCGGGTACGTCCATCATTTAGTTTGGCCGGTTTGTGTATGTCAAGCAACCCAAATGTACCGCTCCTATCAATTTCAAGCAGTCGCCCGTAAAATTCATTCGTTGGAACCTTTGATGTCTTTGTGTTCGGAAACAACAAGAGCAAGTGTTTGATCTTTCTAATCGTATGGAGTTTTTTGATTCCAAGCAGTCCGCGAATCACAAGGGATATTATGTATTTGATACTGCCCAGCTTGCGTCCTAGGGGGTTATTTATTTTTTTGGGTTCAACAAAAGTGAATTCCTTTTCTTTTTCAAATTTCGATTGCAGCACTTTATCGGCGTAAATTCTACAATGTTCAGTTTTGTCTATGTCACGTAAGGTGATTTGCTGAAGATAGGAGCTGTAGACATCAAAATATGCTCTTGAACGGTGATAATACCAAAGATTTAACCCATTATAACTTAAAAAATCAACAATTGATTTCCCATTTGTTTTAACGGGCATTGCATCAATTTCTTTTTGCACGACATGTTGCGCTTCAAGTTGGTGTTCAGGTGCAAATGGTTGGTATGTTATGTTTGGTCGCGCAGTAAGCGCTTTGAATGTACTCAGGTCGTAGACATGAACAGCACCTTGAGTTGCATTCAATTCGGTCAGTTCTTGATCCGTAAGTGGGCGAAGTACAAGTGTTTTTTGTTGATTCATTTCGGACAATGAGGACTGTTCTACTTTGGGCAAATATAGAACTATTCAAAATATGCCAATTCAAGTTGTTCGGATTATTTTGTTTATAAATACAATCTTGTTGAGTTGTTTCCTGAATGTTCTGGGTTAGCTTTGTTAGTGATTTAAGTACCGATATGGGAATTCTAGCTAAAGATGCTTTTCGAACGATGGTGCTGTCTTATGTAGGCACAGCTATCGGTTATTTGAACAAGGGTGTACTCTTTATAATTGTACTTACAACAGAACAAATAGGCTTGGTCAATGTGCTTATTTCCTTGGGTTTGTTGTTCGCCCAATTGTCGAGCCTTGGAACTTCAAATGCAGTGATTCGATTTTTTCCATATTTCCGAGATGAAAAGAAGAACCACCGTGGTTTTTTACAGTTAATGCTCCTTATAGCCTTTGTCGGGATGGTTTTTATTTCGATAATGGCGTTCTTGTTCTATCCTTTTGTTGTTGATCTTTATAGTGAGAAATCACCTCTGCTTTTGGGGTATATTGCTCTTGTATTTCCCGTTGGAGCGTCGTTGTTGTTATTCACTTTGTTGGAAAACTACCTTCGGGGAATTTTTGTAAATGTGATCTCTGTTTTTTTACGTGATGTAGTTCTTCGGTTACTCACAACAATTGCATTGATACTCTTCGGATTCGGATGGATTGGTTTTGAAGCGTTTGTCATCTTTGTGGTTGCCTCGTATACTGTTCCTGTTGTTTTTTTGGTGCTATATATCCGGCGAAAAGGCGAGATGAACCGCTGGTTGACTCCGATTCAAATTCCAAGGAGGTTTAAGAAAATTATCGTTAATTTTTCTTTGTTCAACTATGTGAACACCCTTACCGCTGTGGGAATTACAACTATGGATGCAATGATGATTGCTGCATTTTTAGGACTTGACGAGACAGGGGTATACACTACGATTATTTTCTTGGCAAGTGCACTTCAAGTACCGTATCGATCATTAGTACGTATTGCTATTTCATATATTCCGCTGTATTGGAAGGATAAAAATATGACTTCGATGTCCAAACTTTATAAGGATACAAGTTCAATTGCGCTATTGTTTGCGTTGTCAGCTTTCTTAATCGTTTGGGTCAATCGAATTGAACTGTTTTCGTTTTTACCGCATTCCTTCTCTGATGGGATTTGGGTTTTTCTGTTCATTGTGATCGGAAGAATCGTAGATATGTTTTTTAGTTTAAATGGCAATATTCTCTCGTATTCAAAAAAGTATCGCGTGGACATTCTTTTTACTGGGAGTTTATTAATTGTTGTTTTTTGGTTGAATTACATACTTATTCCGAATTACGGTATTGTTGGTGCTTCTATTTCGACTGGACTCGCATTTGTTCTTTTTAATACGGCACGAATGCTCTACGTGTGGTCAGTATTCAAACTCAATCCGTTTCAGAAAAATCAGTTTTGGATGCTGTTGATTGGAGGGATAACAGTGCTTATTACGCACTACACACCATCCATTTTTGACAATGCGGTACTGTCTATATTTCAAAATGTACTTGAGATCAGTGTGTTGTTCGTTGTTCCCGTTCTGTATTTCAAACTTGAGCTAAAAGTGAACGATTACCTTCTTTATCTTGTTAAAAAAATCAGAAAATAGATTGTTTTTTCAGAAGGCTTTCGGCAACAATCCAGTCCAAACTAGTATCAATATCATGTGAGACTGCAGGAGACATTACGTATTTTTTTACTTTTTTGAATGCAGCGATTGGCATTTGTTTCAAACGATCGCTATTGATTACATAAATGGCTCCATTGTATTCATAGACCTTTGGGCAATCTTGCCGCCTTGAATAGTTGCCTTCTTTGGATTTACTAAGGTATCCATTTTCATCCTCCTCGAACATGGTGTAATATGGATTGGAGTCTGGCTCTTTGACTGAGACAACCATGTCTAAAGACGCATCAAAAAGGTCGATTGCTTCTCGAATGTGCTCTGAGGTGCGAAAGGGAGATGTGGGTTGAAGCAAAACAACCGAATCAAAATCCAATTTATTGTTTTCGGCAAAGTGCATTGCATGCAATAAAACATCATAGCTTGAAGATGTATCGGTTGCCAAATGCGCAGGTCGAATAAATGGAACATTTAAACCACTGGCTTCAGCCACAGCTTTAATTTCTTGTGAATCGGTAGACACAATGATTTGGTCCGGTGAAAAAACACCAAGTGCCGCTTCAATGGTATATTGAATGAGCGGTTTACCAGCCAATAGCTTGCTGTTTTTGCCAGGTACTCCTTTGGAATCTCCACGGGCCGGTATGATCACTAGTGGCTTCATTAGAATTGTATATGAGTGACGTCGTTTTGCGCTTTAATGAAATCGTCATGGTTACCGATGTCGAGCCAGTAACCAAGCATCGGGTAGGAGCGTACACGTTTTCCTTCCTCGATTAAAGCTTCGATCAAATCCGTTGCATTGAAATGCGTATTTTCTGGGATTCGATTAAGGAGTTCCTTTTTCATTAAATAAATTCCTCCGTTTGAATAGTACGTATAGCTTGGTTTTTCTTTGAGGCTTTTAATTTGACCATTGTCAGTTTCTAGAACAGCATAAGGTACATCTACCTTGTAGGGCAGACTCAGGACGGAAAAGTCAGCTTTGTTTTGAATAAAATCGTGAAAGAAGTCTTCAAAATCAATATTTGTAAGTAAATCTGAATTCATTACAAGGATATGGTCATTGGTGAAATTATCGACCTTACTTATTGCGCCGATCGTTCCAAGTGGTTCTGTTTCCCAGATGTATTGCATTCGAATTCCTTTGGCGCTACCATTACCAAAATGAGATTCCAGCTGCTCACCGAGATAGTTTACGGAAATACTAATATCATCAATGCCATACATGGCCAAGCGGTCAATATTTCGTTCGATGATTGGAGTACCACCCACTTTTAGCAAGGGTTTTGGTATATTTTCAGTCAGCGGGCGCAGGCGTTGCCCTTGCCCACCTGCCATAATAACGGCATCAACTGGCAGATAAGAGCGGTGCATCCTCAAGTTGATTACATTGCAAATGACTTTGTCTGTTTTGCGAAGTACCGGAATGATTTGAAGATTCTTTGTCTTGAATTCATTGAGTTTCAAACTATTGTTTTCCCCATTGCGAAGATAGTGAGGATTCGTATTCATTACGGATTGTATGGGGTCATCGATCTTCTTACTTTCAATCAACCCTCTTCGAATATCGCCATCGGTGACAGCCCCGATCAAAGCATTGTTTGCATCGACAACAAAAACAGTAGCGTCTTGTGCAAGTTTGTCCAAGCGTATTAAAGCTTCACGAATGCTTGATTTTTCAGAAATCAGGTATTTTTCAAAGTTTTCCATGTTCATTTTTTTTCAATGCAGTCGCAGCAGGTTTGGTTGTTTCGGTTGGTAGATCATCAATTATTCAGATGTTATTTAACTGTAAATCAATTAGTTATTTTAATCTAATTGATGTATGCATTTATTATTTGTACGCGCACGCTACTCGGGATATTTACAAGGCGTTGCTCGATAAAAATACTATTTTCCAGGTTACCATGTTTTGCATCCTTGATGTATTCCAATCGATGCAAGAGGGTCCATGCAGGTCGCGTCATTACTCCATTGGAGTTTGTTGTTTCTAAAAAAGCATTTCTATCCTCGACAGTTTGCAATAATATTGAGTTCAACCAATAATTGGATCGGCAATTTTCAGGTTCCGTGAGGTATTCTATTTTTTCATTTCTAAAGAAATCAGCATAGCGTGCGGCTGTTTTTCGTTTGTCTTCAATAAATGATTCGATGGTTTCCATTTGGGCACATCCTATAGCAGCATTGATATTTGGACAGCGGTAGTTGTATCCGACATGGTCGTGCTGGTATTCCCATTTGTGCGGGACTTTGGCCTGTGTACTGAGGTGCTTCGCTCTTGCGGCCAATGCAGCGTCATCTGTAACGATCATGCCACCACCACCACAAGTAATTGATTTGTTTCCATTGAAGCTGTAGATTCCCATCTTTCCGAATGTTCCCGTATGTTTTCCATTTTTTGTGGATCCCAATGATTCTGCTGAATCTTCAACGATCGGAATGTTGTATTCATTTGCGAGTTCAACAATCGCTTCAATTTCGCATGGAAATCCGAAGGTATGCATCGGTACAATCGCACCAACCTTCTGTCCTGTTGGGACGTATGTTGCTGTGCCATCGATGAGTTTCACATCGTTCAGAAATGTGCGCAGTGCATCAGGAGACATTCCGAGTGTATGGCGGTCTACATCAATAAAATAGGGCTCTGCGCCGGTATACATAATTCCATTTGCGGTTGCAGCAAAGCTGAGTGCTTGCGTTACAACGATGTCATTTTGTTGCACTCCTGAAGTAACGAGTGCCAAATGGAGTGCCGATGTCCCATTGACGACAGCAATGGCATGCTTACTTCCCGTGTAATTGGCTACCATTTGTTCGAATCGGCCAACGAATTCCCCTACATAGGAGACAAATGTGGAATCGATACACTCGTTGAGGTACTTCTTTTCGTTTCCGATAAATAATGGTTCATGCAGTGGAATGAAATCACGGTCTTTTCCGTACAACTCTCTCACTTTATCAATTACCGATTGAAATTTTTCCATAGCTTACATTTTACTGTCGAGGTATTTTCCTTTCTCTTCATGATCAAATCCTGGGATAAGTTCTTTGAAGAGTTCGACAATTTCTTCTTTTGTCCATTTTCGATTCGAGCGCATTTTTTGAATGGACTGTTCAAAATGGGACAGCATAGATTCGGTATAATTAAAGTCGTTTTTAATAATTCCAAATTCTTTAAATCGCTCTAGATCGAGTGTTTCATTCTCAGTAAAGAATTCTTCAAAGGGTTTTTCTCCAGTTGTATCACTCAATGGGAAGAGGCATCCCCACGATTCGGAATCTGTTCTTTCAGCAATGTAATTTCTTGCTTCATCTTCCGTGTTGCATTCTTTTGCGCTGTATCCTTGATTTTTAAGGAAGTTGAGCGCAACAGTTTTCAAGTCAATGAGTTTGAATTGTTCATTTTCTTGTGGGAAAAAAGTATCACCATTATCACCGAACAGACACGACATCAAACAAAGCTCACCTGATTCTTTCGGTGTAACAAAATACCGCTGAACATCTGCTGGAGCAACGATCGGTTGCTCTTTTTCAATCCGCTTATTGAAGCCGTGTAAAAGTGATCCATCTGAGAAGGCGACATTTGCAAATCGTGCGGTCGAAATAGGGATTTTCTTGCCCATTCGCATGAGAAACAATTCCATAATTCGTTTTGATGCTCCCATCATATTGACTGGGTTGGCAGCCTTGTCAGTACTTACGCAGAAATACTTTTTTGCACCACCATCAGCAGCTTGTTGAATTGTTTTGACTGTATTGAAAATATTTACATCAATCATTCGCATCAGTGTAAAGTGATCTTTTTCACTTCTCACATGCTTTAGCGCAGAGAGGTTGAGTACATAATCAAAGTCACCGTCTGCTTCAATAAAGGCGTCGTATTCGATTGACCCGATGTCAAGTGCAAATGTTCGAAATTCACCATCGATATACCCATAACTACTTCTGATATCACGCACCAGTTCTACAAGGTTGTTTTCGCTAATGTCTACAACGTGCAATTTTAGTGGATTCCGCTTGAAAATTTCTTTAACAACTGCTTGGCCTATTGAGCCTGCACCTCCGAGAACAAGGAATTTGTTGCTTGAAACAATTTCACTGATTTCTGTTTCATGCGCTGAAATATCAGTGTGAAATAATTTATTTTCTCTTCCAATAATTTGGAGAATTTCCTTCGTGGTCATTGGCTTTAATATTGGAACAATAAACGCTATTCTTCAACGAATGCCCGTATATCGAACGTATGTTTCCCTTGTTTCGTATTTGCTTCAACGGTAACTGTTTTCGTTACCTCGTTTAGCTGTCCTGGTTTTGAGTGGAATTTAACTTGTATAATATCCGACTGTCCGGGTGCAATTGGTCCTTTTGGTCGCCTTGGCATTGTACATCCACAGCTCGCAGAAACATTTGAAACGATTAATGGTTTGTCTCCAGTATTGATGACTCGAACATCTGCGAAACAATCAGTATCGGCTTTGACCTTACCGAAATCGTGTACTTCTTTGTCAAATTTCAAGCTGGTCCAAGACGCTTCCAACGCTTTCCGTTTTTTTTGCTCGAGTTGGAAGTCTTTTTCCATTTTTTCACGCTCCTCTGGCGACAAATCACTGTCAGCACTTATGGTTGAAATTGCTTTTCCTGTTTTTCTTTCGATTGTATTCGTTCCGCCTGACTCGCAAGAGGCGAGAAGAACGATTGCAATTAGGGGAATGAACCTTGTTTTCATAAAATCAAATTAGATTTTAAGCAAAAATAGAAAAATGATTGTTTTTAGCGATCTATTCAATAATGTATTGCTCCGATTCGATAACTTCAATTGCTTTTTGAAGAATCTCATTGGTTGCATTGTAAATCTGATAAAATTCACTGTATCCCCAGAGGTTTCTTGCTAGTACTGCTTTCATTCTCAAGGCGAGTAATTCTTCACTTGTCTCGTATTCCGCTTTGTTGAACTCAAGTTGTTCGTCTTTCTCGAGGTCGTTTTCTTCTTTTTTGATGTAGTCAAAAAACAAGTCCATGAATTTTTTATCGACTTTAAAGTCGGTTTTGAATTGTTCAAAAGTTGGATAGCCTGCGGCAAGCGCTTCTCTATTTTTATTTACATAATGCAACGCAAAATTATTCAGGTGACCGGTACGAATGAGACTGGAGTAGAAGTCTGTAATTGCTGAGGTATCCAGTGGAACAAATATATCGGGCATTATTCCACCACCGCCGTATACAGCACGTTTTTGGATCAATGTTTCAAATAGCAGTGAGTCCACCATTTTGATCGAATCTTGATGCATGAATTCGCCATTTTCATACCGATCGGCTAAGTCGCTGCTGTAGGCCTCTTTATCTTCATATGGCTTTTGTATAAAGCGTCCACTTGGGGTGTAGTAACGTGCGATTGTAAGTCGAATTTGAGCACCATCGCTCAGGTCGATTGGTCGTTGTACCAGACCTTTCCCGAATGTTCTTCTTCCAATGATCAATCCTCTGTCCCAGTCTTGTATCGCCCCGGAAACAATCTCACTGGCGGATGCGGAGTATTCATTGGTCAATACAACGAGTCGACCATTCTCCCAAAGGCCTTTGTATTCTGTTTTAAGGTCTTGTCTTGGTTGTGCGCGCCCCTCTGAATAAACGACTAATTTTTCGCCAGACAAGAATTCATCAGATAAGTATTTGGCGCTGTAAAGAAGTCCTCCAGGGTTTCCTTGAAGGTCAAAAATCAGATTTTCCATTCCCAATTTGGTCAACTTTTTAATACCTTCACGCACTTCATTGAGTGAGGATCGAGAAAATGAGTTCAGTTTAATATAACCCGTGGTCTCGGTTACCATGTATGCAGTTTCAACTGAGTTTACTGGGATTACGTCTCGTTTAATGACGAAAGTGATCAATCGAGGCGATCGTTTTCGTTTTACTTCAATTTTAACTTCTGTGCCTTTGTCGCCCATTAATTTGTCCCTAACGTCTCCATTTTTGAGGCCTATTCCGGCAACATTTTCATTTTCAATTGTTACAATTTTATCTCCTGGAAGCAGTCCTAACTTTTCAGATGGCCCCCCTGGAATTGTTGCAACCACCATCAAGGTATCTTTAAGGATTTGAAAACGAATTCCAATTCCTACGAAATTTCCATCAATTCTGCTGTTGGCATCCTTCACATCCTCTTCCGATATGTATGTAGAATGCGGATCGAGTTTTTCAAGCAGTGCAATGATTGCGGCATCAGTTAGTTCGTCGTGTTTTACATCGTCAACATACATTGAAGAGATGTAATTGAACACTTCTTCAAACTTCATTGTTGCATCAATTTCAGCATTTCCTGTTTGGCTGAATGAGGTATTCGTTACAATTAAAAGCGAGAATAATGAAATTAGTTTCATGTAATTAAAGGTTATTAGAAATCGTATAATTCAATGCTGTGAAAATAGCGTAAATTACTTTATTTGTTGGCGTTTCGCCAATTTAAATTCTGTTAAGGCAGTTGTTCCAAAAGATAAACAAGTGATTGTGGATTGAATTTTTCTTGAGGTGCCCAATGCGCCATTATTTTTTGTTTCTTCGTTCAACAATTCAGATTATGAAAAGGAGTGTGGTTTTATTGGTTCTGATTTTTGCTTATTCGCACATGTGGGCGCAAAATCAGCAGTTTGATAAATTGGAAATGTTTTTTGACCAGGGTCACTACAAAAAGGTGTACCGTAAGGCCAACAGGCTTTTGGATAATCCTGAATATGATTTTTCATTACTTCCCGAATATTACAAAAGTCTTAGCTTGCTTCAACTGGCACACAATACCTACTGGCGCTCTCGTCATCCAAATGCACTCGATCGTTCGATTCAACTTTTTAAATCGGTAAAGCGCTCACCACGTAGCGAAAAATTATTTGATGCGCATTTGTATGAGCTGTCATGGTTAAAAAACGATTTGATGTCATGGGCTGCTGACCTCAACAGATTAAACGAGGAGGTAGCTTTTACTCAGGTACAAGAATTTATTGGCTTGCTTCCTAGAGATGTTCCCCTCTACAATGAGAAAATCAATTCCATTATCGAGGAAGGACAGCCACTTTCTGAGGTCAATTCTGCCGATAGCGCTGTGCCATCGGAGGAGGTGCTTCCGGTAAGAGATGGAGTCGTTATAGACGCCAAAAAATACATTGGAACACCGTACGTTTGGGCAGGCAATACACCGGAGGGATTTGATTGTAGTGGCTTTACGCGTTATGTCATGCTGCAGCAAGGTACTGAATTACCGAGGAGAGCAGCTGACCAATACGCAAATTCTCGTCAGCTAAAGAAGAAGCATGTTCAACAAGGCGATTTAGTTTTTTTTGATAACGGTTCAGGCATCTCTCATGTCGGAATTGTAGCAGCTGTCAATGGAGATCAAATTGTCATGATTCATGCAAGTTCGAGCCAAGGTGTGATTTTAACCGATGTTAGTGCATCTACTTATTGGTCAAAGCGATTGAAAGGGTTTGGAACCTATCTTGAATGATTTTTTTTACTCGGGAGGAAGAAATTCATCAATACGAGTATTGAAACGACAATCAATACGAGCTTTGTAAGGTCAAACAAAACAATAGATTCAGGTTGAATAATGAGGATAGAGAGCAATAGACTGACAAGTATCAGTACTGAAATCGTTGCGATCCCATGGAGTATTTTGTTTTTGGATATTACCTGAATTGTTGCATCTCCAATCAATAAAATAAGACCTGAAATGGTAAGGTATCCGAGTTCCTCGTATCTTGTTTTGTTCATGAAGATGATAGTTAGTCCCAATAGAATGAGAAGAGTAAGAATTAACGTCGTCCATTTGAGGGAGGTTCTTCCCATTAAAGAAATTCTATAGATCAACAAGACAAGACAAAAGCAAGTTGCATAGACAAAGAGCAAAGATTCATGAAGATTGGTCGGTTCTTCGATCTCGAATAAAGCATGAGTTGCAAATAGTACGCTTAACACAGTGAGAGCTGATAAAACACGTTTGATCCATTTCATGGCATTAAAATTAAATAAAATGAAGTTATCGAAGTGGTTGCGAAATCAATGAAATGGGAGACGGATTTTACTTTTGAATTGTATTTTCAAAAAAAAGGAGCCCGTGAGCCCCTTTTTCTATTTTTCTATCCATTATTTCACAACAAATTTCGTTGATTTTTGGACACCATCTACTTCGATGACAAATCGATAAATACCAGCGTTTAAATGTTGTGTATTGTAGGTCAGTAGGTGTCTTCCTTTTGTGTAATACGTTGCATCTTCGAGGACTTCTACAACTTGACCGTTGTTGTTGTATATCGTTAAGGTCGCATCATCTCCATCGCTCATACGGAAGCCAATTTTCACCTCTGCAGTTGCAGGATTTGGATAAATCGGGTAGAGATCAGTTTGTTCTTCTTGAATGAGCAACTCTTCTGATCCTAGCATCAAATCTTCATCACCAATTTGGTACGGCACGTAATCGTAAAGTCCAACAAACATTTCATCACCTGTAAAATCGCCCCAATACACATATTGAGGAGGATTGTTTGGATTGAGAGGATTTGTTGCTGTGTTGTCGTAAGATGCCTCAACATAAACTGTACTCCCTGCAGTAATTTTGACAAGGTTCGTGAAGCTGTAACCATTTTGATAGTTGAAGTCCCAATCGTTAATTCGAACCAGTTTTGTTGTGTCTCCGTTTCCGTCTATAGCATACGATTCCCATGTTTTACCCAACAAATGCATGTGAGGGAATACGGTCAACAGACTAATGTCATATGGAACGTAACTTGAACCTTTAAATGAAGAAACGGTATTTGGCGGAATTACAAAAGGTGTGGAAAGATTGATTGGGCTAATCGTATAGGTTTGCACATATCTCGGAGAAGGCGTCTGTGCAAAAAACAAATTCAAATAGGACGAATCTGTGTCATTCACAGGGATAGGCGCATAATGCATTTGCATTAGAAGTTTGGAGTTGGGTAACAAAATTTTGCTTATTTCTGGCGGAAAAAAACGTGCTTCTGTTCCCGGTGCCCAAACCGCATAAAGTGGATCTACAGGATCAAATCCAAATCCTCCGAACATTTCGTAGCCATAGTCAGGATCGGCAGCATCCAGGATATCTGCTTGATTTGTTGTATCCATAGCAATCACTGCATGGTGACAAATGGAGGGGTTTCCAGGACGAAATTCAACTGCTCGTACTTCTTTTGCTTGTGTGAGTTGAGGGTCAAAAACAAAAACTTGATATCCATCTTCATTTGTTCCTTGGTGCTCAAATGCTTCTGCCATTGGCAAAACCAAGTCAGGTGTTCCCAATGCTGAGCCAGACGGAAAGGTTGGCATAGTAGCTTCGTTGGTAGGGTCTCCCGCTTGCATTCCTGCATCGAACCAATCGCCAATGGTTTGAATTTGAGCATCAGTTAGGTAGTTTTCACCTAAAAAGTGATTGTAATCTGGATCTGCTTTCCATGGTGGCATGTACTTCAGTTCCGTAACGTATTTAATCATGGCACCATAAGCCGAAACTTCTGCAATGTTTGTTAATGGCATTGGACCGATTTCTCCCGGTCGGTGGCATTTTGTGCAGTGGTTATAAATGATAGGTGAAATATCTTCGTAATAGGTTGGAACTGATTTCGCAACGGTTTGAGTGTCCAGCGGGTTTACTTCAATAATTTTACTTGTACTGAACCCGGTAGCTGATATACACAGCGCACCGGCAATGGCAATAAAGATTAAAAGAATTGTTTTCATTTTTTTTGTTTTTGAGTAATAAAGCATCCTACTGGAGTTGTTTTAACTGTAGCGCTATCTGTTTTATTTTGAAGTGCATGTAAAGCGTCAACTAAATCGTTTGTTTGAACGATGGTTTTTCGTTTTCCAATGCGGTAGTAATTATCATCTATACGTCCCTGGTAATGCACTGTTTTTGAGCTCGAATTGAACACGACTACCTCAGGCGTAACTGTTGCTCCAAATTTCTGGACAAGGTCGTGTTCCGGATCCAATACCATTGTTGCAGTGAGTTTGTATTTCTTTTTAAACCGCTCCATTGTTTTGGCATCTGAGAGATCATTTGGAAAAACAAGTATCACTTTGTGTTCCGGATAATCAGCAACAATTTGATTTATTTTTGCTGTGTAGAACTGACAGATTGGACATTTTTCTGAGACGAAAAATAGAATTTCTATTGGTCCTTTCTGAGTTTCATTCATTCCTTTATTGTACGAGAAGTTCGATGCAAGCAGAAGGGGAAGAAGGAGCAGAAGAACTAATTTCATTCTCAAATTTACAAAATTTAAATTTGAACTGTTCGTGGGGTTCGTGCCCATCATTCAATATTGTTTCTATTGTGATATGCTCACCTCTTCTTCCTCATTGATCGGTTTACGAAAAACGACTTGATCATCGAACACATCTAAAATTACATTTTGACTTGTATCAATGCGGTCTGATAGTAGTGCTTTGGACAATTCATTCATTACATTTTTTTGAATCACACGTTTGATTGGACGTGCTCCAAAAAAGGGATCGTATCCCATTTCAGCAATCCAATTGAATGCGTCTTCTTTGATAACAAGATTGATGTTTTGTGCTGTTAATTTTTTACGCATCAAATTCAATTGTATTTTAACAATCTCTTTGATGTCATCTTTTGTAAGCGGTAAAAAAAGTATTGTTTCGTCAATACGATTCAAGAATTCAGGTCGTACAGTTTGTTTGAGTAATTCCATTACGTCTGTTTTGGCTTTCTTACTTGCTTCTTCAAATTCAGAAATTTTGATGGAATCAAAGTGTTCATGAATAGCATCTGACCCGAGGTTTGAGGTCATAATGATTATGGTATTTTTAAAATTCACTGTGCGTCCTTTGTTGTCTGTCAATCGTCCATCATCGAGTACTTGAAGAAGAACATTGAAAACATCTGGATGTGCTTTTTCTATCTCATCCAAAAGAACAATCGAGTAGGGCTTCCGTCTTACAGCCTCAGTTAATTGTCCACCTTCATCGTATCCAACATATCCGGGAGGTGCACCCACAAGTCGACTAACTGCATGTTTCTCCTGGAATTCACTCATGTCAATTCGTGTCATTGCATTTTCGTCGTTGAACAAATAATCGGCGAGCGATTTTGCGAGCTCGGTTTTCCCGACACCTGTTGTTCCCAGAAAAATAAAGGATCCAATTGGCTTTTTGTCATCTTGAAGTCCGGCACGAGACCTTCTCACTGCATCAGACAGTGCTTCAATTGCCTCTTTTTGTCCCACGACACGTTTGGAAAGTTCTTCCTCAAGTTTCAGGAGTTTTACTTTTTCGCTTTCAATCATTTTACTGACAGGGATTCCTGTCCATTTTGAGACAACCTCAGCAATTTCTTCAGCATCAACTTCCTCTTTGATCATTTTGGAGCCGGATTGAATACTTGCAATTTTTTCTTTTGCACCTTCAAGCAGCTGTTCCGATTCTTTAATTCGTCCGTAGCGAATTTCGGCCACCTTTCCAAAGTCGCCGGCTCTCTCAGCTTGCTCGGCTTCTAATTTGTAACGCTCAATGTTCTCTTTGTTGGTTTGAATCGTATCTACGATGTCTTTTTCTGTTTTCCATTTTGCTTTGAATGCATCGCGCTGCTCTGTAAGATCTGCAAGTTCTTTCTCTATGTGGGATACTTTCTTTTTGTCTTTCTCGCGTTTGATCGCTTCCTTTTCGATTTCAAGCTGCATAATTTTTCGCTCAATTTCATCGAGTTCTTCTGGCTTTGAATTGATTTCCATGCGTAATTTAGAGGCTGCTTCGTCAATTAGATCAATCGCCTTATCTGGTAAATGACGTTCTGTAATGTAACGTTGAGAAAGTTCTACTGCATTGATAATTGCAGCATCTTTGATCAATACCTTGTGGTGATTTTCGTATTTCTCTTTGATTCCTCGCAATATCGAGACAGCATCTTCTGTGGTGGGTTCGTCAACCAAAACAGTTTGGAATCGCCGAACGAGTGCTTTGTCCTTTTCAAAGTATTTTTGATATTCGTTAAGTGTAGTAGCTCCAACTGCTCTTAGTTCACCACGCGCTAGTGCTGGCTTTAAAATGTTTGCCGCATCCATTGCACCTTCACCTCCGCCACCTGCGCCAACAAGTGTGTGTATTTCATCTATAAAAAGAATGATTTCTCCCTCTGCTTTCGTAACTTCTTTAATCACTGCTTTGAGCCGTTCTTCAAATTCCCCTTTGTATTTGGCACCAGCAATTAAAGCGCCCATGTCAAGTGAATATACGACTTTTGATTGTAGGTTTTCCGGAATGTCACCTTCTATAATTCGGTGTGCAATTCCTTCGGCAATTGCAGTTTTACCAACACCCGGCTCTCCAATTAAAATAGGATTGTTTTTTGTTCTTCGAGTGAGTATTTGTAGTACCCGTCGAATTTCATCGTCACGACCGATTACGGGATCTAATTTCCCTTCTTTGGCCAGAGCGTTTAAGTTTTTCGCGTATTTTTCTAACGATTTGTAGTTGTTTTCGGAGCTGTTTGAAGTGACGTGCTCACCATTTCGTAATTCCATAATTGCAGATTTAAGGTTCTTTTTATTGATGCCATTGTCGCGTAATAATTGTCCAATGGAGTCAGAGGATGCGACCATTGCGTAGAGCAAAAGCTCTATGGATACATACTCATCTCCAAATTTTTTCAATTCTGTAAATGCATTGATGAGAGTTGCATTCATTTCTTTGGACATATACATTTGACCACCAGATACTTTCGAGTAATGTTCTAAGATACGGTTCAATGCAGTTTCGAGTAGTGAAGAGTTGACCTTCAATTGATCGAGTAGGTATGGGGTCACATCTTTGTCCTGCGAAAGTAATGCTCTTAATACATGGCCCGATTCAATCGATTGATTCCCATTTTCATGGGCCAATTGTTGAGCATATTGTAGTATTTCCTGAGTTTTAAGTGTGAGTTTGTTGAGATCCATTTTACAGTTCTTTTACTTTCTTGGCGTCAATTTTTGGACCAATTGATTCTTGGCTTTCAAAAACGGAAAAAATGACACTTCACACGAGACTAGTCTGTCATTTTGTCCTATTAACAGTAGCTTACAGAGGTTATTAACAATTAAAATTGATGTTTTCAACAGTTTTTGTAACTTGTATTTAATTTTGTCGTACAAAAAAACCAAACAATACCGGGTTATGAAAGCAGTAATTACATCGTTATCATTTTTGTTCATTGGTTCGAGTTTTGGAGGCGCTCGCATTTCCAAAGCCGAGTATGTCGGGCAGTGGAAAGAAACAGCTATTCAGCAAATGATTCTGCATAAGATTCCGGCAAGCATTACATTGGCTCAAGGAATTTTGGAAAGTGCCAGTGGCAATTCCACCTTGGCAATTCAAGGGAAAAATCACTTTGGTATCAAATGTCATGGATGGACTGGGGATAAAATCTATTTAGATGACGATAAGAAAGACGAATGTTTTCGGGTTTATGCATCTGCAGCAGATTCGTATTCCGATCATTCTGCCTTTCTGAAAAAATACGAGCGCTATGCATTTTTGTTTTCCTACGACAATACGGATTACAAGTCATGGGCAAAGGGTTTAAAAAAGGCCGGATACGCTACGAATCCCAAGTATCCTGATTTACTTATAGGTATTATCGAAGATTTAAATTTAAGTCAATACGACAAAGCGGAGAATCCTGAGTCGTACTTCTCTCCGAAATTACTGGCTGCTTCAAAGGTCGATTACAATACGCACAAAGTGCATATGCATGAAACCAATGTTCCATTCATTATTGCTCAAAAAGGTGATACCTATTACCAGGTTTCTAAAGAATTTAGGTTGACTTTATCGCAATTGTACAAGTACAACAATTTCTGTGCTTCAAAAGATGTCCTAGAGGTTGGAGATGTTGTATACATTCGTCCGATTAAAATGACACGTCTTC
>Ga0233395_1000581_pt1 | contig 18742 bp, 9 predicted proteins | sample 27DmetaG_FD_186029 | JGI IMG/M metagenome (GOLD analysis project Ga0233395, IMG submission 186029) | Seawater microbial communities from Monterey Bay, California, United States - 27D | ecosystem: Environmental > Aquatic > Marine > Coastal | place: USA: California | collected 2016-10-12 | reverse complement strand
ACCAAATTGATCGTCAGTTCCAGGGGTGTAAGGACCTCCTGAAGCAACAACAGTTCCAGCAGAAGAAATGATTTCCCATGAAGTTTCTCCCGGGTAGTTGTCTGTGAAGAAGTCAACGTTAATACTGTATCCTGTAGATGTGGCTGCAACTACTTCAAATGTTCCTGTACCTGAGTTGTCCGCCGTGTTGTCAGCAACACCATTTGGATTGGACACTGATACATTAATTGTATTTGTTCCTACTATAGGATTGAATGTGATTGGATTTAAAGTAATTTGCGACGATGCACCTGGAGCGATTGAACCAGTCCAATTCATCACCTCAGATGTTCCACCATTGATATCGTAAGTAATTGTTGCCGATGTCATTGTGTTTGATCCCCAATTGGTTATTGTAGTGCTTGGAGAAATTGTTTGTGCCGCTGTTCCATCACAAGATTCAATATCAGAAGTTGCTGCTGAGCTGAAGATTACCTCATCCGTTGCAGTGAATCCAGTCAATTGTGGATTGATTACTTCTCCTGTTAAGATGTCTCCGTTTGCTTGATTTCCATCATTGATGAACGCAGCAATCTCGAGGTCAGCCAATTCAAGGGCAACACCATTGATGTCTGGCGGAAGTGTTTGCGTGTAGGACATAATTGCCGTTGCACCAGTTGTTGTTGTGTTGATTGCATCTCCCCATACTGGAGTAATAAAATCTCTAAACATGTGAGAATGGTTGTAATTTCCATTCGGTAAAACAGCTGTTGGGTTGTACGTTGCTCCACCAGTCTGTGGCCCTTCAACGTTGTTTTGAAGAAGTGCTACATACATGTAATTTGTTGAATTTGGAGCATTTGCTGTGTAGTAGTATTCAACGTCAACATTTAAGACACGCGTAACGATGTCTACTGTTGCGGAGATGTGCATATTCACCTCAGATGCCTCAGAGATAACTTGAGGTACTTTGTCAGCGTCGTTCGAACCTGCTGGGTGATAGGTTTGCGAACCACCAATGGTTCTTCTGTTAAGCGTCGATGCTGGATAGCCTGATATTGAGAATAGCGAGGCGTTATCGTCTCCATCTGTCGTACGGAAGTCTGGATCTCCGCCACTTGGTGCTGCATATCCACCGGTATGGATATTTAATGCAACAACATCTCCAGGGTTTGTAGCGATAGCTTGATCAACAGCAATGTGACCAGTTGGGCAATAGACACAATAAATTCCAGTCCATTCCTCAATAACGGCATTTCTGTTTTCTGGTGTTGTGCTTACGTTCACTTGGGTGTTTCCAATCATCGGAATAGCCAAAGCTCCGGCAAACAATAATTTCGTAAAGTTTTTCATGATTTTTTGAGTATGTTAGTTTTGAGCATTGAAATTTCTTGTTTTTTTTTTGAATAAACAACAATAACATCAAATTCTTTTAATATTGAGATCATTTTTAGTATTTCATATTGTGACAGATTTTGTTTAGTTGGTTGTTTCTACTCTTTTTGGAACACGAAATTATTTCATTCATTTCCTCACGCTTTTTCGTACATTTGTTCGCTTCAAAAGACCCTAAATGGCGAAAATTAGAAAACAAGATGCATTGGATTATCATTCTTCTGGGAAACCAGGTAAGATTGAGGTAGTCCCTACAAAACCATATTCATCTCAAAGGGATTTGTCCTTGGCATATTCTCCAGGAGTGGCAGAGCCTTGTCTGAGAATAGCAGAGCACAAAGAAGACGTTTACAGATATACAAGCAAAGGAAATCTGGTAGCTGTCATTTCTAATGGAACAGCAGTCCTTGGATTGGGTGATATTGGTCCCGAAGCTTCCAAACCAGTGATGGAGGGGAAAGGTTTACTATTCAAAATCTTTGCAGATATTGATGTTTTTGACATTGAATTGGATGCAACAGATCCAGAGTTATTTATTCAAACAGTGAAAGCGATGGCCCCAACATTTGGGGGGATTAATCTTGAAGACATAAAAGCACCTGAAGCATTCGAAATCGAGCAGCGATTAAAAGAGGAGCTTGACATACCAATCATGCATGATGATCAGCATGGGACTGCAATTATTTCTTCTGCAGCCCTGATCAATGCGCTTGAATTGGCAAAAAAGAAAATTGAGAAAGTTAAAATTGTAGTTTCAGGAGCAGGAGCTTCGGCACTTTCTTGTGCGAAGTTGTATCGCATGCTGGGAGCGAAGGTGGAAAATATTTTCATGTTTGATTCCAAAGGATTGATTCATTCAGGAAGAACGGACCTTGACGCGAATAAGAAGTTTTTTGCCAAGCACAAGCAATCTGTTCCTTTTGAGGACGCATTTAGAAAAGCAGATGTATTTCTTGGGCTCTCAAAAGGAGGAATTGTATCGAAAGAAATGATTCAAAGAATGGCAAAGGATGCAATTGTATTTGCTCTTGCCAACCCGGAGCCTGAGATTTCTTACAAAGACGCAATGTCGGTGCGAGAAGACATCATTATGGCAACAGGACGTTCTGATCATCCAAACCAGGTGAATAATGTTCTTGGCTTTCCATTTATTTTCCGTGGAGCACTCGATGTTCGTGCCAAATGTATCAATGAAGAAATGAAGCTTGCAGCAGTTAAGGCCATAGCTTCCCTGGCAAAGGAAACAATTCCTGAGGAGGTCATTGAAGCATATGGAGAGAAAAACATTTCTTTTGGGCGTGATCAAATTATTCCGAAACCATTGGACCCAAGACTGATCTATTATGTGGCCCCTGCAGTGGCAAAAGCAGCAATGGATTCAGGTGTCGCTCAGCATCCAATTGAAGACTGGGAGTCCTATGAAATGGAACTTAAAAACCGTCTTGGGTTAGACAATAAATTGATCCGAAATATTACAGAAAAAGCACAGCGATCTCCGAAACGTGTTGTCTTCGCTGAAGCAGACAATATAAAGATTTTAAAAGCGGCTCAAACTGCATGGGAAGAAGGTGTGGCAGAGCCCATCCTTTTAGGGAAAGAAAAACGAATTCAGGAACTGATTGAAGAATATGCGATTGAGATTCCAAATGTAGAAATTATCGATCCGAAGGCAGATACTGAGAAAGAAAGACGTGAAGCCTTCGGGAATGCCTTTTTTGATAAAAGAATGCGCAAAGGAATCACCCATTTTGAAGCAATTCAAATCATGCGAGAACGAAACCACTTTGGCTCAATGATGGTAGAGTTGGGTGATGCGGATGCTATGATATCAGGGATTACGCGTAACTACAGAGATGTTGTACGTCCTGCAATTCAAACTGTCGGGTTACAGAAGGACATGAACAGAGTAGCTGGCATGTATATTTTGAATACGAAACGCGGCCCGTTATTCCTTGCAGATACAACCATTAATTTAAATCCTTCGGCAGAAGATATTGCTGAAATTACCTCGAACGTTGCGAAAACAATTCGAAAATTTAAGGTGAATCCAAGAATAGCATTACTAAGTTATTCGAACTTTGGCTCTTCCCCTGGAGAGGATGCAAGTAAAATGTCGAAAGCAGTAGAGCTTATTCATGAGAATGACCCCAATCTTATTGTTGACGGCGAGGTGCAGGCGAACTTTGCACTGAACAGTCAGTTGATGAATGAAAAATTTGATTTTTCAGTTTTGGCCAATAAAAAAGTCAATACTTTAATTTTTCCCAATTTATCTTCGGGAAATATTGCCTACAAATTACTACAAGAAATGACAGAAGGCGATGCGATAGGGCCTGTGCTGGTTGGTTTGAGAAAGTCGATTCACGTGTTGCAAATGGGTTCATCTGTAAGAGAGATTATAAATATGGTGAAAGTAGCTGTAGTTGATGCGCAAAACAAGTAGAATATGATTACACAGTTGAATGGTAGGCTAATTGAAAAAAATCCAACGTCACTTGTAATAGATTGTGGCGGTGTGGGTTATGAAGTGAAAATATCGCTAAATACATTTGGTACAATTGGTTCGGAAGAGTCAATTAAAATATACACAAAGTTTGTTGTTCGTGAAGATGCTCAATTGCTATACGGATTTGCAGAGCCGATCGAACGCGAAATGTTCAATCACCTGGTTTCGGTTTCAGGAATTGGTCCCAACACAGCAATGATTATGCTTTCCTCTTTAATCCCGGAAGAAATCGCAACTGCAATTCAAGCAGAAGACGTTAAAACAATTCAAAGTATTAAAGGGATTGGAGCAAAAACAGCTCAGCGCGTAATAGTCGATTTGAAAGACAAAATGTTAAAAATGACCTTTTCAACTGAAAATATTTTCTCATCGAACAATACGAATCATTTTGATGCGTTAACAGCATTGATTTCCTTAGGGTTTGATAAGAAATCTGCCGAAAAAGCAATTGATAAAGTAAGTACGGGAGAAGAGTCTGTAGAAAAACTGATTAAGGAAGCATTGAAAATACTTTAGAGTGGGTATCAGATTACTAGATATAAAACGTATTGTTTTTTTTAGCGCCTTTGTTTTTAACTGCGCCTTTGTTTATTCTCAGGATACGCTAAAATACCCTATTGTACCCACTTATGATCCAACACAAACGACACCTCAAAGCTTTGATCTTGGTGACCCAAGCTCAATGCAGCAAACCATTGTTTATGACCCGATCACGGGAACATATATCTTTACGGAAGTAATCGGCGTTTCTGAGTTAAACTTCAGAAAGCCATCGATGATGACCTTTGATGAGTACATCGAGTATGAACGTCAGAAGGCGTTGCGTGAAAACTGGAAAGAACGCATTGATGACCAAACAGAACAAAATCAGCCATTTGAGCTGCCCATAAAAGTTGGAGCGAAAGAATTTGAGAACTTTTTTGGATCCGATCAAATTGTAATTCGGCCTCAAGGTAGTGTGGAATTGTCCTTTGGTGTAAATTCATCCCGCTACGACAATCCAATCCTACCCGTAAAGCAAAGACGAATTACACGGTTTGATTTTCAGCAGCAAATTCAAATGAATCTGACTGCTCAGATTGGGACAAAATTGAAGATTGGAACCAACTACAATACGCAAGCGGCATTTGATTTTGATAATCAGCAGAAGCTAGAATACGTCGGAAACGAAGACCAAATCATGCAAAAAATTGCGCTTGGGAATGTTGCATTTGAGTTGCCAACTGCTCTAATTCCCAGTTCTCAGACGCTTTTTGGAGCTTCTACATCTTTGCGTTTTGGTAGGACGACCGTTGATATGATCGCAGCTTCTTCAAAAGGGCAACGGAAAGAAATCAACATAAGCGGAAAAGCGCAGGTTCAAGATTTTGATTTGACGGCTGACAATTATGAAGCGAATCGACATTATTTTATCAATATGTATCACAGGGATCATTACGACGAAGCAATGTCGACATTGCCAATCCCGAACACAACCATCAACATCACACGGATGGAGGTGTGGTTGACAAACAGAACAAACAACACGGATAATACAAGAAATATTATTGCTTTTACTGATTTAGGTGAAGGGAAGCAATCCAATTGTGATGGTGACCCCGGATCTTTCACAGGCAATGAATTGCCGGACAACAATTCAAATGGTCTATACGATTGGGCATCAGGTTTACCAGAAATTAGAGGATTTGTTAATGCGGTTTCTACATTAAGCTCGCAGGTTGCGCAGCCCGGACCGTTCCAACAAGCGAAACACTTCGAAAAAGTTGAGAATGCTCGGAAATTAACGAACCAAGAGTTTAGCTACAATGCACAGATGGGATTCATCTCACTGAATCTTCCTTTGAACAACGATGAGGTTTTGGCCGTGGCGTACGAGTATACCTACAGAAATGAGACCTATCAAGTTGGAGAGTTCTCTACGGATGGAGTAGCGGGACAGGATGCCTTGATTTTGAAACTGTTGAAGCCAACAATCATGAACCCGAAAAATAAAATTTGGGACTTGATGATGAAAAATGTGTATTCTATCGGTGCTTATCAGGTCGACCAAACAGGCTTCCGTATGGATATTCTGTACAACAATCCGGAGCAATCTGTTTTGATTCCGTACTTTCCTTTGAGTGGAGTTGATTCGATGCAATTGGTCACATTGCTTGACATGGACAAGATGAATCAGACACAGCAGCCTTTCTCAGATGGAGTTTTTGATTTTGTCCCGATCATTTTTGAACAAAATAAGGCCGTATCGGCGGGAACGATTAATAGTAGAAATGGGAGGGTGTATTTTTCTACAGTCGAACCGTTTGGCGCAACACTTGAAAAGAAATTACAGGAAGCAGGGATTCCTCAAGTAACTATTGATCGTGTAACTTATACTGAGCTTTATGATTCAACGAAGACAGCTGCTCAGCAAATTCCAAGTAAGAATCGGTTTAGTTTCAAGGGACAATATGAATCTTCAATCAGCTCAGACATCCCTCTGAATGCTCTAAATGTGCCAGAAGGAGCTGTAACTGTTACTGCTGGAGGGATTAGATTGGAAGAAGGTCTTGATTATACTGTTGATTACAATCTTGGTCGCGTAAAAATTCTAAACTCTGGCATATTAGAGTCAAATACACCAATTAAAATTTCTATTGAAAGTAACTCTGCCTTTGGTTTTCAGGCAAAATCATTACTCGGAACACGTATTTCACATCGATTTGGAAACCGACTCAATGTAGGAGCTACTTGGATGAGAATGATGGAGCGTCCTGTAACGCAGAAAGTCGATTATGGAAGCGAACCATATAAGAATAATGTTCTTGGATTGGATCTTCAATTCAACTCAGAAGTTCCCTTCCTAACGAAGGTGATTGATTTCATTCCCGGGATATCTACCAAAGCAAAGTCAACAGTTTCGTTTTCCGGAGAATTTGCACATCTAATACCCGGACAACCACGAGCGATAAATAAAGAGGGTACGTCCTATATTGACGATTTTGAAGGGGCGCAGAGTTCAATTGATTTGCGCTCATTTGCATCATGGAGACTGGCTTCAATTCCTGAGGGCCAGCCGGAATTATTTCCAGAAGCGAGCAATCTGGGCCTCTCATCTGGGTTCAACCGATCCAATATTTCTTGGTATGTAATCGATCCAATCTTTTATCAAAGCAATGCCCAAACGCCACAGCATATCAAGGACAATCCGCAACAACTTTCTGACAGTAGGATGCGTTTGGTGAATCAGACAGATGTTTTCCCGAATTTACAGCAGGCTTATGGATCGTTGCCAAACATCCCAATGTTAGAACTGGCCTATTATCCCAAAGAGCGTGGGATGTACAATTACGACACTACCTCAGTTGATGCAGATGGAAATTGGACTGACCCTGAGAGCCGATGGGGAGGCATAATGCGCGCGCTGACAACGAATAATTTTGAACAAACTAACATTGAGTACATTCAGTTTTGGATGCTTGATCCGTTCAATGATGATGCTGAAAATGTAGATCCAAACGGACAACACAACGGAGGGGATTTGTACTTCAATCTAGGAAATATCTCAGAAGACATATTACCAGATTCGCGAAAGAGTTTTGAAAATGGCTTACCAACTGCAACCTCTGTAAATGATAATACAGACATAACAGATTGGGCTCGTGTTTCCACGGAACAAGTCGTCGTGAATGCTTTTGACACAGACCCGAATTCGCGTTTTAGTCAAGATGTCGGGATTGATGGGTGGAACAATGCCAAAGAACGAATAGCCTACTTGGATTATGTATCATGGATAGAGGGGAATTCACTATTAACACCTGCTGTAAAAGCACGTATGCTGGCCGATCCTTCCAATGATGATTATAACTATTACCGCGACGATGTTTACGATCAAGACGAGTTAACAATTCTTGAAAGATACAAGAAGTACAATGGTATGGAGGGGAATTCATACACTACAGAGATGTCGGATACTGCGAATGCTGATGGCTACCCAACATTAGGCACAAACAACCCTGATGTCGAGGACATCAATCAAGACAACAACCTTTCTGAGACAGAAAGTTATTATCAGTACAAGGTAAGTATGCGACCAGAGGACATGGTAGTCGGTCAGAATTTTATTACAAGTGTACAAACGTTTACTACAGGAACAAAAACTGAAAATTGGTATCAATTCAAGGTTCCAATTCGTGATTTTGAGAAAGCTGTGAATGGTATTTCTGATTTTAGATCCATTCGTTTCATGCGAATGTTCATGAAAGGGTTTGATGAAGAAGTTGTCTTGCGCTTTGCACGACTCGAATTTATCCGTGGAGAGTGGCGAAGGTATTTTGAAGACTTGACGGAACCTGGAGAAGGAGTTACTGTTGATCCAAATTTGACAACATTCAATATTGGCGCTGTAAACATTCAGGAAAACGAACAGCGATCACCTGTGAAGTATGAAATCCCACCAGGAATTATTCAAGAAGTCGATCCTTCTCAGACATTCCAACGACAATTAAATGAGCAATCGCTGACCCTAGAAGTTTGTGATCTTCAAGATGGAGATGCACGAGCAGCCTACAAGAATGTAAACTTTGATGTCCGAACATATAAGAAGATGAAGATGTTCGTTCATGAAGAAGCCGTTGAAGGAGCTGTAAATCCCCTAGCTGATGAAGATCTAACCATATTTATTCGAATGGGTACGGATTTCGTAGAGAATTATTACGAATATGAAATACCATTGTACAAAACGGAATTTGGGGCTTCAATTGATACGGATATTTGGCCTGAGAAGAACAATGTTGAGATAGTTTTCGATGACCTTTTAGCTCTTAAAAAAGAACGAAATGCTGCAATTGACAATGGAACTGCCTCCTACATTGTAGAATATAAGTCATTCAAAGCGGCCAACGCTGTTGAGGGAACAAATGAAGCAATGCTAAGCATTAAGGGAAGCCCGAATCTTCAAGGGATGAAAACAATTATGATCGGGGTTCGAAATCGCCATAAAAATTCACATACGAACCCAGCTGAGAATTGGAACGAGGATGGGCTGTCAAAATGTGCGAACATTTGGATTAATGAATTGCGATTGACTGATTTTGTGACGCAAGGAGGGTCAGCAGCTGTCGCGCAAGCGAGAGTTCAGTTGGCAGACTTTGCAAACGTGAACATGTCTGGATCGTATCAAGGGATAAATTGGGGTGCAGTTGATAGTAGAGTTCAAGACCGCCAACGAAATGAACAGATTGGTTTTGATATGAATGCAAGCGTTCAATTGGGACAATTTTTTGGTAAAAAAGCAAAAGTTTCTTTGCCCTTCTTTTACGGATACTCTCTTGGTATTGTGAACCCTGAATACGATCCTTTTAACCCAGACATAAAATTAAAAGATTATGATGCAGCAACTCGGAAAGAGCGCTCTGCAATGGGACAAGATTTTGAGGAACGAAAATCATACAATTTCACCAATGTCCGAAAGGAAATAAAGGCAGGTGCTAAGTCTAGTTTCTGGAGAGTATCAAATTGGACTGCGAATTATTCGTACTCTGAAAATTTAATGCGTGATTTTAACACCAATTTTGATAGAACCAAGACATGGGATGGGGGGTTGGCCTACAACTACTCATTCAAGGTAAAACCAGTCATGCCCTTTAAAAAGGTTAAGTTCTTAAAGAAATCAAAGTGGTTTGCAATTATTCGAGATGTAAATTTCTTCTTGGCTCCGAAAAACATTTCGATGACCAATAACTTCTCGAGAACATACAACGAGCGTCAGATTCGAAACAACTTGGTTCCCACATTCCCATTTGATACGCTTTACATGAAACAGTTTGATTGGAACCGATCGTATAATTTGGGATATGATATTACACGGAAACTCAAGTTCCAGTTTTCAGCGACGAACCGTTCGATGTTCACAGAGGACAATTCGAGAGTAAATAGAAAAGAAGATGCCTTCAGCTTTTCAAATTTCAGAGATACAGTATTTAGTCAACTGGGTACTTGGGGTACGGCAATGGATTACACACACAATTACAGTTTTAGCTATTCATTCCCATTTGAGAAAATTCCAGCCACCGATTGGATAAGTGCCAACTTTAAATATTCGGGGACCTACAATTGGCAGAGAGCTCCGCTTAATCAATCTGAATTTGGGAATGTGATTCAAAATAGCCGCAATGTCAATATAACAGGTCAGGCAAATTTCACAAGTTTATACAATAAGGTACCATGGTTGAAGAAAGTCAATACAAACGGTAGGAACAGTGGTCGAGGTCGTTCAGGAAGTAAAGCGTCCCCTCGTAAGACTTCTAAAGGAGGAAATGCTGAATCGAAGCCAAAAGCTACTCTCGATCCTCCAAAGCCAGTTGAGGAAATGACCGAGAAGGAAAAACGCAAATGGGAGCGCAAATTAAAACGGTTTGAGCGCAAGCAGAAGCGAGAAGAAATACGTCAAAAAAAGCGCAAAGGGAAAGTACATCCAATAGCAGGATTTGGGGCAAGGGCGCTGATGTCGGTTCGCAATATTTCTGGAACCTATGCATTAACAAATGGAACACTTCTGCCTGGTTACAATCAAAATGTATCTGCATTGGGATACAATCCAAGTTTAAGCTCAAGTATGAGTGGCTTTATATTTGGCCAGCAGCGTTACAATATTTGGGGGCAAGAAACAGGATATAATATTGCCACCATCGCAAGAGATGAGGGTTGGCTCGTTGAAAATGAGAAATTAAATAAACAATTCTCAAATACACACAACCAAACTTTGAATTTAAAATCAAACCTTGAACCAATTAAAGATTTAAAAGTCGAGGTAACTGTGAATAGAACTTATTCCGTCAGTTCAAATGAGTTCTTTAGGTGGAATGATTTGACCAGCGTATTTGAAAGTCAAAGTCAAATAAATACATCGACTCTGACATATTCGAACGTTTCTTTTGGATCGGCATTTGTGAATCTCGGAAATGAATTTGAATCTGAGGTATTCAATGACATGTTGACCAAACGAAAAGAGATTTCCTCTCTTTTAGGCCAGAAAAATACCAATTCAAATGCTACGAATTCTGGATATTATGACGGTTATGGTGCTTCGCAGCAAGAGGTTGTTTTGGGGTCTTTCTTGACAGCGTATACCAACAGAGGAGTTTCTGACAAGAATATCAATCCAATAAAAAATATGCCTTTACCAAATTGGTCAATGAACTATAATGGATTGAAGAAATTTGACTTTATGAAGAAGCATGTGAAGAACTTTGTAATTCGTCATGCCTATTCGTCATCAATAAGTATTTCTGGGATACAAACCAATCTGAATGCTAATTTCGATGCAAATGGTAATCCGCTGACCAGAGACTTGAATGATAATTTCTTAGCAGGAGATCAGATTCAAAATGTTTCAATAATAGAGCGTTTTTCTCCATTAATTGGATTGGATGCGACTTGGCTCATTAAATCAAAAGGTCAAGCACAAGGATTGATCACCAAATTTGAGTACAAAAAAGACCGAAGTGCAGTTCTCTCATTGAACAACAATCAGGTTACTGAGATTCTAGGAAACGAATGGGTTATCGGTACTGGGTACAAATTCAAAGAGGTACAATTGCCGTTTAAAAAGGTAAAGCCAAATGACCTTACGGTGCGGGTTGATATTTCTTTTAGGGACAACCTAACTGTAATACGTAAAGTTGTAGAAAATACGAATCAAGCGACAGCAGGACAGCGAGTTGTTTCAATTAAATCTTCGGCAGATTATAATTTCACTAAGAATTTGACCATTTCTTTCTATTATGATCAAACAATGAATACTCCTAAGGTGACAACTTCATATCCTACTGGAAACCTAAATACAGGGATTCGTTTAAGGTTTAATCTTGCAGGTGTTCAATAATGACAATACGAAAAGCAGTTTCTGGAGACGAGGATTCAATTCTTGAATTGATCAAAGAGCTGGCGGTCTATGAGAAGGAGCCCAATGCTGTGATTAATACCTCAGAACAACTTGCAAAACATCTTTTTACTGATACTATTTGTGAAGCATTTGTCGCTTTGGTTGATGAAAAAGTGATTGGTTTTTCATTGTTTTACACATCGTATTCGACTTGGAAAGGTCCGTGTATTTATCTCGAAGATTTGTATGTAAGGCCTAGATTTCGTAGAACAGGGGCCGGATCAAAGCTGTTTAATGCTGTCGTTGATGTAGCTAAAGAGCGCAAAGTTGCTAGAATGGATTGGCAAGTCCTAGGATGGAATCAGTTAGCAATTGACTTTTATAAGCGAAAAAATGCGATTATTGACGACGATTGGTGTAACGGACGCTTTTTCTTTAACGATTAAAAAAGCAGAGGCGTAAAATATACGCAACGAAAAACGCATTTAAGGTTTACAGCAGGTCATTAGCCAAATTAGCCAATTCTGAACGCTCTCCTTTTTCTAATTTTACATGTGCAAATAGATTTTGTCCTCGCAATCGATCCATTAAATAGGCCAGTCCATTACTGTGCTCATCCAAATAGGGTGTATCTATTTGGTTTACATCACCGGTGAAGACAATTTTTGTGTTGTCTCCCGCTCGTGTGATGATTGTTTTTATTTCATGTGGCGTTAAGTTCTGAGCTTCATCTACAATGAACATGATATTTGATAAACTTCTCCCTCGAATGAAGGCCAATGGTGTAATTACGAATTTGCCGTTTTCTTCAAGCTCTGTAATCGCCTTTCTCTTTTTTTCATTTTCGCCAAATTGCGATTTAATAAACTTTAAATTGTCCCAAAGTGGCTCCATATAAGGTCCAATTTTATCATCAGCATCTCCTGGTAAAAATCCGATTTCTTTATTCGAAAGAGGGACGATTGGCCGTGCAAGGATAATTTGATGGTATTTTTTGTGCTGTTCAAGAGCTGAAGCGAGTGCTAGAAGTGTTTTTCCTGTCCCAGCAACTCCCTGGAGCGCAACGAGTTTTATGTCTGGATTTAAAAGTGCATTCAATGCGAATGCTTGCTCTGCATTTTTAGGCTTTATTCCGTAAACGAATTCTTTTTCAATGCGTTCAATTCTATCGAGGTGTGGATTGTAGACCGCAAGGGAAGAAGATTTCCCATTTTTTAGGATATAATATCCATTGGCAATTTTGTTTGTGCCTAAAATGTCATTTTCCTCAATATGACCTTTTGTAAAGATCTGTCGAATTTGTTCTGAGTCTACATTTTCAACAGTGCACACACTTGACGGTTGAATATTTTCTAAAGCTACTTTCCCTGTTTCGTAATCTTCAGCAACAATCCCAAGTGCTTTGGCTTTAATCCGCAGGTTGATGTCTTTTGTTACCATGATGACATCAGTTTTTGCATTTTTTTCTTTTAGGTGAAGTGCAGAATTAATGATTTTGTGGTCATTTTTTCCGCGCGCATAGATTGTTTCAGCATCCAATCCTTCTGGATTTGAAACGAGTATCACTTTAAATTTCCCATGTCCATTCCCTAGTGGAATCCAGTCTTGAAGGCTGTGGCTCCCGGATAGTTTATCAATGAAACGGATTACCTCTCTTGCAGAAAAGTTTTTTGTATCGTTCCCAATCTTGAATTTGTCCAACTCTTCCAGCACGGTAATTGGAATCGCGACATCATGGTGCTCAAAGTTTGTAATAGATTGGTGATCATGGAGTAGTACGGATGTATCAAGTACAAAAATCTTTTTCTTTTTACCCATAGAGTTTTATTTGCTATTAAGTTACGAGTATTGCATCATATTCTCTGTGTTTTGTGCCTCTAGTTATTGACAATTTTATGTTGATCTGGATTGTTTGATTAAAAGAGAATGTTGTCTTTTACGATTTGATTTAAAGGAATCTTTAGTCTTCCATAGGCTGTTTTCGTTGAGGTCGAGTCAAGTAGCAGCGTGTAGGGTGTTTTATTGTATGTAAAATCAATTTTATTTTGTTCATTTTCATACAGTACAGGGATGAATCCACCAGTATGGAATACTATCGAAGAATCCGTGATTTTTAGATTAAAGGGCGGGGAAAAGAGGAAACGGTATTTTTTATCATGCCGTGTTAACATCCCTTTCTTTAATAACTGTGTAATGAAAGCCTCATTTTTTTCATTTGTGCTAATAAACAATGAATACGCAGGGACTTTGATTTTTCGAGAACGAACAACCTCACTGACCTCAAAGTTATCATCCAAAATGGATTCTATATATTTTTCAGTTATTGTTTGTATTCCTCCTTGGCGAAATGCAAGGCCTCCGTCCCAAACATCAAAGAATTCTTTTAGAGGAAAATTAATTGGAACACCTATTTTTTTTATTAATCGTACAAGAGGCTTATTTGAATTATTTCTCAGGCGCTCTGGGGTTATGAAAAGGCTCGCAGAATTCCGCGTAAATTCCTGTGATGCATACTTCCAACCTTCTTCAACGAGTTGGAAAGGAAGAGTGTCAATTTGATTCACTTCAGCATTTAACGTAATACTGGTCGAATCATTACTCATCGTAAGATAGATAGATTCAATACCATTTGATGCCAAGTCTGCACCCTTGATTTTGGCAATCAATGGAGGTCCTGAGGGTTGTTGGTTTAAAAAAGACCGCCAGTTTGGTTGAATCTCATTTATTTTTGCAAACAAGATATCATGGTATATTCGTTTAAAATCACCTCCTTGATAAAGTAAAAGCCAATCATATCCATAGGCAATGTAAGTGTTGTATTTCTCTATTTTGAATACATGCTTTTTATAGACAACAGTATCTTTAAGTCCGATGATACGATCAAGCTGTTCAATTCCGGATCGTACTGCTGAACTATCAGAAATTACGAACATCGCACCTAGAGATTGGACCATCCAATCGTTTTCATTTGCAAAGATGTAAGCAGGTTTTTGAAAATCAACTCCAAAACTTTTGCCTTGACCAAGGATAAATTCGGGCGTCAAAAATTCTCGAAAGGGTACTTTGAAATGATAGGTAGAACTTGATAGCGAGCGCGAGAGAGCCAACACATTTGCGGTGCCAATAACATCAGCTTCGGGCAAACGATCAAAAAAGCGTGTCCGCTCTAGGGGTATTTCTTTCCATCGCTGAAAGAATAGCAGCGTGACGAAAACCACGCAGAGAGTAAGGATTACACTGTTTTTTTTTCGCATTGACCTACTTCGATATTACATACAAACTGTTTATTAAATCTAAGAGATAAGTACCTGAGTTTGTATATTCTCCTTCAAATTTATAGTTCATACTGAACGTGGTACCTGTATTCGATGTTTTTGAAGATGTCAACTCGAACACACCTGATTTTCCTCGAAGCACATTAACTATCTGATTCTGTTGGGTATTGAACAACTCTTCAGGAAGTTCTTCGACTGCTTTGGATAAGTCAACGTGCGCATATACTGCACCTCCTTTCATTGCTTTTTTTATTTTTTTCTTTGTGATAGAAGCATCACCATATCCGTTGGAATGCGTTTTCGCTAAATTCTCATCATTGGTGTAGATGAACAAATTGTTTTTGTTAATGATGTACAAAGGAGCTGTATTGAGAATCGCATTATCGATCATGTAGTACTCTCCCATATCATGTGTTTCGCTGTAGAATTGACTATTGAATTTCATGATTTTATACATGATATCATTTCTGTCTGTTGAAAAGCCAACCACAAAAATAGGCATGTCTTCTTCGGCTTCAACTTCCTGTTCTGTGTAATCATAGTTTTCTTCGTCATACTCCCAAATAAATTTCTTTGTCTTGATTTTTTGAATTCCATTGAAGGTCCCAAACAAGCTTCCCTTGTAAGAGGCAAACAAGGCATCCTTATTTAAATATTCGTCCATTAATTCAACTACTAAAACGAGAGCAGCGATTTCCCTACTCTTAGATTCAGAGAGGATAGGGAGTAGAATTTCCGTAACTTTTTCATAGGCATTTCTTAAATTCAAGTTGTAGGTAAAAAATGCCTGATTGTTCTGATGAATGTAGGGAAGAATGTTCTTGTCAAATTTGGCATCGGTCAACTCTTCATATACTGCGCCAATTTTTTCTCCGTACTGTGCATCAAGCTTAAATTGAATTTCATGGTCTAAGATGTGAATGGACCCAAGCATTAAATTCCCAGTGTATAGTTTCTCAAATTGGGTGTAAATTTGTGGGTGGACACTTCGCATGAAATCGAATGTGTTTTCATTCTGAAATCCTTTGGAATTGTCCATGTAAAAGGTTCCCTCTGTTGCCGATTTCAGCTGATTTTTGAATTCTGGACTCTGATTTATAAGCATATTTTTATGAATGAATAGATCATCACAAATGGCTTTAACTGTTTTTTCTTGCATCGAGAGATCGACAGAATCGCGCAATTCCAAATAGGTCTTTTCGGAAGGATTGTGTTCCGCTTCTTCGAAGGCTTCTTCTATTGTGAGTTCCTCACTTATAACTTCTAACTCATATTCGGTAAAGGATTCCTCATTATACCATTCTGGTGTATGCCCGAGGGCCTCCCATATTGAATCTGTTATTGCTGTCACTCGGAAGTCTTTAGGGATAACACGAAACAATATTCCAGAATTTCCAGAAATTGCAATTCTGTTGAAATAGGAAGTGTAAATATCAACCTCTGGATATGGAGATTTGGCGGATTTAAAGTCGTCAAATACAGTAAAGAATTCTTTTCTGTTTTCAATACCAAATGTTAATCCAGTAACATCGTAATTGGCTGTTCGACCGATAAAAATATTCAATTTCTGATTGAAATCAATTCCAGATTCTTTGATTGTTTTTTGTGCTGTTGAGCCGTCAAAGATTTCTTGTTGAATCTCTTCCATAAATTCATATTGGACCAATTCATCGAGTGAAATTTTTTGGAGAAGGTTTATGTTGTTGAGGCTAAAAACAGAAATTGCTTCTTGGGGGATTAGTTCTTCTGGTTTTTGCCCGTTTACAGCGAAAATAATAAGAACAGAAAATAAGGTTGCTAGGGTTTTCATTTTGGTTTTTTATGCGGTGTGTAAGACACATATATTTACTCAAAAATACAAATAATTGTATGGTCTGATTGTTTACTGCTTCAGATCGATGAGATTGTCTAAAAGTCTTGGATTTTGAACTAATGAATAGGTGTCAGTGCGAAGCATAATTGCTTTTTTATTGGTTGATAATTTGGCGCTGTCGTTGTTGAATGCACGAATTTCTTTATCGAATCGGGTAATTGAAGTGTAGGTGCCCTCTTTGAGTTTCAGTTGATCTTTAGCGGTGATTTGTTTCGATTTCTTTAAAGTAATTTTAGGTACAGATCGTTCCAAATGCGTCCCACTAAAGATCAGCCATTTGTGGTCCAACTCAGGAATTGGTTTGCCTTTATTTTCTGAAATAGCAATTAGTTTAATCGCATACTGTAAGTCTTCGATGGATGCAAAGTCGCAAGAAAATTTAAATATAAAGTTGGTGTAATCTGCTTCAAGTTTTGCATTTGAAATTCCTGGTTGAAGTTTTAATTTTTCGTGTAAAGAAGTAATTTTCTGTTTCATCTCATCGAGCGATGGCACCCGTTTTCCGTCAAGACTGTCAAGAGCTAAGATGGAGTTGATTTTAATTTTACTTGAACTAAGATTTACGTTGTATTTGAAACAGCCACTGCCATCGGAGTTTAAGGTGAGGTCATCAATTATTTCAACGCAGCCTGTTAACAGAACAGCAGAAAGAATAGCGAAAATAAACTGAAGAAATCTCATTGTACAAATTTATATATTTCTAGGTTTATCGAAAATCGAGCCAATTGGAGAAACAAAGTTGAAATTACAGTATTTTTCTATTCGCAACTGTACACTTGAATGTTCCTTTTTTAGGGCGATAACAAACGGGATTAATTCAAAAACTCTGAGAAAAAACCTATATTTGTCGCAAATAGTTGATATGTCAGACGATAGTAGAATTTCAACATCAAAAGCGCCAAAACCGGTAGGCTTGTATCCTCATGCTCGCAGAGTAGGGGACTTGTTGTTTTTATCAGGGGTAGGTCCTCGAGTAGCAGGATCCGATGCGATTGATTCTGCGGTGCCCGGATTGAAATTGGATAAAAATGGAAACTTTATTGAATTTGATTTTGCGGCACAATGCAGAAGTGTTTTTGACAATGTAAAAGTCATACTTGAAGCCTCTGGATCAAGCTGGGATCAATTGGTTGATGTTACTGTTTTCTTAGTGAATATGAAGCGTGATTTTCATGAATACAACAAAATTTATGCGGAGTATTTTAAGGACAATCTTCCTTGTCGAACAACTGTTGAGATCAATTCGCTCCCAACTCCGATCGCTATTGAATTAAAATGTATTGCAACAATTAAATAATTATGTTTGGATTTATTATTCGCTGTTTTTTAACAGCAGGATTACTTTTTAGTACTGTAGCACTCTTCTATAGTGGATACTGGGGATGGGGAATTACCTTAATTTTCCCAACGGCGATTGTCATTTTTTCTTTTTTCCGAAATGAGCAAATGGTTTTGGCTTTGAATGCTATGCGAACAGGAGATACAGATAAAGCAAAAGCTAGAATTAACAAAATTACTGCTCCTCAATTTTTACCTAAGAAACAACATGCGTATGTCTTGTTTTTAAAAGCGGTATTAAATACACAAGAACTTGGATTTACGAAGAGTGAAAACTTACTAAGAAAGGCAATAGATATGGGCTTACGGACAGCGCAAGACAATGCTGTGGCGCGCATGCATTTAGCAGGTATTTGTGCACAAACCGGGCGAAAGAAAGAGGCAACAACTCTACTCGCTGAGGCAAAAAAGCTGGACGCATCTGGAATGATGAAGGAGCAAATAAATCAAATGCAAGGACAGCTTCGTGCTACTCCATCTAAAAATCAAATGCGAATGGCTCAAATGATTGG
>Ga0233395_1000580_pt1 | contig 18743 bp, 13 predicted proteins | sample 27DmetaG_FD_186029 | JGI IMG/M metagenome (GOLD analysis project Ga0233395, IMG submission 186029) | Seawater microbial communities from Monterey Bay, California, United States - 27D | ecosystem: Environmental > Aquatic > Marine > Coastal | place: USA: California | collected 2016-10-12 | reverse complement strand
TAGAACTGTAATTATATAAAGATTTGGCAAATAATCAAGATTCAACGAACCTCAATAAATTTATTAGCGCAACAGGAATATGTTCTAGAAGAGAAGCTGAGAAATTGATTATTGAGGGACGAGTTACTATTAATGGAATTCCCACTAAACTAGGTAATAGAGTATTAGAGGGTGATGATGTTAGGATAGACGGAAAACCACTAAGACCTAAACCAAAAACTCGTTATATAGCATTAAATAAGCCTATAGGTATCGTTTGTACTACAGATTCTAAAGAACGTAAAAATATTATAAAATATATTAACTATCCGGAGAGACTTTTCCCAGTTGGAAGGCTAGATAAGCCATCTCAAGGGTTGATTTTTTTAACCAATGATGGTGATATAGTTAATAAAATCTTACGAGCAGGGAATAATCACCAAAAAGAATATCTAGTTACTGTAGACAGTTTAATTACAGAGGATTTTATTAAAAAAATGAGTAATGGAATTCCTATTTTAGATACCATTACTCAACAATGTTTGGTGGAGAAAATAAGTAATTACCAATTTAAAATTGTACTTACTCAGGGTTTAAATAGGCAGATCAGAAGAATGTGTGAGTATTTAAATTATACAGTTAAAAAGTTAGAGCGGACTAGAATAATGAATGTAAGTTTAAGTGGCTTGGCCTATGGAGATTGGCGAGAGTTGTCAACTAAAGAAGTTGATGATTTGAATCAAATCATAGCTTCCTCCTCAAAAACTGCTGAAGTTTCTATAGATGATAATAAAAAAAGAGAATTTGGAAGAAAGCGAAATCATTTTAAACGAAATAAAAGAAAATCTTAAGTTTCTTTTACAAGACCTCATATCTCGTTTTATGTATCTTTGCAACCGATGAAATTTGAACTAAAGAGCCAAGACCCTAAGAGCAAAGCTAGAGCAGGAAAAATCACTACAGAACATGGAGTGATTGAAACTCCTATTTTTATGCCTGTAGGTACCGTAGGTACTGTAAAAGGTGTTCACCAAACAGAATTAAAGACAGAGATTAATCCTGACATCATCTTGGGGAATACCTATCACCTATATTTGAGGCCTACTATAAAAATCTTGGAGCAAGCAGGTGGCTTGCATAAATTTATGAATTGGGATAGAAATATTCTGACAGATAGTGGTGGTTATCAGGTTTATTCATTATCAGGAAGAAGAAAAATTAATGAAGAAGGGGTAAAATTTAAGAGTCACATAGATGGCTCTATGCATTTTTTTACGCCTGAAAACGTCATGGAAATCCAGCGAAGTATTGGAGCTGATATTATCATGGCTTTTGACGAATGCACTCCTTATCCGTGTGATTATAATTATGCTAAAAGATCCATGCATATGACGCATCGTTGGTTAAAAAGATGTATAAATCACTTGGATAAAACTCCGTTAAAGTACGATTACAATCAAACTTTTTTCCCAATTGTACAAGGAAGTACATATAAAGATTTGAGAAAGCAATCTGCAGAATTCATAGCCTCTGTTGGAGCAGAAGCTAATGCTATTGGGGGTCTTTCTGTTGGCGAGCCAGCAGAAGAATTATATGCAATGACAGAAATCGTATGTGAAATTTTACCTGAAGATAAGCCCAGATATTTAATGGGGGTAGGAACTCCTATCAATATATTAGAAAATATAGCTTTAGGAGTAGATATGTTTGATTGTGTGATGCCTACTAGAAATGCCAGAAATGGAATGCTTTTTACTGCTCACGGTAGTATAAATATTAAAAATAAAAAGTGGGAAAATGATTTTTCAGCTATAGATGACATGGGTATTACTTTTGTGGATACTCTTTATAGCAAAGCTTATTTAAGACACCTTTTTGCATCCAAAGAATTATTAGGTAAGCAAATTGCATCTATTCACAATCTAGGATTTTACTTATGGTTAACTAGAGAAGCAAGAAAGCATATTATAGCCGGTGATTTTTCCTTGTGGAAAGACAAGATGGTCAAGCAAATGAATAAAAGATTGTAGTGAAAAAATTAGACTGGTACATATTAAAAAGATACTTGGTAACTTTCATGTTTACCCTTCTTATTCTGATACCAATTGCAGTTGCTATAGATATTTCTCAGCGAGTAGATAAGTTTTTAGCCCATAGTGATTTAACTGTAGGCCGAATTATTGATGAGTATTATACAAATTTCATCATCTATTACGCTAACACATTTATGCCTTTGGCATTGTTTATTGCGGTTATACTGTTTACTTCTAAACTTTCAAATAACACAGAAATTGTAGCGATGACTAGTGCTAGAATTTCATTTACTAGATTTCTTTATCCATACATGATTGGTGCAACTCTTATAACACTAGTTGCTTTAGCCATGAATCATTATGTAGTTCCAAGCAGTAGTAAAGAAAGGAAACAATTTGAAAAAGAGTTTTTTGTAAGGAAGAAGTGGAAAGATAATATAGTTGAAAATTTCAGTTTACAACTTAATGACAGTACCTACATGTATTTGAAAAGCTATAGTTTTAAATCTTCTCAAGGAAGTTATTTTTCCATAGAAAATTATAAAGGGATAGAATTAATTCAAAAATTAACGTCTGAAAATATTCGATGGATAGAAAGAGATAGCACATTTAAATTGACTAGATACAAACTACGTAAAATCTATAATGATAGAGACAGTATTTACGCAGGTGTTAATATGGACACTACATTCTCTTTTACCCCAAAAGACTTTATGTATAAATCTGCTCTAGCTCAGGAAATGCCTTCTAATGAGTTGTCTGAGTTTATTAAAATATCAAAAAAAAGAGGAGTTAAAAATTTAAACGCCTATTTGGTAGAGTTATACAAGAGAACAAGTTTACCCGTGGCATGTTATATTTTAACAATCATAGCTGTAGCGCTAGCTTTTAAGAAAAAAAGAGGGGGTCTAGGAGTTAATTTAGGAATTGGAGTTACAATCATGTTTATTTATGTTTTCTTTTTAAAAGTTGGTGAGGTATTAGGTGCTGTAGCTGGTGTTAATTCGCTTGTTTATGTATGGATTCCCAATTTCATATTTGGTCTATTAGCTCTTTATTTATATCTAAATGCTAAAAAGTAATTTAAAATATTATTTACATCTTCATTTAATTGTCTTTATATGGGGTTTTACTGCCATTTTAGGAAAATTAATATCCATAGATGCTATCCCATTAGTTTGGTACAGGATGCTATTAGCCTCTTTTTTTATTGCAGCATATTTTTTGATAACGAAAAAGTCATTTGAATTAGACAAAAAGTCGCTATTCAAGTTTTTACTATCAGGTATCTTAATTGCACTCCACTGGATTACATTTTTTAAAGCCATTAAAGTTTCAAACGTTTCAGTAGCTCTAGTAGCTATGAGTACTGGTGCGTTTTTTACATCACTCATAGAGCCAATTTTTTTCAAAAGAAGAATTAAGGCAGTTGAAATAATCCTTGGTTTACTAGTTGTTGGTGGATTATATATTATTTTTAGTTTTGAATCTCAGTATGCTCTTGGAATAGTATATGCATTAATTTCATCGTTTTTATCAGCATTATTTTCAGTACTTAATGGTTTGTTTGTTAGAAAACACAGTGCATCTATCATTTCATTTTATCAATTATTTTTTGGAGCACTTTTTATTACAGTCTATTTGTTTTTTAAGGGATCTTTTACAATTGATTTTTTTGTTTTAGGAAACTTTGATTGGATATATCTATTTATTTTGAGTAGTATTTGTACTGCATATGCATTTATAGTTTCAGTAGATGTTATGAAACACCTTACTCCTTACACTGTTGTTCTTACTGTAAATTTAGAACCAATTTATGCAATTATTTTAGCATTGATTATTTTTGGTGAAAGCGAAAAAATGAATACAGAATTTTACTTAGGTGCATGTATCGTTTTGTTAGTAGTATTGGTTAATGCTATCCTGAAAAACATGAAAGGTGTTTTAAATAAACTAGACAAACTAAAACAATCAAAAAAATAAAAATCATTGTAAATTGACTCATTTTTTATAGTAATTTTGTATCATTGTCTGTCGATTTTAAATCATCGATTTTATAGAAAACAAATAACCAAATCATGGAATATTTAGACTTCGAATTACCTATCAAAGAATTGAAGGAGCAGCTGGGAAAATGTTATGAAATAGGTGTAGATAGCGATGTTGATGTAATAGCTACTTGTAAGAAAATTGAAAAGAAGTTAGAAAAAACTAAAAAAGAGATCTACAAAAATTTAACTCCTTGGCAAAGAGTTCAGTTATCAAGACACCCTAACAGACCTTATACTTTAGATTATATCAACGCAATTTGCGGAGATACCTTTATGGAATTACATGGAGACAGAAATGTTAAAGATGACAAGGCCATGATTGGTGGTTTGGGTAAAATTGGAGATCAGTCTTTTATGTTTATTGGTCAGCAAAAAGGATACAACACAAAAACACGTCAATACAGGAATTTTGGGATGGCTAATCCTGAAGGGTACAGAAAAGCACTTCGTCTCATGAAAATGGCTGAGAAGTTTAAAATTCCAGTTGTTACATTATTAGATACTCCAGGAGCTTACCCTGGATTAGAAGCAGAAGAGAGAGGACAAGGAGAAGCAATTGCTCGAAATATTCTAGAAATGACTCGTTTAAAAACACCTATAATTACCATAGTCATTGGTGAGGGAGCTTCAGGTGGAGCTCTAGGAATAGGTGTTGGAAATAAAGTTTTTATGATGGAAAACACCTGGTATACTGTAATTTCTCCTGAATCTTGTTCATCCATTTTATGGAGAAGTTGGGAGTATAAAGAGCAGGCAGCTGATGCTTTGAAGTTAACAGGTGATGACATGAAAAGGTTAAAATTAATTGATGGAATTATCAAAGAACCTGTTGGTGGTGCACATTCTAATAGAGAAGGAGCTTTTGAAGCTGTAAAAAACACGATCCTAACTTCATTTGAAGAACTTAAGGATTTATCAGAAAAAGAGATTGTATCCACTAGAATGGATAAGTATGCTCAAATGGGGGTTTATAAAGAATAAAGAATACACATAAAAAAAAGTCGAAATTTATTTCGACTTTTTTTGTTTTAAATTCCTGGTAATCTAACTAATAACTCTCTCAATTCCGGGTCCGCTGGACTTTTGGCATTACTATCTATTAGGTTTCCTTCAGGATCTATTAAGATAAATCTAGGGATACTGGTAATCATATATTCTCTAGAAAATCGTGCATCATCTTTACCTGCCCATAATTGATACCCAGAAAGGTTTCTTTTTCTAACCATGGTTATCCATTTATCTCGAGCTTTCTCCCAGCTTCCATTAGATCGTCTGTCATCATCTGTGGAAATACTCACAAAAGAGATGTTTTTACCTTGAAACTCTTTTTCTAATTTTTTTAAATAAGGAAATTGAGCAATACATGGTCTACACCAGGTAGCCCAAATGTCAATATATACATATTTTCCTCTAAAGTCTGAAAGCGATGAGGTATTTCCATTATAATTTTCATAATTAGAAAAATCTGGAGCTTTATTTCCTTTTTTTAATTTTTCTTCAGTTCTTCTTTGTTGAATAAAACGAGCATGCATTTGATCATAATTATCTAATAATTTGTCAAAAAAAGTGTTGTTTTGGATATTAGATTGTTCTAGCATACTCTCATTTGCATTTGGATATAAAGCAGCTATACTATCCATTCCATTTTTGAAGTAATTTATTTTGTTTAAAAAAGCTTCTTTTTCTAGCATTATAAACCCCTCAACACTTCCAGAAGTTAAACCAAAATTGTATCTATCAATAAAAAGATTATTACTATCTGCCCCTTCATCGTCTCCCAAATAGTTGAAGCCTTTAAAAAAATTTGAAGCATTACCAGTTAATTTTAAATGGTATCCATTTTTTAAAAAAACAATTCCTCTTCCACTGTTTGGAGAATATAGGGTATATAAACTCGCTTCTGAAATTTTTAAAGTGTCTTTAAAACTACCGTCTTTAGAAAACTTAATAATTTTATTTAATCCGTTACCCATAATAGTTAGGGTAGAATCTTTAGTATTATCTATGGTACCACTAAAAGTAATAAAATCGGAGGGGTGTTCTGATTTACAAGAGGTTAGAAATGTAATAAGCAGGATGAAAAACCAACATCTTTTCATTAATATATTTTGAAAATTTGTTCAAAGATAATAACTATTCAATTAGAAAAATTGTTAAATTTTGTTGCATAATCAACATCGATTGTAGACTTTTACATGTAGAAGCACATCGTATGGATTTAACACATGAAATAGGCTCTAATCCGCTAGATCTTACTATCATACAAGACATTTTAATACAAGACAAAAAATTAGTACTTTCTTTAGATGCAGAGTCACGTATTAAAAAATGCAGAACTTATTTAGATACTAAAATTACAACTGCATCCAAACCTATTTATGGTATAAATACTGGATTTGGTGCTTTATATAATGTAAAAATTAAGGGTGAGAATTTACAAAAGCTTCAGGAAAATTTAGTCATGAGCCATGCATGTGGAACAGGAGATGAGGTTCCTGATGAAATTGTAAAACTGATGTTGTTGTTAAAAATTCAATCCCTAAGTTACGGACATTCTGGGGTTCAATTAGCCACTGTAAATCGGTTGATAGATTTTTATAATCATGATGTTATTCCAGTTGTATATGAGCAAGGTTCTCTTGGTGCCTCAGGTGATTTATCTCCATTAGCCCATTTAACACTTCCTTTAATTGGTTTAGGAGAAGTTACTTATAATGGCAATCGAATTTCTGGTAAAGAGATCTTACACAAACTAAATTGGAGAAAAATTAATTTACAATCTAAAGAGGGCTTAGCGTTATTAAATGGTACTCAGTTTATGACAGCTTATGGAATTTATAACTTAATAAAATCTCATAAACTTTCATATTTGTCAGATTTAATAGCTACTATTTCTTTAGAAGCTTTTGACGGTAGGTTAGATCCGTTTAATGAATTAGTTCATTTAGTTCGCCCACACAACGGTCAATTAAAAACAGCTAAAAGAGTTGAAGAGTTTTTACAGGATAGTCAGTTAATTAAACAAGAGAAGCAGCACGTTCAAGATCCATATTCATTTCGTTGTGTCCCACAAGTTCACGGGGCAACAAAAGACACTATTAAATTTGTTACAAATACGTTTTTAACTGAAATTAACTCAGTGACCGACAATCCTAATATTTTTGTTGAAAAAGATCAAATTATTTCTGGGGGTAACTTTCATGGTCAACCATTAGCATTAACGCTAGATTTTTTAGCCATAGCCATGGCAGAATTAGGAAATATTTCAGAACGTAGAACGTATCAATTAGTATCAGGACATAGACATTTACCACCTTTTTTAGTTTCTAAACCAGGATTAAATAGTGGCTTTATGATACCTCAATATACTGCAGCAAGCATTGTAAGTCAAAATAAACAATATGCAACCCCATCAAGTGTAGATTCTATTGAGTCAAGTAATGGTCAAGAAGATCATGTAAGTATGGGAGCAAATGGAGCTACTAAATGTAAAAAAGTAGTTGATAATATTCAAACTATTTTAGCCATAGAATTGTTTACGGCCTCACAAGGATTATCGTTTACCAACTTAAAAAGTTCTCCATTTTTAGAATCATTTATTGCTGCATTCAGAAAGGAAGTAAAACTAGTGAAGGAAGATAGAGTAATGCATGAAGACATTATGAAATCATCTTTGTTTATTAATTCATTAGAAATAGATGCTAGTGAATTGTTTTAGACATTAATTTATTAATTCTAGTCAAAAGAATAAGGAACCAATAGTTTGTAAAACTAAAAAACCCAAACACTATGTTTGGGTTTTTGTTTACTCTTTTGCTTCAGTCTTTTTTTCTTTTACTTTCTCGCCTTTTTTAATTTTTATGGTTAACTCATTTTTTTTATCGTCTAAATCCATGAAAATTGTATCGCCTTCTGTTAATTTAGAATTAACAATTTCTTCAGCTAGAGCATCTTCAATATATTTTTGAATAGCTCTTTTTAAAGGTCTAGCTCCATACTTTTTATCAAATCCTTTGTCAGCTATGTAATCTTTTGCTTTATCGCTTAGCTTTAATGTATAGCCTAAATCAAGTATTCTGTTAAGTAATTTGTCTAATTCAATATCAATGATAGAATGAATGTCTTGTCTTTCTAATGAATTAAAAACAATAATATCATCAATTCTGTTCAAAAACTCTGGAGCAAATGATTTTTTTAAGGCACCTTCTATAATTCCTTTTGCATGTTCATCGGACTGATTTTTTCTGGCAGTAGTTCCAAATCCAACACCAGAACCAAAATCTTTAAGCTGTCTAGCACCAATATTAGAGGTCATGATAATAATGGTATTTCTAAAATCAATCTTTCTACCTAGGCTGTCTGTGATATGTCCATCGTCTAAAATTTGTAATAACATATTAAAAACATCTGGATGTGCTTTTTCAATTTCATCTAATAATACTACTGCATAGGGTTTTCTTCGAACTTTTTCTGTTAATTGACCACCTTCTTCATACCCAACATAACCAGGAGGTGCTCCAATTAATCTTGACATAGCAAATTTCTCCATGTATTCACTCATGTCAATTCTAATTAAAGAATCGTCAGAATCAAATAATTCTCTAGCTAATACTTTAGCTAATTGAGTTTTACCTACACCAGTTTGTCCTAGAAAAATAAAAGAGCCTATTGGTTTATTAGGGTCTTTTAAACCAACTCTATTTCTTTGAATAGCTTTTACAACCTTCGCAACAGCTTGGTCTTGGCCAACTACCTTTCCTTTAATCATTTGAGGGAGTTCTCCAAGCTTGTGACTTTCTGCCTCCGCAACTCTATTGACAGGGATTCCTGTCATCATCGAAACTACCTCTGCTACATTGTCTTCACTTACAAGTTCTCTATTTAATTTAGAATCATCTTCCCATTGTTGTTGAGCAGAATGTAATGCAGCCTCAATGTTTTTTTCATCATCACGAAGTTTAGCAGCCTCTTCGTATTTTTGACCATTTACTGCTTTTGTTTTACTACTTCTAATATTTTCTAGTTGCTTTTCTAATTCTAGAACTTGCTGAGGTACTACGATGCTTGTGATATGAATTCTAGAACCTGCCTCATCTAAAGCATCAATAGCTTTATCGGGTAAATATCTGTCAGTCATATATCTATTTGTTAATTTAACACAAGCTTCAATAGCTTCGTCTGTATAATTTACATTGTGATGAGACTCATACTTTTCTTTAATATTGTATAATATTTGAATAGTTTCTTCTACACTAGTTGGATTCACAATAATTTTTTGGAATCGTCTTTCTAGAGCACCATCTTTTTCAATATTAGTTCTGTACTCATCCAAAGTAGTGGCACCAATGCATTGTATTTCTCCTCTTGCCAGAGCTGGTTTTAACATGTTTGATGCATCTAAAGATCCAGTGGCGCCTCCGGCCCCAACTATGGTATGAATTTCATCAATAAACAAAATAATATCATCATTTTTTTCCAACTCATTCATCAAAGCTTTCATTCGTTCTTCAAACTGTCCTCTATATTTTGTTCCAGCCACTAAACTGGCTAAGTCTAGAGAAACAATTCTTTTATCAAAAAGGATTCGAGATACTTTTCGATTAACAACTCTTATAGCTAACCCTTCAGCAATGGCAGATTTTCCAACACCTGGTTCTCCAATTAGCATAGGATTATTTTTCTTTCTTCTGCTTAAAATTTGAGAAACACGTTCAATTTCTTTGTGTCGACCAACTACTGGATCTAATTTACCGGTTTCAGCTAAAAAAGTTAAATCTCTTCCAAAATTATCTAAAACTGGAGTTTTAGTTTTTTTGTTTGTCTTCCCCTTTTGAGATTGATCATATGGGTTTGATTTTTCTGAAGCAAACTCACCCTCATCTGAGGAAGGTGTTTCAGCTATTGGATTAGATGGTAAGATGTCATGATTAGTATCAGTGTGAAGTTCTTTGTAAAGAGCTTTTGCTTGATCGTAATCAACATCGTATTTATTTAAAAGTTTTGTAGAGGGGTCATTCTCATTTCTTAAAATACACAATAACAAATGAGCAGTATCAATGGCTTCGCTTTGATACAATTTTGCCTCTAAAAAGGTAGTTTTTAGTGCTTTTTCAGCTTGCCTAGTCAAATGAAGGCTTTTTTTCTTATTTACTTCAATAATAGTTGGAGCTGCTGGATTTAGTATTTCAAGTTTTTTTCTAACTAAATTTAAATCAATCTCCAATGTTAGTAATATTTCTATTGCTTTTCCTTCTCCCTTTCGAATTAATCCAAGCAGTAAGTGTTCAGTGCCAATGAAGTCATGTCCTAATCTTAAAGCTTCCTCTTTACTGAAAGTGATTACATCTCTTACCTTTGGTGAAAAATTATCGTCCATATATCGCCTTTTCTTTATTGTAAATTTAACCTTTTTTAGGTAATAAATAACAAAAAGAATGCCATCTATCATAAACTGACAATTTGACCTAAAAAACACCTTCGGAAAGGCTTGTAAATCAAGGGTATAAATCGTATTGGAAATTTATCAATAAATGTTAATAACTATGGGCTTTTCAAGCACTAATATCTTTGTTAAAAATAGGAATTATAGTATCTTGCTAATCATAATTAAATAAGTATAAAATAAACAACAAATACAAGGTATGGCAGAGGGAGAAAAGTTGATTCCTATTAACATAGAAGAGCAGATGAAATCTGCATATATTGATTATTCAATGTCCGTGATAGTTTCTAGAGCATTACCCGATGTGAGAGATGGTTTGAAGCCTGTTCATAGAAGAGTTTTGTACGGTATGCATGAATTAGGAATTAAAGCTACTGGTTCCTACAAAAAGTCTGCAAGAATCGTTGGAGAAGTTTTAGGAAAGTATCACCCACATGGTGACACATCTGTATATGATTCTATGGTTAGAATGGCTCAAAATTGGAGTGTTCGTTACATGATGGTAGATGGGCAAGGTAATTTTGGTTCTGTAGATGGTGATAGTCCAGCAGCTATGCGTTATACAGAAGTTAGAATGCAAAAGATATCTGAGGAAATGCTTTCAGATATAGAGAAAGATACTGTAGATCATAGATTAAATTTTGATGATACTTTACAAGAGCCAACAGTTTTACCGACCAGAATTCCAAATCTTTTGGTAAATGGTGCTTCAGGTATTGCTGTTGGGATGGCTACTAATATGGCTCCTCACAACCTAACAGAGGTAGTAAACGGTACTTTAGCCTACATCCAAAATAGAGATATTGAGATAGATGAATTAATGCAACATGTGAAAGCTCCAGACTTTCCAACCGGAGGAATCATCTACGGATATGACGGGGTTAAAGATGCTTTTCACACAGGACGTGGTCGAATAGTGATGCGTGCAAAAGCTATTATTGAAGAAGTAAAAGGAAGAGAATGTATTATTGTTACTGAAATACCTTATCAAGTCAACAAAGCAGATATGATTAAAAAAACTGCAGAGTTGGTTAATGATAAAAAATTAGAAGGAATTTCAAATATTAGAGATGAATCTGATAGAAATGGAATGCGTATAGTGTATATTCTTAAAAGGGATGCAATTCCTAATATTGTTTTAAATAAACTTTTCAAATACACAAGTCTTCAGACTTCATTTAGCGTAAACAATATTGCATTGGTAAATGGTAGACCGGAACAATTAAACCTTAAACAGTTAATTCATTATTTTGTTGAGCATAGACATGATGTAGTTGTAAGAAGAACAAAATACGAACTTAAGAAGGCTGAAGCAAGAGCTCATATTTTAGAAGGATTAATTATCGCTTCAGATAATATAGACGAGGTTATAAAAATTATTAGAGGATCCAGTAATGCTGATTTAGCAAGAGAAAGTTTAATAAAAAGATTTGAATTATCTGAAATTCAAGCCAAAGCAATCGTAGAAATGCGTTTGCGTCAATTAACTGGTTTAGAGCAAGATAAGTTAAGGGCTGAGTTTGAGGAAATTACAAAAACAATCATAGACTTGAAAGATATTTTGAGTAATGAGCCTAGACGATACCAAATTATTACTGACGAATTAATTGCTGTTAGGGATAAATACGGAGACGAGCGTAGATCTGAGATTGAATATGCTGGTGGAGACATGAGTATTGAAGATATGATTCCTAACACCAAAGTTGTGGTAACCATCTCAAATGCAGGATATTTAAAAAGAACAAACCTTGATGAATATAAAGTTCAAAATAGGGGAGGACGAGGTCAAAAAGGAGTGGCTACTAGAAATGAAGATTTCTTAGAACATTTGTTTGTTGGAACTAATCATCAATATATGTTGTTCTTTACCCAAAAAGGTAAAGTGTTTTGGATGCGAGTTTATGAGATTCCAGAAGGAGGTAAAAACTCCAAAGGTAGAGCAATGCAAAATTTGATAAACATAGAACAAGATGATAAGGTTAAAGCATTTTTAGTGACGCAAGACCTTAAGGATGAGGAATATATTAATAACCATTATGTAATAATGGCTACTAAAAAAGGACAGGTAAAGAAAACATCACTAGAACAATATTCTAGACCTAGAACAAATGGAATTAATGCCATTACAATTAGAGAAGGTGATGAGCTACTTGAAGCTAAATTAACATCAGGAGATAGTCAAGTAATGCTGGCTTTAAAATCCGGAAAGTCAATTCGTTTTGAAGAAGCTAAAACTAGACCAATGGGAAGAACAGCATCAGGTGTAAGAGGTATTACTTTAGGTAATGAAAATGACGAAGTTATTGGTATGGTAGCTGTAAATGATATGGATAGCAATATTTTAGTAGTATCAGCAAAAGGATATGGAAAGCGATCAAAACTTGAGGATTATAGGATTACCAATAGAGGTGGTAAAGGTGTAAAAACCCTTAATATTTCTGAAAAAACAGGAGACCTTGTTGCTATCAAAAATGTAGATGATTCAAATGATTTAATGATTATAAACAAGTCAGGAATTACCATTAGGATGTCAGTTGAAGATTTACGTGTCATGGGTAGAGCTACCCAAGGTGTAAAATTAATTAATATCAAAGATTCAGATAGTATTGCTGCAGTAGCTAAAGTAATGCATGAAGAAGAAGACGAAGAAATATTAGCGACAGAAGATAGTGCTTCTGATGAAAATCAAGAAAATAATAACGAAAATCAAGAATAACAATTATAGAATTAAACTAAATGAAGATGAAAATTAATTTATTAGCATTTGTATTGGGATTAATAACAATATCAACATTTGCACAAAAGAACGAATTAAAAACTGCAGAAAAAGCCCTAAAAAGTCAAGATTTTACAACAGCGCTCTCTGCCATTACTTCGGCAGAATCTCTAATTTCTAACATGGATGAAAAAACCAAGGGAAAGTTTTACTTTTTAAAAGGTAGAGCATATTATGGTTCAAAAGATTTTAAAACCGCTGCCGACTCTTTTGAAAAATTATTCAATTTAGAAAAAGAAACAGGTAAGTTAAGATATACAGAACCTGCTACCACTATTCAAAATCAAATGGTTCAAGATGTATATCAAAAAGCTAGTGATTTGTACAGTGCTAAAGAGTATAAAAATGCTTCTGACAGTTTCTATTTAACCTACAAATTAAGTATGCTAGATACTATTTTTATCTACAATGCAGCTGTAAGTTCTAGCCTAGCCAAAGATTACGATACTTCTTTGAAATATTACCAAGAATTACAAGATATGGGGTATACAGGGATATCAAAAGTATACTATGCTACAAATAAGTCTACAGATGAAAAAGAAGATTTAGGAGATAAAAAAAATAGAGATCTTCAAGTAAAATTAGGCCTTTATACAAACCCTGTAGATGAGCTTACACCGTCTAAAACAGGTGACATTACAAAAAATGTTGCTTATATACTAAAAAGTCAAGGAAAAACTGATGAAGCTATAAAGGCAGTTGAAGCAGCTAGAGCTTTATATCCAAATGATATCAATTTATTATTAACTCAAGCAGATATTTATTTTCAGTTAAAGGACATGAAAAAGTATGGAGAGTTAATTCAAATAGCCATTCAAATAGATCCTAATAATCCTCAATTATTTTTTAATCTAGGTGTTATTAGTTTTGAACAAGGTAAAATTGATGAAGCTAGAAATAATTATGAAAAAGCAATAGAACTTAAGGAAGATTATGGTGATGCATATTTAAATTTAGCGATCGTTATTATGGATCAGGAGAGAGCAATTGTAGATGAAATGAATCAAAACCTATCTGATTTTGATAAATATGATGAATTATTAGAAAAGCAAAGAGGCGTTCACAGACAAGCATTGCCCTATCTAGAAAAAGCTGATAAATATAGTAGAAGTGTAAATACTGTACAATTTTTGATGAATATTTATCAAACGTTAGAGATGGATGAAAAAGCTGTAGAATTTACCAATTTATACAAAGATATGAGAGACTAGATCAGTCCTATTGTTTTTTGAAAATTTAAAAGCCAACATATAATGTTGGTTTTTTTATACTATTTTTTTAATAACTCTTAACTTATGAGTGTGCATTTTGGTGTCTACATTGTAAATACCACTATGATCTAATGTATCTATTCGAACTTTTCCGTGCGCATGAATAATATTGTAATCATTCATGATAATCCCAACATGAACAATATTTCCTTCCTCATTATCAAAAAAAGCCAAATCACCAGGTTCTGACTCTTCAATAAAGCTCAAAACTTCACCCTGTGTTGCCTGATCTCTAGCATCTCTTAGAAGAGAATAGCCGCAAATTTTATATACAAGTTGAGTAAACCCAGAACAATCTATACCAAAAGGGGTTTTTCCTCCCCACAAATATGGAGTATTTAAAAATTGGTATGCTTTCTTAATGAGTTCATGCTTATCTAATTTTTCAGAATACACATTTCCATCATAATAGTAATCTTCAGAGCCCACGATTAAGTGTTGATTTTTATAAAAAGGAAGTCTAGATCCAATAGCAATTGTGCTTAAGTGATTTTTTTTATTGGTTACAAAATCAATTATTTCTGAAGAATAATAATTTGCAGAATCTGCTAATTTATCAAAGGTTTCCTCATCTATTTGTAGATATTGTTTATTATCTATATATCCCTCGTATCCATCAAAGCTGAGACGAATCTTACTCCACTTCTTCTCCTTTTCAAGTATTAGAAAATCTTCTCCAAAAAGGACCTGTGAAACCATTTCTGATGCATCACTAGCTTCAATTCGAAGAGGAACAATACTTAAATTACAAATGCCGTAGAGCATATTTTTTTGTTTAAATTGATTCTATGATCATGGCACTGGCACCACCGCCTCCATTGCAAATACCTGCAGCACCAATTTTAGCATTATTTTGCTTTAAAATAGACGTAAGTGCTATGATGATTCTAGCCCCCGATACTCCTAAAGGGTGTCCAAGTGAAACAGCTCCACCATTAACATTTACACGCTCATTTTTAATATTTAATATTTTCATATTTGCCAGTCCAACTACAGAAAACGCTTCATTTAATTCAAAATAATCTACATTATCAATAGTAATATTAGCTTTACTCAAAGCTTTTGGAATAGCCTTAGAGGGTGCTGTTGTAAACCACTCAGGTTCATGAGCTGCATCTGCAAAACTTTTAATCTTAGCAATAGGGGTAAGTTTTAACTCTAATGCCTTTTCCGTAGACATTAAAATTAGAGCTGCGCCACCATCATTAATTGTAGAAGCGTTCGCTGCTGTAACCGTTCCTTCTTTTGAAAAAGCAGCTCGTAAAGAAGGAATTTTATCCATCTTAACATTTTTATATTCCTCATCTTCTATCATAAGAATTGGAGCACCTCTTCGTTGAGGAATCTCAACTGGGATTATTTCATCAGAGAATTTTCCAGATTTCCAAGCCTCAGAAGAACGCTGGTATGACTGTATTGCATAGGCATCTTGATCTTCTCTAGAAAAACCATATTTAGTTGCACATGCATCTGCGCAAACCCCCATAGCTACTTTGTCATAAGCATCTACTAAACCATCTTTTTGCATGCCATCTTCTAAAGTGGTTGGTCCAAACTTAGTTCCTTGCCTTCCATGAAGGTAGTGAGGAATTGAACTCATGTTTTCCATTCCGCCAGCAACCACAATTTCTGTATCACCAAGAGAAATACTTTGAGCAGCTAACATTACAGATTTCATACCAGAAGCACATACCTTATTGATTGTTGTACAAGGAACAGTGTCTGGAATACCAGCAAAAATTGCTGCTTGTCTAGCAGGGGCCTGACCAACTCCGGCAGAAACAACATTTCCCATGAAAACTTCATCGATAAGATTTGGATTTAAATTAATTTTATCAAGAGCACCTTTAATGGCGATTGCTCCTAGTTTTGGGGCTGGAATCTTAGAAAGACTACCCATAAAACTCCCTATGGGAGTTCTAGCAACAGAAACAATTACAACTTCTTTGGTTTTCATTTTCAATAATTTTACACATGGTTTATCTAACAAAACTAACTATTTTAAATCAAATTTATTGGGAAACTATCGTTTGAATTTTTGACGTCCATTTTTTTAAGTTAAGTTTGTGTATATATGAAATACTTATGAGTAAAACTGTAAACAACTTATACAAGCATAACGCTGCCATTTATAAAGTTATTCTTTTTTTAATTACAGCATTTGCTATTGTATACCTATTTCCAAAAGGAGGGCAATTTAAATATGAGTTTACGAAGGGTAAACCCTGGCAATATGATAATTTATATGCTCCTTTTGATTTTGCAATAGATAAGACTGAAGACGAGATTAATGAGGAAATAAAATTAATTGAAGTAACCTCTAAGCTCTATTTTCAATACAATAAAGATGTTGTTAAAGAGGTAAAGGAGGCCTATCAATTAAGAACTTCATTACTACAGGTTAATGATTCATTAAATGGGTATGATTTAGAGACTATTGTAGCTCAAGGAAACGCTATTATAGATTCTATCTACACAAAAGGTTTTATAGAAGCCACTAGTTTAGGAATTGTTTCTGATAAAAACACCCTCATAGCTCTTAAGGTAGATAATTCTGTTCAAGATGTTATTTACAATAATCTACTAGACTCTAAAGGTGTTTTTGAGCTAATCAAAAATAGTTTAGGTGACCAACCCTATAATTATTCTCAAAATATAAATTTAACGATCCTTTCAGAGGTTATTAAGCCAAACGTATCCTATGATAACGAGTTTACACAAAAAGTTATTGATGAATATGTGAATGAAATTTCTTTAACTAGAGGGAAAGTCTCATTTGGAGAACTTATTATTTTGAAAGGAGATATAGTTGAGGGTAAAAAATTAGCTATTTTATATTCATTAAAAGGTCAGTCAGAATCAATACTCTGGACGAGTGCTAATTACTACTGGATAGTGTTAGGATATACCATATTAGTATCTCTAGCACTATTAATGTTGTTGTTGTTTCTTCATAAATATCGAAAAGAAATTTTTGAGAATAATACCAAAGTGACATTCATATTTTTTAATGTCTCTTTTATGATTTTAATTCAAACAATTGTCATAAAGTTTAATTCTGACTATCTATATGTAGTGCCATTAAGTATTTTACCAATCATTTTAAAAGCTTTTTTTGATGCTAGACTGGGTTTATTTACTCATGTCTTAACTGTATTGCTTCTTGGTTTTATAGTGCCAGATAGTTTTGAGTTTATTTATTTACATATTATAGCTGGTATTGTTACAATTTTAACTGTTTCAGAATTACATAAAAGGGCTAATCTATTTATTTCTATAGGTCAAATAACCCTTATTTATATGATTACCTACCTCTCTTTTTCCATTATTAAAGAAGGAAATGCGTCTCAAATTAATTGGGAATATTTAATGATGTTTGGAGCCAATGGTTTGCTGTCTTTTCTTTCGGTATTCTTTATTTATGCTTATGAAAAAATATTTGGATTGGTCTCAGATGTTACCTTGCTAGAACTGTCTAGTACAAATACTAAACTTCTTAAAGAGCTAAACGAAAAAGCACCCGGAACTTTTCAGCATTCTATGCAGGTTGCAAATTTAGCTGAGGCTGCAGCTAGTGAAATTGGTGCTAATTCTATGTTGGTTAGAACAGGAGCTTTATACCATGATATTGGAAAAATATTAAATCCAATGTATTTTATAGAGAACCAGTCTACTGGTGTGAATCCACACAATGATTTATCTCCAACAGATAGTGCAAAAATTATTACTGATCATGTTATTAAAGGGATAGAATTAGCAAAACAAAATAGATTACCAGATAGGATTATAGATTTTATTAGAACACATCATGGCACAAGTTTGGTCTATTATTTTTATGTTAAAGAAAAAGAAAAAAGTCCAGAGGAAGAGGTGGCTATTGAAAAATTTCAATACAGAGGACCTATTCCATTTTCTAAAGAAACAGCCATATTAATGATTTGTGATGCAGCTGAAGCAGCTTCAAAAAGTTTACAACAACCTACAGCACAGTCTATAGACAATTTAATAGATAAGATCGTAGAAAAACAAAAGTTAGATAATCAATTTATTAATTCTGATATTACTTTTAGTGAGATTGAAAAAATAAAAAAAGTAATCAAAAGAAAATTAATGAATATCTATCATGTTCGTGTAGAATACCCCGATTAATTTTATTGCAAAAAGTATAAAAAACCTTGCAATATTGTTTTT
>Ga0233395_1000557_pt1 | contig 19050 bp, 16 predicted proteins | sample 27DmetaG_FD_186029 | JGI IMG/M metagenome (GOLD analysis project Ga0233395, IMG submission 186029) | Seawater microbial communities from Monterey Bay, California, United States - 27D | ecosystem: Environmental > Aquatic > Marine > Coastal | place: USA: California | collected 2016-10-12 | reverse complement strand
AAAAAATTGCAACTTTGGAGACAGGAGAAAAGAAAGAGGCAGCACACCAAGAAAACCGCCGTACTGAATATAAAATACTAAAAGAATGATTCATTTTATCCGTTTGACGCGTCCACTGAACCTTCTTGTAATCGCATTGACCATGTATGGCTTGGGTTGGTATTTTGATGACTCAGTCGCAACTCAAAATACAGGCATCTCAAGCATCTATTTTTTTCTTCTCGTTTTTTCTACACTTTTGATTGCAGCAGCAGGAAACATCATTAATGATTATTTCGATGTTCGTGCAGATCGGGTGAACAAACCAAAACAATTGATTATTGATGTACATATCAAACGAAGAGTTGCAATTGTAACTCACTGGGCACTTAATATTTTAGCTTTCAGTATCGCTGTCTTTCTTAGTTGGAAACTTGAAACATTCTGGTATGTATTTATTCACCTTCTGTCCATATACCTTCTCTGGTACTACTCAAGTTATTTCAAACGTAAATTTCTAATTGGGAATATCTTTATTGCTGGCTTAACTGCAATGGTTCCAATTTTAGTCGGACTGTACTTCTTTCAATGTTACCAGATAGGAAATACTAGAGGTTTTGCCCAATATAATTATCCATTTGAACAATTCAAGAATGTGTCATTCATACTTTCGCTATCATTTATTTTGGCAGCTTTTGCATTCTTATTTAATCTCGCAAGAGAAATCATAAAAGACATCGAGGACATCAATGGGGACAAAATTTTAAAAGCAAAAACAGTCCCAATTGTACTTGGCGTAGACAAAACAAAGGTAATCGTTGAGGCTATCTTAGGCATGGCAATTCTCGCAATCCCATTGCTTTCAGCCCAATTGAAATTCCTTGACAAAATTGTATTGTTACCCTTCGGATGTGCTGCTTTGTTAGCACTTATATCCATTGCACTTCTTTTTCGTGCTAAAGAAAAAGCAAGTTATAAATTGATAAATACTTGTCTGAAATTAGCTATGGTCTTTGGTCTACTCTCTCCAGTCTTTTGGAAATTAATCTCGATTTATGCATAAATTAAAATTGGTCCTTGGATCCAAATCGCCTAGGCGACAAGCATTGATCAAAGAACTTGGATTCGAAGTTGAAATTCGCACAAAAGAAACTGAGGAAATTTATCCAAATACCTTGGAACTTTCAGAAGTACCGGAGTATTTAGCCAAACTGAAAGCTGAGGCACTTCTGGACAGTTTGAAAGACGATGAGGTACTTCTCACAACAGATACAGTTGTATTACACAAAGGTGAACTTCTTGGAAAACCAAAGAATTCAAAAGATTCATTAAAAATGCTTAATTCTTTATCGAATTCATCCCATACGGTGATCACTGGTGTAAGCTTAATTTCAAACCAAAAAAAATGTTCTTTTTCAACGCAAACAGAAGTTTTTTTTTCAGATATAAACAGCGCTGACATCAATAGATACATAGAGCAACACAAACCATTCGATAAAGCAGGATCGTATGGCATTCAAGAATGGCTGGGCTACATCGGCGTAGAGAAAATAAATGGCTGTTATTACAATGTTATGGGACTCCCACTGCATGATGTTTATAAGGCTCTGAAAAACAATTTTTTGTTATAAATATTTTGAACACTACAAAACATACTCCGATTCATTTTACATCTTTCAAAAGGTCTATTATAGAATACGAATTACCAGACAAATTTACGTTCCCCTTTTTTTATGAACCGCACATGCTCTCGGAAATTGCTTCAAAAGAATTGCAGGACCATATCGTATCGATGAAATGGAAACACGATTTTGGTTTAAATGATATTTCAAATGAAAATGCCTTGGGAAAAATGTTTGGTGTTCTAGTGGTGCAGACACAACAAGGACATTTGGGTTACCTCTCGGCGTTTTCTGGGAAAATTGCAGATTCCAACCATCATGAAGGATTTGTCCCTCCCATCTTTGATATGCTCGAACCAAACGGATTCTTCAAAATAGGAATGGATGAACTCATGCAAATTAACACATCCATCGATCAACTTTCAAAAAATCCTGAAGTACAGCGATCCAAAATACATTTTGACAATACAACCCTTCAAGCAAAGAATGAGATCGAAGAGCACCGACAGAAAATGCGGCATCAAAAAGCTGCACGAAAATCAAGGAGATTAATCGGCGAAATAGAGATGACCGGTGACGCTTTCCGTAGATTAGAAAAAGAACTGTCGAAAGAGAGTTTTATGTACAAACATCAATTGAAAGTACTCACGAATAGTTGGAATGAAAAACTTGAAAAAGCACAGACAGACTACAACATACTTAGAGATGAAATTAACGCACTCAAAAAGAAACGAAAACAAATGTCTAAATTGTTGCAACAAAAACTGTTTGATCAGTACAATTTCTTGAATATAAATGGAGAACTAAAAAATGTATGTACAATTTTTGAAGATACTGCGCTCAAAACACCACCTTCTGCAGCAGGTGAATGTGCTGCACCGAAATTGCTTCAATACGCTTTTAAAAATGGATTAAAGCCAATCTCAATGGCTGAATTTTGGTGGGGGAAAGCACCGAAATCAGAAATAAGAAAGCACCTATCTTTTTACCCCTCTTGTAGAGGAAAATGTGAACCTATCCTAGGTCATATGCTTAATGGCATCCAACTTGAAGACAATCCGCTGTTAAAGATGCCAACTGAAATAAACGAACCTGAAATACTCTTTGAAGACGACCAACTGCTTGTCATTAATAAACCAGAGGGCATGCTCTCTGTTAAGGGAAACACACAACTTCCTTCAGTTCAAGAATTTGCTGAAAACAATTATCCGAAGGCTGAAGGACCAATGATTATTCATCGTTTGGATATGGCAACATCTGGAATTTTAATTCTATCAAAAACAAAAGAAGCGAATAAAAGAATCCAATCACAGTTCATAAAAAGAACCATTAACAAACGGTATATTGCTATTTTAGAGGGGAATTTAACACAGGATAGTGGAACAATCGAACTTCCATTACGTCAGGATTTTAATGACCGACCAAAACAGCTTGTGTGTTATGAAAATGGAAAAAAAGCAAAAACCCAATACAAGGTACTCAGTCGTAAAAAAAACCAAACACGTGTTTATTTTTACCCAATAACTGGACGTTCACATCAACTTCGAGTTCATGCCGCACACTTTGATGGTTTGAACAGTCCAATTCTTGGCGATGATCTGTATGGGAACAAGGGCAATAGATTACACCTCCATGCAGAATACATTGAGTTCAATCATCCAAAAACAGATGAACGAATAAAAATCAAAGCAAAGGCTGACTTTTAAAAAAATCATAACCAAAAAAAATAGTTCTAATATGAAATCAACTTTTTACATTTTAGCTGTATGCCTTACACTATTTGCATGCGATAAAAACAATGCTGAGGAACAAGCTGCAGAGGATGATACAGTTATTCAAAACTATATCTCCGATAATAATTTGATCGCAGAAGCTACAGGCTCAGGCCTTTATGTCGTCATAGACAATGAAGGCACGGGTGCATCATGCTCAGCCACGTCAACTGTTAAAGTTGAATACACGGGATACTTCACTCATGGAACTCAATTTGATAGCAGCCCGTCAGGCGGCATTGAATTCCCTTTGCAAAATGTAATTTTAGGTTGGACAGAAGGAATACCTTATTTCAAAGAAGGAGGATCGGGCAAGTTACTCATTCCATCAGCACTCGCATACGGACCAAATGGAACCACTGGAATCCCTCCAAATTCTGTTTTAATTTTTGAAATTGAACTAATTGAAGTCATTGAATAATTCAACGAGCTACATCCGACTAACGAAGAAGGCTAAATGACCCGGTGTACATCGCACGGGCATCATTCATTGACATCTTGAACTCCACCTTCCAATTGTACGCCCCTGACTGAACCAATTTATTGTCAAAGGTACCATTCCAACCGGCTCTATAATCATAAGACTCCCATATAATTTGTCCCCATTGATTATAAATTTCGAAATGAAAATCAAATGGATCGAAACCTGAAGTAAAAACAGGCTGAAAAATTTGATTGAACTCATCGCCATTTGGAGTAAATGTATTTGGTACATAGAATAAAAGTAAATCATCCACTGTAATCGGCTCACAATGAGTATCAACACATCCATAGCTATTTGATACGGCAAGACAAACGTAATAACCTCCAGCATCGTAAGGAAATAAATGAATCGGATTCAATTCATCCGTTTGAGTTCCATCGTCAAAATCCCATGCATAAAACTCAGCGTTTGTTGAATAATTGGTAAAAACAACTTCAGGATCTAACACGTTCATATTCTCTGGAGAATAAGTCCAATCTGACTCAGGTTGTGGCGCAACACAAATATAATCTTGAAGGGTAAGCGAGTTTGTACATCCATTTTCTGTAACTGTTAGAGAAATATCGTAACAGCCAAAGCCGGTAAATGTTGCTTGCGTATACACCAAGCTATCACTTGTGCTTCCATTATTAAAATCCCACAAAACATCTGTACCCATCGGATTGGATGTATTGACAAAATTCACTTCCAAAGGAGAACATCCAAGAAGTGAATCTGCTGTAAAACTTACTGCAGGAATAGGATAAACGACAATAGTGACATTTGATGTTACAACAGGACTTGTACAATAATCCAGTAATGCAACAGTGTATGTTGTAGTAACTGATGGAGTAACCTGAATAACAGGTCCATTCCCGACTGAATTCCCAAATTGATCTGACCACAAATAATCATAACTTCCGTTACCTCCGCTTCCTGTAGCGGTCAATTCCACCATAACACCATCGCAAATTACAGTGTCTGAAAAAGCTTGCACAGAAAGAGGGTCAAACACATCAACATCTATGGTAGATGTATCTGGACAAGGACCATTTGTAATATACGTTACGGCATGCGATCCGGGTCCTGCAACCGTTGGATCAAAAACTCCATTTACAATATCCGTAATTCCAGTTCCGCTCCATATGCCTCCAGCAGTCTGTGCTACAAGATTAATTGGTGGAGATCCCAAACACAAAGATGGAACTGGAGTAATCGAAGCGTCATCAGGTCCTTGAACTTCATAGACATAATTCGCTGTATCACCACACAAACTATTAATTGAATAGGTAATCGTGTGAAAACCAACACCGACTATAGTCGCATCAAAAATACCCGCAATTGAATCAACAATTCCAATTCCGCTCCATACGCCACCAGTATCAACAGCGGTTAGAGTTATAGCAGTATCCAAGACACAGAAAGGGCCATCAGGATTGATTGTTGCATCAAGCTGAGGATTAACAACCGCAGTTACAGGAAAAGAACATGTCGTTCCAGACGTCCAACCACAGTTCAGTGTTGGATTGACCAAATCAACTGTTGTTGGTTGGCAAATAAAGTCAGCAGCAACGTTATTGTCTGAATTTCCTGTTCTGGCTAAACTGTGTTGAACCCCACCTGTTGTTCCACAAGATGCAGCACATCCATTACCTATCCATTCTGGTCCAATAGTGATATTGAAACCATTTATAACGGTATTCATTCCAGCTACTGCGGCAGCTGACCAACCCCAAACCGCAAAATCAACAACATTTCCCATGTTATCAATGATGATAGCCCAGCCGTTGTTGTTTGGATTCCAAAATATATTCGATCCCCAATAATTTGGAGAGGAGTTTACGTCATTACGTGTAACAACAGAACACGCTGTAAAATTGGATGGCAAATACCAATAGGTTCCGTTTACGGAATTTATATTGTTGTATGAGCTGCTCACTGCAACAACCCATCCTGTAGTATTAATTGAAGTGCTGTATAAATTCGATATTTCAATATAATCCGCTGATGCGCCTCCACCTATCATGCCTTCGAGCCCACATTCCGTTATCAAAACAGATCCAGTTCCAGAGCCACCAAAAACTGTATCCGTTTGCTCTACATAAAAAGTCGAGGTGCTATTTAACGATGGAGTGGTATAATTTCCATTGTTCGAAAGTTGAATACCGCCGCTTAAAGCACTCCACCACTCTATTGTTGAAGCATTTCCCGTGGCCGTTAAAGTCGTCGAATTTCCGGGACAAAGACTCAAATTCCCTGTAACAATTGGATCTTCAATTACATTAACTGTGAATGTATCTTGAACTACTGCTGTAGGACAAGAACTGCACCTTGCATTCAAAAAGTATTGTGTGGTGGTAGTTGGTGAAGCAGTAAAAGTTATGGCTGTACTCCAAGGTTGAACAACCGTTGCGCCACTCAAAACTTCAAATTGCCAATTTCCAGGACAGACTCCTGAAGCGGACAAATCGATAACAGTTGAACTCCCCTCGCAAATAATTACGGGTTGAGGCGAAACGCTAGCAGAATTTGGACCACATTGAGAACGCACGTTAAATGATACAACTATTCCAACGACCGCAATAAATATCTGAAATTGTTTCATTAAAATTTATTTAAGTGATTGAATAAATTGAAAATCTTTCTTGAACATGGAACAATTCATTCCCAACTCCTCTGATTTTCGCAGTAAAGATTCAAGAGAGGAAATGTATTGTTGTATTTCAGCAGATTGGCCTTGAATGTAAGCCGAGTAAAAACTACTCAGATCTTTAAAAATTTGTTCAACATAGGATTTGGCGTATTCTGACTTCGGATCGTCAATATCGAAACTTTGAGCAAGGAGAATTTGCTCTACGTTCATTTTACATTTTGTCTCGTGAGGGTTCTGTGCCTGGCCCTGAAAGCTTATCAGCAGAAAAATTGCAATTGTGCATTTGATTAGTAGTTTCATTACCAGTATTTTGTGTTGTTCTTCCCTAATTTAGTAGTAGGAAAAATATATTAGTATCTATAAATAAAACTCTTTTTTTTCAAAAAGGTTGCTTCATTTTAAAGCAACCAAAAATAATGATTATCAATTGATGAAATTATCAAATTTCAATTCACATCCTTTTCGGCACGCGAATGCCTAGTATTTCCATTCCGATCGCAATTACTTTGGCCACATTTCGGCTCAATACAAGCCGCATATCTTTTAGTTCTCTATCCTCTTCAATCAAAATTGGGATACTTTGGTAAAAATGATTGTACAACTTCACCAATTCAAACATGTAATTTGCGACAAGTGCGGGAGATTGATTTTTACCAGCTTCACTCAACGCACTTGGAAATTCTACAAGCTGCTTAAGTATCTCTTTTTCTTCATGACGGATTGACACGTTTGTCAAGGCAGCAGTTTCACCAGCTCTTGCCAGAAGAGACTGAATACGAGCATATGCATACTGAATGAATGGCCCTGTATTTCCATTCAACTCGATCGATTCCGTTGGATTAAAAACAATACGTTTGCGTGGGTCTACTTTTAACAAATAGTATTTTAAGCCACCCAATCCTATCGTACTGTATAGATTGTTTTTATCCTCCTCTGTCATGCCATCGATATGTCCGCGCTCCTGCGTCATCTCTTTGGCTTGCTCAATAATGGACTCCATAAGATCATCTGCGTCAACGACAGTACCTTCTCGAGACTTCATTCTTCCCATTCCTTTTGGAAGCTCAACCATACCATAGGAAAGGTGATGACAATTCTCAGCCCAAGAATATCCTAGCTTTTTTAGAATCAAAAACAATACCTTAAAATGATAGTCCTGCTCATTTCCTACGGTATAGATGATACCCTCTAAGTCCTGGTAATCTTTGAAGCGATCAACTGCAGTGCCTACATCTTGAGTCATGTAAACAGCTGTACCATCAGACCGAAGCACCAGCTTCTCATCAAGTCCCTCATCTGTCAAGTCAATCCAACAAGAACCATCAGGCTTCTTATAAAACACACCGCTTTTCAGACCTTCAGTGACGAGATCTTTGCCTAAAACAAAGGTGTCTGATTCGTAGTACAACTTATCAAAATCAACGCCCATGGTTTTGTAAGTTTCATCGAATCCCTTGTATACCCAACTATTCATTGTAGTCCATAAGAGGTAAACTTCTGGATCGCGACCCTCCCATTTGATTAGCATTTCTTTTGCCTCTCTTAAAAGTGACGTCTGATTTTTAGCGAGATCTTTGATCTTACCATCAATTGCCTTGATGGTTTTATCGTCTTTTCCTGATTTGCTGTCCGTCAACTTCTTGTATTGTTCGATCACATCCTCAGAAGTGTTCTTAAAGTCTCCTAAATTCCATTCCTCTTTGATCTTAGCTGCCTCTTCATTGAACCGCTTGTCAAATTCAACATAGTATTTTCCGACCAGCTTATCGCCTTTAATTCCTGTATTTTTTGGAGTCTCACGCTCACCTTGAGCATTTAATGGTGAAAACTTTTTCCACGCCAACATACTTTTACAAATATGAATTCCACGATCATTGATGATTTGAGTTTTAACAACTTTATGACCATTCGCCTTCAATATTTCAGCTACAGCGTATCCCAAAAAGTTGTTTCTTAAATGTCCAAGATGTAAAGGTTTGTTGGTGTTTGGAGAAGAATACTCAACCATCATGGTTGCTTTTGAATTTGGTACGCCGTATCCAAACCGCTCCGTTTGATCAATTTTCTTTAACGCATCAATCCAATAGTCAGCGGTAATAACAAAATTTAAAAATCCACTTACTACATGGTACCTTTCAACTTGCGTAAAACTCTCCTTTATAAAATGTCCTATTTTCTCACCCGCCTCCACTGGAGAACATTTAAGAACTTTTACAAAAGGAAAAATCACTAGTGTTAAATCGCCCTCAACATCTTTTCGTGTTTTTTGGAATTGAATTTGTTTTTCTTCAATTTGTGCTCCAAATAGGTCTACTGAATGCTTCAATAAAGCCTCCTTAATTGCTAACTCCATTTTCCTTTTAATTCAGCTGTTGTGGCCTCTAAAAGATCAAAAGTAACTTCGGCCATTCGATTACTTTTCTCATCGAGACAAGGGTTCACCTCAACAAATTCCATACATATCACTTTATCCAATTTCGCAAATTCTGTCAAGAAATACTTTGCTTCTTCGGGCATCAAACCATTTGGAACAGGTGTTCCTGTGCCATGAGAAGTTAGTTCAGGATCCATTGAATCTACATCAAACGAAACATAAATCAAATCACAATCCTTTAACTGATCAACAGTTTCCTCAAAGATACATTCACGACCCTTTTCTCGTATAGCGTCAACAGTATGGTTCGTGATATTCAAGCGATTAATGAGTTGATCTTCAGGCGACTCAGTATCACGAACAGCGATAAACACCAAATCTTCCGGAGAAACTTTGGCTCCACTCACACCTATAGATTTCAGCTTATTCCAATAATCTATTTCCTCAGTGCTAATTGTGTTTATCTGACATTCTAAATTGTCTATATTCAATGCTGTAGCCAATGGCATGCCGTGCATATTCCCCGAAGGAGTTGTATATGGCGTATGTAAGTCTCCATGTGCATCGATCCAAATAACACCTATACGTTTCTCAGGATTGGCAGCTTTAATTCCAGCTATTGTGCCGCCTGCTGATCCATGATCTGCAGCGATAATGAGTGGGAATCTTTGATTTCTCAAAAGATAATTCACTTGTTCACCCACTGATTTAAAGACTTCTACAAGCCCTTCAATTCGCTTCGAATACTTAAATTTCCTCACCTCATCAAGGAGATGATTCATATGTTTCACATAATGCATTGGGTATTCACTAAAGAAAGAGCTATTGTTCGCTCTTGCCACTGACATAATTGCTTCAGGGCCAAGAGATGAACCCCTAGTTCCTGCTGTAATTTCTGATTTATTAATAAGTATTTCTATATTTCTTTTCATGGGCACTATCGAAGTGGCAAAATTTAGTATGAATCAAAGAGCACCAAAGATAATCATTGAATCCAATTTTCGTGTCTTTTTTGAATCTTCAAGAGCGTAGTTTTTTTATCAATAATTTCAATTAATTTCGTTAGTGGTAACCAAATAGTGAAACTTCGTTTTAAATTAATATGATTAACATACTCTACATACGATTAAAAAAACTACTCTTTATCCTCTTTTTTTGTGCTCTGGGACTTACCAGCTTTGGTCAAAACAAAACCTTGAACTTTACTGGAATGTTAGTTTATAAAGTTACTCCACATGTTCCAACAGATGCTCGCAAAGGCGCTCAAAATACAATGACCATTTTTACAAATGATACAATTACTCGAACAGAAAATTACACACGATCGTTTGGGAAACAAGTCACAATTAGACATATTGAATTAAATAAATCTTATTTATTAATAACAATTAGTGACACTTCAAAATTTGCAATTCAATCCGACTTAAACGCCGAAGATTCACTTGAACAAGAATCAAAATATACATTTAGAACTAAAATATTTAAGCGAAACGTTCTTGGGATGAAAGCAAAAAGAATAAAAGTTAATCACCCAGACTTTGAAGAAGCCATAGAATTCCTTTACTTAAAGAAATATTCGAATGAGTACCTCAATAACTTCGATGAAATCCCTGGTTTATTGGTTAAATATAGTATCGCAACACCAAATGGAATCCTCGACTATGAATTAGTAAAATTAGAACGGTATTTGCCAAGTCAGGATTTGTTTGGCATTCCTTTGGATTACGAACGTGTATCAATCGATTCTTTTCTTGAGCAAATGATGGATGCAAGAAAATTAAATCAGGAGTAATTCTCTTCATACGGGGATATGGTCTACAAAGCACAATAAATTTGATTGGCAAACATAACTAACATCTCAGTGTGTATAGTTCGATCTACCAGCCATCAAATATCGTATCAATCCTCGCTATCTTCGTAAGATATGAGTCTCGATAACGAATACACAGAGAAAGGCAATTTAGAACAAAAATCGGAAACGAAAAAGAAATCTACTGCCCCGAAAAAGTCAGGAAAGAAAGGCAAAAAGAAGAGCAAGTCCCCATTTACCAAGCTCTTTGGTAAAATTGACAAGAAAAAATTGAAATCTACAATTGGTGTAATAAGTATCCTTTTGGCATTTTACATTCTTTTGGCCTGTTTCTCTTACCTTCTAACATGGAAAGATGATCAAGATCGTGTCATCGAAAAAGGATTGTTTGAATTTATCTTTAATGGTGATGAAACTCCTGTATCAAATTGGTTAGGTAAGTTTGGCGCATGGATTTCTCACCTATTGATCTATGAATGGTTTGGTGTTGCATCATTCCTTTTCTCTTTCTCATTGGTCGTTGTCGGATTCAAAATGCTATTCAACTATACAATACTACCAATTGGAAAAGCACTCTTGATCTCTTCCCTTGCAATGGTGTGGATTAGTATGTTCCTCGGTTATTTCTCTGAGTCTGTAAATTTCTTGGGGGGTACATTTGGTTATCAAATCAACGATTGGCTCGCATTAACACTGGGTAGCTTCGGATCGATTGTTTTAATCTGTTGTATAGGGTATCTCTTTAGCTTAATTGTTTTCAATGTAAGGTTTTCAAAGCTCATTTCATTTTTCAAAAAAACATCAAGTGACTCGATCAATGAGGATGATCTGGCTGAAATTAACTCACCAGAAGATTTAGAAGTTGTGAATCTGCTCTCTGAGGAACAAAAAATATCTGATGATATCGCTGAGAGTATCGATTTAAATGAGGAGGAACAAGAGATCGAACCAATATCTGAAATTGTAGATTTACCCGAAGACTCTCAAAAAGAGGAACTTGAAATCAATCCAACGGCCGGCGATTCGACACTTGATACAGGTGATGATGAATTTTCAATAACCGTAGCTGAGTCGCCACTTGAAGATGAAGTTCTATCTGAAACAGAGGTTAGTGACATTCAGAAGGAGTATGGCGAATACGATCCAAAACTTGACCTTTCAAGTTATACACTGCCAAGTATTGACTTACTCAATGACTATGGAGGTAAGTCTTCTATAGGATCTGTTGATAAAGCCGAACTTGAAGAGAACAAGAATAAAATTGTAACTACGCTTCAAAATTATAAGATTGAAATCTCGAAGATTATGGCGACTGTTGGTCCCACTGTCACACTTTATGAAATCGTTCCCGCACCTGGTGTACGTATCTCGAAAATCAAAAATCTAGAAGATGATATTGCCCTTAGTCTTGCTGCCTTGGGCATTCGAATAATTGCACCAATTCCTGGCAAAGGAACAATTGGTATAGAGGTTCCAAATAGTAAACCTGAAATGGTCAGTATGCGATCATTAATTGCATCAAAAAAATTCCAAGAGTCCGATCATGAATTGCCGGTTGTAATGGGAAAAACAATCACAAACGAAACCTATACATTCGATCTAACAAAGATGCCTCATTTACTTGTAGCAGGCGCAACTGGACAGGGTAAATCGGTAGGATTAAATGCTATTTTGGTTTCCATACTTTACAAAAAGCATCCTGCACAAGTGAAGTTCGTATTGGTTGATCCAAAGAAGGTAGAGCTTACCTTATACAATAAAATCGAACGTCATTTCCTAGCAAAACTTCCAGACGAAGAAGACGCTATCATTACAGATACCAGTAAAGTTGTGAATACAATGAATTCTCTCTGTATCGAAATGGATGAGCGATACGAACTGCTCAAATCAGCGCAGGTCCGCACAATAAAAGAATACAATACGAAATTTGTCGCCCGAAAACTAAATCCCGAAAACGGACATCGCTACTTGCCTTATATCGTTGTTTTAATTGATGAGTTTGCAGATTTAATTATGACTGCAGGAAAAGAAATTGAACAGCCTATTGCGCGTATTGCTCAACTTGCAAGAGCGATCGGAATTCATTTGATTGTTGCTACACAGCGTCCGTCTGTGAATGTAATCACTGGTATGATTAAAGCAAACTTCCCTGCGCGTATAGCATTTAGAGTACTTTCCAAAATAGACTCTCGTACCATATTAGATGGATCAGGAGCAGATCAACTCATAGGACGTGGGGATATGCTCGTAAGTAACGGACAAGAGACTGTTCGTCTGCAATGTGGATTTGTTGACACACCCGAAGTTGAAGATATCTGCTCTTTTATTGGTGACCAAAGAGGTTATCCTGAAGCGCTTTTGCTTCCCGAGTATGTCGGTGAATCAGCTGAAGGCGGAGGTTCTATGGATGACGAAGACTTGGACCTACTCTTCCCTGATGCGGCAAGAATTGTCGTAATACACCAACAAGGATCTGCAAGTCTACTTCAACGCAAATTGAAATTGGGATACAATAGAGCTGGACGGATTATTGACCAGCTAGAAGTTGCAGGAATTATTGGTCCTTTCAAGGGCAGTAAAGCACGAGATGTACTTTACTCTGATGAGCAACAGCTTGAGGAGTTCTTGGCGAGCAAAGGGCTTATTTAGACATGCTTTAAATCTAAAACTAAGGTGCTCCAATCGAACAGAAAATAAAAGACAAAAAAAATGCGACTTTTGGGTCGCATTTTCAATTAATCACTAAATCGCGAGATTACCTCTTGGGTCACCCCCGTACTTGAGAATCCTCCATCATGGAAGAGATTCTGCATGGTTACATATTTTGTCAGGTCTGAGAACATCGCAATACAATAATCAGCACATGCTAAAGCTGAAGCATTTCCTAGTGGAGACATTCTTTCTGAATAATTAATAAATTCATTAAATCCTTTCACTCCACTTCCCGCTGTTGTCATCGTTGGAGATTGTGAGATTGTATTTACACGAACTTTATCTGAAATACCATAATGATATCCAAAACTTCTTGCAATCGACTCCAAATAAGACTTATTATCAGCCATATCGTTATAATCTGGAAATACTCGCTGAGCAGCAATATAACTTAGAGCCACTATTGAACCCCACTCGTTCATTGCATTCAGCTTTTTTGAAGTTTGCATTACCTTGTGAAAAGAGAGTGCCGAAACATCCAATCCTTTCATTGTCCAATCGTAGTTTTCATCTGTATAATGCTTGCCTTTACGGACATTCACCGACATACCAATTGAATGCAAAACAAAATCAATTTTTCCGCCTAAAATCTCCATTGATTTTGAGATCAGATTCTCCAAATCTTCGATACTTGTCGCATCAGCTGGAATTATTTCACTACCTGTCTTCTCAGCGAGGCTATTGATCTCACCCATTCGCATCGCAATTGGTGCATTTGTCAAAACAAATGTTGCTCCTTCTTCATGAGCACGTTCTGCTACCTTCCAAGCGATTGACTGTTCATTCAATGCTCCAAAAATAATTCCTCTTTTTCCTTTTAATAAGTTGTTCGCCATCTTCGTAAATTACTTTAAGTATACAAATTTATAATAATTAAGTGGTTTCTCTATCCAATTGAATTTTCAATCCATCGTATGCCACAAAAACATTCTTTGGTAAAAGAACTTCAATTTCCTCGTGCCTACCAAATAAATGAGAAACATGAGTGAGGTATGCCTTCTCAGGACCGATATCATCAATGAATGCTAAGGCCTGTTCCAAGTTAAAATGAGAAATATGTTCCTCTTTTCTGAGGGCGTTCACAACCAAAACTTTACAGCCACGAATCTTTACGCGCTCTTCCTCACTTACGGTTTTTGCATCAGTAATATAGGTGAAATCATCTATCCTAAAACCAAAAACCGGCATCTTGTAATGCATTACCTCAACAGGAACAATCTTATTACTGCCGAGATAAAAAGGTCTATTTTCAATTAAGTTTATTTTTACAGAGGGTACACCAGGATATTTGTTTTCAGTAAAGACATAAAAAAACTCCCGGTGCAATGCCTTTTCCACCGCAGCCGAACAATACACCTCCATATCGCGTTTTTCAATGAAATTGAATGCACGCACATCATCCATTCCAGCGACATGATCTTTGTGCTCATGCGTATATAAAATCGCTTTCACTGAATCTACTTTGTTTACAAGCATTTGCTGCCGAAAATCAGGTCCCGTATCAATAATATAATTCTCATGGTTCAAGCGGAACATAATTGAACTCCTCAAACGGACATCTTTGAAATCGTCCGACATACAAACATGACATTTGCATGCAATAACTGGTACACCTTGCGATGTTCCCGTACCCAAAAACGTTATTTCTAATTTTCCATTCATATACAGACTAAAATAAACAATTCTTGTGAATGAATAGAGTTATTTCATTGAAGCAATGCGTTTGATGAAAAGGAACCAACCAACAAGCATTAAACTCCCTCCAATTGGTGTTATTGGTCCTAAAAATGACACTGAAACTCCGAGGACTCCTTGTAAAGCAAGTAGGTAGATAGAACAACTAAAAAGTAGAATGCCAAAAAATATGAAGCGTGCAGACCAAAATGAATCACCCAATAACCGATCTGAATTCACTCCAATAACAAGAAGAGCTATACCCTGAAACAATTGATACCTCACGCCAACTTCAAAAGAACGCATGCGTTCAGGACTCAATACCTCTTGTAAGCTGTGTGCACAAAACGCACCAAAAATGATGGCAGTAGCAATTAAAATTGCGCTTGTTAAAACTATTTTTTTATTCATAACCAAGATTTAATGTAAAATTAAGAACCTCGTGCCAGCCCTTCCAAATTCCATTGTCATTGATGGTTTCATTGTGCCACAAGAAAATAAAATCTCCCCCATACTCCATTACTTCACCAAATAAGTGCTCGATTTTCTGTTTTGCTTCTGCAATAGTATATCGTTGGTATTCGAGTAAAGTACCATCCATGTATACAAACGGATGAATCATTAATTCTGTCTCTTTATTGGTACTGAGATCAAACCAAAGGTGTGATCGCGCAGTTCCTGACCGAAACCCAGGAACCTCTGCAAATCCCATTGAAAACTCATCACGGATATCCAACGAAATTAATTGCTGGTAACTCATTGGAAGTTGGAACCTCAGAAAGTGCTGTCTCGACGAATGGATTTTCTTTTTAGTGATGGTTTCTAAATCACGAATTTCATCTCGTATGTTCTCTAAAGAACCCAAAGAACCATATGAAGGATGGATATTTATCTCAATTTCTTTAGAGAGACTACCAATTAATGCACGGTGTTCAGAATTATAAATTGAAACATTCCTATCGTTTTTACCCTTGCTTCTTGTTAGCCAAAATAATTTCGTCTTCGGAAAGCGCCTCGCAATCGAGCGTATTTCATCAAAACTGTCGTAAGGATCCCTGGCTCCCTTTGCCACCAAGCGTCTTTCTTTAATTCGGTCAATATTTCGGCGTAATAAATCCTTACAAAGTGAAAGGAAATTTCGCCTCTTTGATTTTAAACGGTATGCATAAGTGTTATCAATATCGAATGTAGGAATTAGTTCTCCTTTTTCGATTTCATATTTCAGATGCAGTATATCAACAATCAAGTGTGTGGCCCATCGATCACAGACTGCAAAATCAATCCATCCATACTGATTTTGCACACTACTCTGAAAGGGAAATCGACCATGTGTATCTACATTATGGCACCTATATTCCTCCATACGCGTCAAAACGTAAAATACCGACGCAATCAAATCAGGGACTCCATCAAAAGACAGATATTCAACACCATTCTTTTCAGATTTCGTAATCTTTGAATCAGTTAGAGCTAACTCAAAAAGAAGAGTTGATGGGAAAATTGAAGAAACATCAAGTTTGCGGCCGGAATAATTTAGCTTTGAACCTTCCAAGGATGAGAAGTGTTTAGGATCATCCACCAAACAATACGCAATATTTCGCTGACGAAAAATAAAATCAAAAGTGTACTCCACCCGACTCGTAATGTGCTCAACAAAAATATATAACATCGGGCGTTAAATTAAAAATTAAGAACCGATCGGTCAAATTAAAATGAATTCAAATAAATTATCAACTTCAATTGAAATGCTTTTTTTTGATCAGTCTATCAGCAATAATTTATTCCTACTGCACCAATCGAAAAAATAAACTTTCCCTAATACGTTTAAATTCCAAATTTATTGACACCTGGTTTGTTAACAAATCACGTCGGTAGTAAAAAAAATCTCCATTGACTTGTCTATATTTATTCCATATTTTCAAACTATGAAATATTTATTAGCTGCTTGTACTCTCTACATTAGTTCAATTTCATATGGCCAGAGTGATTCAAGCTTCAATTTAAGTGATTTCCTCGCTGACAATAGCGCTTTGGATAGGCGGGTGGAACAAATTTATAATTCATTGAATGATACGTCTAAAGTTGCCCAATTAATCATGCCCGCTGCCGGGCGCTATGGATCAAGTACAGATTCCATCAATCAATATGTAAATGATGGTATTATTGGAGGTATTTTACTTTTAAACGGAACCAAAGATCAATTCAAAAATTGGATAAAAACGTATAAAAGTATCAATGAAAACCTTGGGCACCTTCCCTTTCTCTACTCGGCTGATGCCGAACCAAGTCTTGTGAATCGGAAAATGACCGGATCTACTCGAGTACTTCGTGCCAGTGAAATAAAAACCATCGAGCAACTGGAAAAAACCGCACAAGTTATTTCAGACGACTTAAATGAGGTTGGTATCAACTATAACTTTGCCCCCGTTGTTGATGTATCATCAAATAAAACGGTTGGTTACCGCGGTTTTGGTGCTGAGCCTAAAAACATCATTCCTTTCTCAAATAAATTTATTTCAGTAACTCAGAGGAACAATATAATTGCCACTGCAAAACACTTCCCAGGTCACGGATTGGTAAGTGGAGACACACACAAATCCCTTCAAATTATCGATGGTCAATTAAAAGAACTTCAAACGTACCCTCCTCTAATTGAACAAGGCGTGCTTTCGATAATGGTCGCACATATTGCAGTTAAAAACAACGCAAAATTGAATACAAATGGAGCGCCAGCCACTGTATCAAAAACAATTGTCAAAGATTTATTACGTGATAGTTTAAACTTTAACGGCCTGATTGTAACAGACGCTATGAATATGGGAGGAATTGCGAAAGTACCTCAAGCGGCAGTTAAAGCAATAGAGGCTGGATGTGACATTGTACTTATGCCTCTTAATGCAAGAACAGCGCATAGAAACATCCTCACTCGTTATTTATCTGATAAAGATTACAAGAAAAGTGTTGATAGCGCAACCAAAAGAATAATTCGTATGAAAATATGCTTGGGACTTTTGAATTAAAAATTACGAGTAATCCACTATAATTCTCGCGGAACTTGCTATTGTAATTGTTACGATTAACTTTGACGTAATGTCTCCAGAACATTTCCATACTATTATTCAAGAATTTAGCCCAATTGGTCTTGATGAAATGAACACTAAAAGTCAATTAATGGATCGTGTTGACACAAAGTTTGTATTGACTATTAATCAATTTACCGAGATTTTATCTGAACTTAAGAATGAATATAAAGTTCTTGAAATAGATGGAGTAAGACTGTCGAACTACGAAAGTGAATATTTTGATGACGACTTACTCTCTTTTTACATAGATCATCATCGACAAAAAGTAGATCGATTTAAAGTTCGTTTCAGAAAATACGTGGAATCGAACATCGCGTTTCTTGAGGTAAAGCACAAAAAGAAGGGGCGCACCAACAAACAGCGTATTTTGGTTGACGATCTGCCAGGAGGTCCAATGACAAAAAAGCAAAGTTCATTTGTAAAAAGCACTGGAGTCGATCAGAACAAATTAAATCATGTACTCACGAATAAGTTTAGCAGGTTGACATTGGTTGGTATCAATCATAATGAACGTCTAACCTTTGATTTAAACTTAACGTTTACAAACAAAAAGAAAGAAGTTGTATTGTCACACATAGTAATTGCAGAACTCAAACAGACCCGAGTAATACGCACCTCTCCTTTCTTTTCATTAATGAAGAAAAAACTAATTCGACCTTATCGAATTAGTAAATATTGTATCGGTATTATTGAACTTCTCGGTAAAGAAAATGTCAAATACAATCGATTTAAAAAGAAAATTTTAAAAATTCAAAAACTCAAAAAACATGTTGCTTAAAATACCGACTGACAATACTGGAAGTGATCTTTTCGATTTAATACTTTTCAACGAGGACGTTTACATGTTGATTTTTAGATTATTAATCAATCTATTTTTCATGACGCTGATTATTCGATTCCTATACTAT
>Ga0233395_1000555_pt1 | contig 19058 bp, 18 predicted proteins | sample 27DmetaG_FD_186029 | JGI IMG/M metagenome (GOLD analysis project Ga0233395, IMG submission 186029) | Seawater microbial communities from Monterey Bay, California, United States - 27D | ecosystem: Environmental > Aquatic > Marine > Coastal | place: USA: California | collected 2016-10-12 | reverse complement strand
TTTGTTACCCATTTAGGCGCATTGAAAAATTACGCGACCTCCCCCGAGAGAACGTGTCGCTAAATCGAATGGTGACACTGGTCAACCGGGTTTTCCCATTTGCGTCTGTTAACCGGCTATCCCAGCACTATGACGTGACCTTTGCCGAACCCGAATCTCCGACTCAAACACGATACTTCAGTTATAAACTCACTATGCCAATGCCGAACGGCACTGCGCCCACAGAAGAAGACTTGGCTCGCGCTGAAAAAGACGCAGCATTTCTATCAGACACTGGCAGAAAGGAAGACGCAGAGGTGGTGAGCAAAATTCAGGCTGCCATCGGGTCTGGCGCTAACAATCATTATAGTTTCGGTAGATTTGAGTCTGCGATCGGCCACCTACATCGAAATCTTGCTCGATATCTAGAATTATTAAATAAGTTTGAGCGCGATATAAGCCAACTGTAGTGGTCTACTAAAGCTGGACACTCAACTAAGTGGTAACCAATAGAGTAAACAATGTACTGATCAGTAGTTTCATACTCTTCCCTTAAAAATACCAAATCCTTTGTCCACAATAATATGTACTAACAAGATAGGGAACCTTGCTGTGCAAGTGGGGGTACCCCCGGGGGTGGGGTCTGGATATAGCCAGTTTTTGAGGGTTTAGGGACGGGGCCGATTCAGGTTCGCTTCGATCAAGCTGACCGCTCACTGCGAAATGGCTGTAGAAGTAGCGACAAAAAGCTGCGAGTTGCAGGACCTTCGTAGTCGACGATGCCAATCGCCATGTGCTCCTGAGCTTGACTGGCATCTTGCAGATATGATCCAAAACACCGATCCCAGAAACTAAAATTGAATCCGAAATTACAGTTATGCTCAATCTTATCCTGTGAATGATGAATACGGTGCATATCCGGCGTAACAACAATTTTTCGCAACACTCTGTCAACTTGCTGAGGAAGACGAATATTACTGTGATTAAACATCGACGTCAGGTTTAAAATTATCTCTGCAGACAAAATGGCAAACGGGGACGCTCCTAATAAAATGACTAGTCCAATTTTTATGATCGTAGAAATCAAAATTGAAATTGGATGAAATCGAGTGCCTGTCGTCAGATCATAGTCTTCATCGGTGTGGTGCACACGATGAAATCGCCATAACACCGGCAACATATGAAATACGCGATGCTGCCAATAAATAATTAGATCAAACAGCAGTATGAACAACAGGAATTCAAACCAGACTGCCCAATCGAGCTGATTGAACAACCCAAAGCCTTGTTCTTGTGCCCACAATGACGAGACGACGCCTGAGAAAGGGATTAGAGCCCTGATAGCGATGGAATTGAAAAAACTAAGCCCAATATTAGCGGCCCAGCGCTTAGAACGACCTGCGGTCAACTGGCGGCGAGGCCATCGCACTTCCGACATCGCAAGTATCAAAAACACCAGCAGGAAAAGTCCTAGTCGGATACCGGATGCCGAATCAGCAGACAACACGTTCATCGGTTTGTATAAGCTAGGTGGCTATAGGTCAAAGAACCATCCGCCAAACCCCTGATTTCCGACAATCCCATTGCATCCCTCTTCTTAACCATTAATTTGACAGTCTTAACTCTAAGTTATCCGTCTACTATACGATACTCTATGTAGTGGTCTAATAAAATCGGACACGATTTAAGGTGGTAATATTACCACCCTCGAAGAGGTGTTCAATGACGAAGAAACGACGATCATTTACAACAGAATTCAAATTGGAAGCTGCTCAACTTGTTACCCAACAAGGGTATTCAGCGGCTGAGGCTAGTCGCTCCCTAGGGGTGAGTGATGTGCTCCTAGGACGATGGGTTCGGCAGCTCAAAAAAGAGAGCACGGGCATCACGCCCAAGAGCAAAGCGCTGATACCGGAGCAGCAACGAATCAAGGAGCTAGAGGCCAGAATTGATCGATTGGAGCGAGAGAAGGTGATTTTAAAAAAGGCTACAGCTCTCTTGATGGCGGAACAGATGGAACATACGCGCTGATCGATAAGTTAAGAGAGCTTGAACCGGTAAGGTTCGTTTGTGAAGCCTTCGATGTGTCAACCAGCAGTTATTACGACTACCGAAAACGTTGTCGGAAAGGTCACAGCGAAGGCTGAAAATCTAACTATCTTACTGTCCGGAATTAGTTGACCACTACAATTCCCCCCGCCTCCACCAAACACAAGTCCACGCAAGTCCAACGAAGTCTTTAAAGACCTGTTAATCAGGGCTTTTTTGATTTTACTACTCCCACAAGTCAAACCTTTGCAAAATTAAAAGCCTCAGCAGCGAAGCAAACAATTTCTAAGGCCAAACTAGCCAAACTGATTTATGATACCCCCCGCTAATTACAAGTAAGTACTGCAAACGTAGACCTATTTTGAGTGCTGAGTCGAATGCTTAGTTATCGCCACGGTTACCACGCAGGAGGCTTCGCTGACCTGCTCAAACACGCCGTCCTCTCTCTTATCATTGAGTATCTCAAGCGCAAACCAGCGCCGATACGCTACATCGATACTCACACGGGTGGGGGACTTTACGATATTGGTGGTGAAATGGCCGCTAAGACCGGAGAGTTCGCGCAGGGCGTCGGCAGCCTTGAGTTTGAAGATTTTCCCGCGCAGCTACAGGTCTATGGCAGACTAATCGAATCTTATTTGTCGCAAGAGCGCTATCCGGGTTCACCGCTTATCGCCGCTGATCTTCTTCGGCCGCAGGATGAATTGAAGCTCTTCGAATTACACTCCACCGAAGCGCCTCGTTTACAGGTGCTTTTCGCTAGAGACAGTCGTATTCGCGTATCACCAACAAATGGTTTTCTGGGCCTGCTACCATTGCTACCGGTTCAGCATGCTCGGGCTCTAGTGCTTATCGATCCCTCCTATGAGCTTGGGGCGGACTATACCGATGTCGTCGCGAGTCTTAAAGCGGCTTACCTTAGAATGAGCAATGGAGTATTCGCCCTTTGGTATCCGATAATCGATGGCGCGCCGCATCTCCCTATGCTTAATTCAATAAAAGCATTCGTTGACTCCAAACTTTGGCAATTCGAGCTTGCTGTTAGAGACGAGTCTGTTCGTGGGAAAATGTCCTCTACTGGGATGCTAGTAATTAATCCACCCTGGACGCTCGCGACTGATTTAAACGAAGCATTTAGGACAATTACCCAGCAGCTGCCCTTCGACAGCGTGAAGTTTAGCGCGGAGTGCGTGCTGGACTAGTGTTTAGACATTGAGAATTCTGATTGTTAGCGGGGCGCATCAGATCAACGCGGCGGCGCAATCACCTGCCGCTGAAAATCGAGACCTTCCACGCCAACGCGTACCACATCTCCGGGCTGCAGATAGCTCGGTGGCACCATGCCATCACCCACCCCCGCTGGGGTTCCCGTGAAGATTAGATCGCCAGGGTAGAGCGTCATAAATTGACTCAGGTGACTCACGATCTCCTTAACGCCGAAAACCATGTCGGCGGTATTACCCTGCTGGCGCATTTCGCCGTTCACCTCAGACCATATGGACAGGTTCTGCACATCGTCGATAGTGTCCCGAGTCACCAGATAGGGACCCACAGGTGCGAATGTGTCGGCACTCTTACCTTTCGTGAATTGCCCGCCGCGCTCTCGCTGAAAGGCGCGCTCGGACACGTCGTGCCCCACGGTATAGCCCGCGATATAGTCGAAGACTTCATCCTCAGAGATATATTGCGCGCGACGCCCGATGACGACGACCAGCTCTGATTCGTAGTCGAGTTTAAGGGCGTTGCGCGGCTGAATTACGTCGTCGAAAGGGCCGGTAAGTGCGGAAGTGGCCTTCATGAAAACCAGCGGCTCCGTGGGCAGCTCCACCGCCATTTCTGCAGCGTGATTCACGTAGTTAAAGCCGATGGCGATAATTTTGCCGGTGCCCGAGACTGGCACGCCGAGCCTCGGATTGCCTTGCACAAGTGGCAATTCGCCAAGGGGAATCTGCGCGATCATAGCTAATGCTGCGTCGGAGAGAGTGGCTGGGCCAATGTCATCAATAAACGCAGAAAGGTCGCGAATCTGGCCCTGCGAGTCTATCAATCCTGGCTTTTCTTCGCCTAGCGGTCCATAACGCAGCAGTTTTAATTCAGCGGCATTGACGATGCTGCTACAAATAAATAGTGCGAAGGCTGCGGCTATTGCTGCAAAGTTGTTCCGAGACATAATAAACTCCAAAAAGTATTTATTGTTTTAGTCACAAATTCGATTGAGACAGCGTGCATGAAAACCGAATCATCGGGAAATGCAGAGCAGCAAAAATGAAAGAGAGACAGGCGTAGTCACAATTCTGAGGTTTCAAAACTAGCGCCCGTCTTGCTCCTTTCGTCATGCTCCTTCCGCCTCGCTCCTGCTAGTATTCCACCCAGCGCATAGTTACCTTCATGGCAGGCAAATTCGTAAAGCACTTTGACTTCCGGACGCTGGCGAAACGCAAGTTCAGCTGTCCAAGGTTGGCTGTAGACTGCAGGATCGATCATTGTGAATTGATAATCTATCTGCTCCTCACTGCTGCGGGTAAAACGTTCGATAACGACAAGATCCGGACTCGATCCATAATGATTTTGCTGAGGATGCAGATTTCGCGTCTCAACTACCAAGGTATCATTTTCCCAATGGCCAACCGAATCGCCCATCCATTGATTCATTACCGTCGAATGGTGTTTGTCTTGTAACCTGATGATACGGGCGTCGTGAATCATCTCTGCCATAATGACAACGTAGTCTTGGGTTTGAATGATTTGATAATTATTATTGTAGATGACCGGCATCATCGGCGGACCCGCACTGGAATTCGATGTGCGGAAATCCCAAAACAATAAACAGCGCTCCCCTATCGTCTGCAATTCGGGCCCATCGAATGCGTCTACGCCCGGTTGTGCCACCCACTGCTGCAGTTGTGTCGGCCTACTTAGGGCTGCCGGCAAAAAAGGAATCTGGCCGTTAGGAGGATCGATAATCATTGATGTCCGATACTCGCCATTGATTTGAACAATGCCGTTACCGCGATCGAGCCAGAACGAATTGTAACCGGCAGCAGTATTGCCATCGGTCGGCGGAGCACGATTTGGATCGCTCGCGCGGTCACTCTCGATTTGCCGGTCTCGCGAGCGTGATTCTCTGGCTAGCGCCTCTTCTTCTGTGAATGCTTTGCGCTCACCCAACTGGCTATCCCGCTCAAGTTTGGTTTGAGTTGCGTTGCTCCACACACCCTGAAGATCTGGATCGCCAAACTCTGTTCTCGGCATTTCCCATTCTTGCGCGTGAGCTGAGGCAATCAAAAATACGGCCGTTAAAATTGCGGGCAGACCATTGACACCAATTTTTCTCATACTATTCTCTTAGGAACAAGGGACACTGCATTCTCTGACAATATAGCCTATTTCGCATCTACAATTAATTGGGAAAACAAGACTTTGCAAAATTTTTTTAGGCAGACACTCCTTCTTATTGCTTTCTCCATTTATAACGTTTCCACTATTGCGGCTGAGCCTGTCAGCGTCGTTGTCGGCGCAACTCAAGGACTTTGCATTGAAGATGCAAGTTGCATCAATCGATTACACCCGTCGATACCAATGACCCATCGGGTCAAGCTTGGGCGGACCATCTTGTTCCATACCCGCGATGCAGTCGATGTTTTGGGCACTATTGCCGCGCAACGGGGGGACACAGAAGACAGCGAAGTATTGCGGGCGAGCATCCTCGATAAATCGCGTTTTTACGACATGGACTACAACTTCGCTCATCCTATGGCAGGACCCGTGTATATCGAAGGTGCGGAACCTGGCGATGTATTAAAGGTCACCATAATAAGCATTGACCCTGGGGAGTATGGCTACACTTTCGGCAGTGGTGGTTTTATCCGCGATCTGATGGAAGGCCAGTTTTTAGCGATCTGGCGGCTGAATAACGAGTTCGCCGTAAGCGATGATATTCCGGGAGTGCGCATAGCCAACGCGAGTTTCCCGGGCATCGTGTCGACGCTGCCCGGACCCGAGCAATTGCAAACGATACTGCACCGCGAACAGCAGCTCGCCGATGCGGGCGGACAAGTTATGTTGCCAGTTTCCAACAAAGCGACGCCCGCGACAATCTGTGGCCCTGATGGGTCTGCCTCCAACGAATGCCTCCGCACCTCTCCGCCTCGTGAACACGGTGGGAATATGGACATTCGTTATTTGCAGTCTGGTTCATCGGTTTATCTACCATGTTTTATAGAAGGCTGCGGCCTAACCATTGGCGATCTGCACTATGCGCAGGGAGACGGCGAAGTATCGGGAACGGCGATCGAGATGTCGGCAGATATTCTTATTAGCACGGAGCTGCTTAGCAATGGACCAGATCTGACATATGGCCCTCATTATGAGGGTGTTTCACGGTTTTTAGATATCCCGTCTGAACGATTTTATGCGGTAACTGGAATACCTGTTAAAAAAGAAGGTGACGTACCCCCTCATATGGACTATCTCGATTCAAGAGTGCTAGGGCTCCTAGGCAACGTGTCCAACGATATAAACATAGCAGCTCGGAATGCTCTCGATAGTATGATCAATTACATCGTGGCTACCTATGGGTACAACAGAAATCAGGCGCTCGTTATTGCTAGCGTAGCGGTCGACCTGCGCATTACTCAGCTGGTGGATGCGCCCAATGTCGGGGTAACGGCAGTGCTACCGCTCGACATCTTTGTCGGCGAAATGGTTGGGACCGAGTCACCTTAATCCCCACAGCTAGGAATTCAGTCGCGTCTATCTTGTGTTAATCGCCCAACAATTGCTTTTCGATCTAGTTCGTTACCAAGCAAAAAGACAGCGTGGATATCTTGCGTGGCGCGAATATCATTCAGCGGATTAGCATTCAACAAGAGAAAATCTGCGCGTCTTCCCTTCTCTAGCAGACCACGATCATTAAGACCGAGTTGTGATGCAGCTGCATAAGTTGCGGCTCCAATTGCTTGCTCTGGCGTCATTCCTAAGGCAACAAATATCTCTAATTCCTTATGACCGGTGTAGCCAAAAAAATGATCTGGGAGTGCCCCAGCATCAGTTCCTAATATGATTGGAACACCCCGCGCTGTAGCAGACCCAAAACTTCTTTTTATTGATGCGTCGAGAGTTGAAATCAATTGGTCTAATTGCCACCGAATCAGGTCATTGGAATTAGAGGCAGGCATCGTTTTGTCAGTCTTTGCCAACACTCTGCTGCCGAGCCGAGATAAAGTGGCAGAGGGCAACGTCTCAATTAACAGTGGGTCTTCAGAAATAGTCATGTTGCGGAGCAAAGAAAGCCCCAGATTCGGAATAACGAAAGTATTCGATTCGGCAAGCGAACGACTCAATTCCTCTCCTATCTCGTCCTCGAACCTTCCATGTAAAAATCCCGCAACACCAGCTTTTACCAGCCTAGCAGTGTCAACTGAGTCTTGTTGATGCGCTACTACTTTAATCCCCCTCTGATTAGCCTGATTAACTAACTCGGTGTACAGAGGTTCGGCTAATTTCGGCTGTGTACCCGCTCGATCGTCTACCCATATCTTAATAATAGCGTCTCGTTTTGGTTCCACTGCCTTTATCAGCGTTTGAATATCAGACGTCTGGTCCAAGCCAAACAGTATATTTGTCTCTTGCTCCGCTTCAACAGTGCGAATCTCGTCTAGGAACGTATTATTTGGACCGAAGCCTGTAGGAGCTACACCATAGGCGGCGAGAGGTGTTGCTACAGGTAGCGACTTAAGATCGATAGTGGCTCGAAGTTCATTAATCAACGCAACCGGATCACTGCCTGCTGAAAACACAGTTGAGAAACCGTAGTAGGCATACTGCGAGAGATTATCGAGTAAATTAGCTTCGTTGTAATTTTTCGCGCCCCAACTGTTTACAGACTGATACCCTAAGTGCGCGTGTGCATCGATTAGGGCGGGTATCATTGTTTTGCCTTTTAGTTGCTGTTTCTCAGCTCCAGGTGGCAACTCCGTCTCTGTTCGAATAATGTCAACGACATAGCCTTCTTTAATCAAAAGCCATTCACCAGACTCATAAAGCTTTTCGCCAGAGAATATTCGGTCTGGCTGGAGAGCCATTAATGCTGATTGCGCATTAGCAAGCGCAGGCAAAAGTATAAAACCCGGAAGCCAGAGATGAGTTATTCGCATAGTGTTAATAAGCCCTTCAAAGTAAAACAGCCTTTAGCGTACTTGACAGTCAAATCCCTTAACAAAAGACGCCAAATTTTGCCCCAACTCTTCGCACGGATAGCCGCCTTCTTGAATGATCACTGTCGGCATCACAAGCCTCTTTGCGATCATATTGCCTATTTCATAAAAGCCTTTTGTCGTAATCGACAGACCTGCAATAGGATCTCCCTCAAAACCATCAAGTCCCAAAGCAATAACGAGCGCATCAGGTCCGAACGCTTCAACCTCCGTAATTGCTTTATCTAGTGATTCTAGATAAACCTCATCTCCCGTGCCGCGTGGCAGCGGGAAATTCTTGTTAAAACCAACGCCATCTCCTTCCCCATCCTCGTCTGCATAACCCCAGAAAAATGGATAGAAGCGTTCGGGGTGTGCATGCAAAGAAACGGTCAGCACATCGGCTCGATCGTAAAAACACATTTGCGTACCGTTACCATGATGCAAATCAACATCGAGCACAGCGACACGAGCAAATTTTGTGCGCAGGTGCTCTGCCGCAATCGCAGTATTATTCAAATAACAGAATCCACCGGCTACTTCTGGCCCCGCATGATGGCCGGGTGGACGGCATAAAGCATAGCAAGAAGCGTCGCCGGCAATGACCTGCTCGGCCGCATGAACGGCACTCCAAGCGCTCCAGACACAACTGTTCCATGTATCGCTAGTGATCGGACAGGACGCGTCGAGCATATGAAATCCAGCCTGCGCAACGACCGACTTAGGATAGCCGCCACTGCGAGTGTCGGGATGGATATTTGGCGTCACCTCGTCAGCAGCGTTTGGAATACGCTGCCAGCGCTCTGCTACGGTTTCAAGGAACTTGAGATAGCGCTCTGGGTGAGTGCGCAACAAATGTTCACGCGTGTACGCCGGCGGCGATTCTAAGGTTAACCCTGCAGCTCGCACGCCCTCGAGAAGCATGCCGATCCGTTCTGGTGACTCAGGGTTCGCTTGCGGTATACCGTTAACTAAATAGTTCTTTGGATAATGGTTTTCCTGAGCGCTGCTATAAATACATTTCATCGCGAAGCTCCATTGATATTGAGTGAGGACAGTAAAACATCAGCAAACTGCTCAAGGCTTGTCTCGAGTAACCGCAGTATGTCGCCGATTTGCTGCGAGGAAACGCTTAGGGGAGGACAAACCAGAAAGTGATCGCCTTCTTCTCCTCCACGCGTTCGTCGTGAATAGATGATGAGGCCATTTTTGTACGCGATATCAACAAGTATCAAGTGCGCATTAAACGCCTTGGGTAAAGGAGCCATGGTCTCGCGATCCGATACTAACTCGAATGCTTGCAGTAATCCTTTCCCGCGAACATCACCGATGAAAGGATAGTTAGTCATAAGCTTTTCCAGCCCAACCTTGAGCTCGATACCGCGCTGTTCACAGTTCATTACAAGATCGAGTGCGTCGAGCTCATTCAGTACGGCTAACCCCGCGGCACAAGAAAGTGGATTTCCTGCGCTCGTAAAACCATGCATAAACCCGCCATTCGCAAGCACTGGATCAACCAAGCGATTACTCGCGAGCATCGCGCCGAGTGGCGAATACCCTGCCGCAAGACCCTTAGATAAGGCGATCATATCTGGTTCGAGTTGCCAATGTTCTGCTGCGAGAAATTTGCCGGTTCGACCGACGCCGGTCATTACTTCATCTAGTATTAATAGAATGCCAAATTCGCGGCAGATTTCTTGAACACGCTGATGAAAAGTAGAGGGTGCGACAAGCGCTCCTGTTGATGCACCCCCAACGGGTTCATAAATAAAAGCGAGCACAGACTCGGCACCTTGCTTTAGAATCTCCTCGCGCAGATTTTCCGCATAACGTAGGCCGAGAGCATCATCGTTTTCCTCTGAATAAATTTCTCGTTCAAGGTAACACCGCGGCGCCGGAATTTTTGGCATTGCTTGCATCATCGCATCAAAGGGCTCACTGAGCGGGGTATAGCCAGTGATGCTGAGCGCTCCAAAAGTACAGCCATGGTATGAGGGGAAACAAGAAATCACTTTGTGGCGGTCGGGCTGCCCTGTCGCTAAAGCCCACTGCCGCCCTAGTTTAAGACAGCTCTCTACGGCTTCGGAGCCGCCCGAAACAAAAAACACCTTATCTAAGCCTGCAGGGCTCCGAGCGACAAGTTCGTCGGCAAGTTTTTCTGCCGGCTCATTCTCAAAATGCAGACGATACGCGAATGTCCCCTTATCCATCTGCGCAGCCATTGCGGCCAATACTCGCGGATTAGAGTGGCCAATGTTTGAAACCATGGCACCACTGCTGCCATCTATGTAGCGCTTACCATTGATGTCCCACAAATAAATGCCTTCGCTATGCGAAAAGAGCGGCCGCTGGAGTTCGGATTGATAGAATAGCGCCGAGTTTTTTTGAGTCGGTCTAGCTTCATGCGACATTAACATCCCCTTCTTGTTAGACTCGATCGAGCATGAGTGAGAGGCTACCTCAATAACAATTCTGATACAGCCCCTTTGCAGCGAATCGCCTGCTCTCTGAGAGGAGTTGTCGACAACGAATTGATGAGAGACAACCAAGAGCTGGGAAGCAAAATACTATGACAGCATTGCATGGCTTAGACCTACTCGCTATGGGAATCTATTTCATTGTCCTAATTGGAATAGGTCTCAGAGTCGCACGCTCAGAAAAAGAAGGCGGAGACAGCGAGTCGTTCCTGGCCGCCGATCGCAATATGAACCTACTACAAACGACTGCCTCCACCGCTGCAACTGACATAGGAGGAGGCTTTAGCATAGCGATGGGCGGGCTCGGCTTTACACTCGGGATAGCCGGCTCATGGTTTATCGCGATCTCTGGGTTAAGCATCATCATCGTTTCCTTTTTCATGGTGCCAAAAGTTAAACGTTGGGCGGACGCCGTAAAGGGGCTGACTACGGGGGATTTATTTGAAGCGCGCTTCGATCGCCGTACGGGAACCATCGCTGCAGTTGTTATCGGGCTTGCGTGGTTTACATTCGTTGGCGGGCAGATTATCGCCGGCGCTAAACTCGTGCAAGTCACCATGGGCGTTGACCTAACACTAGCTGTTATTGCATCTGGCGCAATCGTCCTAGCCTACACCGCGATGGGTGGACTTAAAGCAGTCATATTCACCGATGTGTTCCAGATGGTGGTCCTTATGGTGGGGATCGTATTCATCGCGGTGCCGATTGGTCTCAACGAAGTAGGAGGCTGGGAAGGTATTGTTGCGCACTTTGAGTCCGACCCCGAAACAGCTTCTATGGTCGAGTGGGGCGCGGCAGGATGGGGAACGATCGCCGAGTGGTTCTTTGCGGTATTTCCTGTTTGGTTTATTTCAATAGCAGGGATGCAGCGCATCATCGCTGCCCGGGACGAAAAAACTGCACGCCGAAGCTTCCTCCTCACAGGTGTGCCTATCGAGTGGCCACTTTTTGCTATCGGCAGCACGTTAATCGGCATGATTGCGCGGATGTTACTGCCAGAAATCACAGACCCAGAGATGGCTACTCCCATGATCATCTTAGAGCTACTGCCATCAGGAATTGCCGGTATTGTGATCGCAGCGTATGTGGCAGCGGTAATGTCCTCTGCTGACTCGATGCTAATGGGTCCGGTCGTTATTTTTGTCAATGATATCTATCGAAAGAGGCTCAACCCGGAGGCGAGTGATAGAGAACTTGTCCGTGTCGCGCGCATCGCAGTAATCGTGTTCGGCATACTTGCGATCGGGCTCGCGTATCGAGTTCCTAATGTGTTGGAGTTAATTCTCTACGCCTACACATTCGGTGCAGCGGGTCTATTCTTTCCAATGTTGGGGCTGTTGTTCTGGCAACGGACTACAGCGAAGGGGGCATACTGGAGTATGCTTTGCGGAGGGGGATCTGCAGTGATTTGGTCATTGGCCGGAGAGCCCTTTGGGCTGGCCTCCTCTTACATGGGCTGGATTATTGGCCTGCCAGTTATGGTCATCGTGTCATTGCTTACCGAACACAGTCCTGATGAGAACAGGATGCTGTTCTACTCAGAATAGAAAATATTAAAGGGTAAGCAACTTTTCGCGCGTGGCAAAAACAAGTGTCTGCTCCAACGCTGCACCAAACATCGTGATCATCTCATCTATTTGCTCTGTATTGATGATGAGCGGCGGACAAAAAGCAAGACTATTACCCGCCACCGCGCGGATCAAAAGTCCTTGCTCTTGGCAGAATTGCTTAGCCATCGCACCCACCCTTCCGTCATTAAAACTCGTGCGCATGCGTTTGTCTTTCATGAGTTCAACTGCTGCGATGAGGCCGGTGCCGCGCACTTCGCCGACCAAGGGGTGGTCGCTGAATTCTCTGAGTCTAGTCTGCATATAAGCGCCCACGACAGCAGCATTCTCGAACAATTTGTCTCTCTTATAGATCTCAAGCGTTTTAAGCGCCGCCGCACAGGCAACAGGATGACCCGTGTAGGTATAACCATGCCCAAAGATCCCTATCTGTTCGCTCGGGTCGCGCATGGCTTCGTGCATAAACCCAGGAATTATGCTCGCACTAATTGGTATATACGCTGACGAAAGCTGCTTCGCGAGGCTCATCAGATCTGGCTTTATTTCCATGGTTGTACAACCAAAGTCATTGCCTGTTCGCCCGAAACCACAGATCACCTCGTCAGCCCAAAATAAGATATCGTACTTTTCCAACACTTTTTTAAGCGCAGGAAAATAACCTTTCGGAGGCACCATCACGCCAGCAGCGCCGCCGACAGGCTCGGCTATAAAAGCCGCTATGGTCTCTTGACCTTCACGCAAAATCAGCGCTTCGACATCGTTAACTAGCCTCTTGACGAATTCTGATTCAGATTCGCCGTTTATCTGTCCATGATAGTAATGAGGCGTAGCAGCGCGAAGTACACCGAGGGCCTTTGTAGGAAGGTCAAAATGCGCATGCATCGCGGGAAGGCCGGTCAACGATGCTGAAGCAACAGTAACGCCGTGATAAGACTTCTCGAAAGCAATAATTTTCTTCTTTTGAGGCTTCCCAATAACGTTAAAATAATAACGAAGCATTTTCACATGAGAATCGTTAGCTTCGCTGCCTGAATTGGCGAAAAAAATACGCGCATCGTCTACCGGAACCATCGATGCCAACTCATCGGCGAGGTCTATTGCGCGCTGATGAGTACGACCACCGAATAATTGGCTGTAGGGGAGAGTCCTGAGCTGTTGGGTTATCGCGTCGATGAGTTCTTCATTGGCATAACCCAAAGACGCGCACCAAAGCCCAGAGAGTCCCTCGAGGTAACACTTACCGTCTTCATCGTAAACATAAATGCCATCACCTCGACAGATTCTTAGCTGCTCGATCTGATTAAGATTAGTTGTTGGGTAAATAATTGTGCTCATGTTTCTCGTAATCACCTAGCTGCGTCTATAACCTTAGGCCGAATTCAAAATTATGGGATACTAAGCTTCAGCGCTAGGTCTTGCCGCCATACGCTCATACCACTTGGCGATATGCGTGTGGTCTGGCGACATAGGCTGACCGACAGCCTTGCCAAAGGTGAGCATACAATAAAGAAAGACATCGGCGAGCGTTACACGTTCACCAACGATGAATTGGCGACCATCTGCCATCTGTTGATCTAGCCAGGCAAGCCTATCTTGAGCCACATTCTTTAAGCCTGCCGCTGCTTCAGGAATCATAATCATTCGATTCTGAAAAATTGGCAGCCCCTCAGAGTAGCGAAAACCATTTAGCATCGGTTCACAAATAGATAGGTCGAGTCTTCGCGTCCACATTCGAGTTTGCGCGCGCTCTGCGGCGGTGTGGCCTAGTAAGGTTTTTGTGCTCGTCTCATCAAGATATTCACAGATAGCGGTAGACTCAGCAATAATCTCTCCGTCATCTAGTTCAAGCGCAGGCAATTGACCCGCTGGATTCCGAGCGAGGTAGGCAGATTCGCGATTCTCGCCTGCCATCAAATCAATCTCAATGAGTTCTAGCGACACGCCAAGCTCGGCAGCAAACATGCGGACAATATGCGGGTTGGGCCCCATAGAGTTATAGAGTTTCATTATGTTCTTGGTCCTTTCTGTTATTGATCAAGTTGAGAAATTAAACTAATGCTAATTAACACCCGAATGCAACGAAAAGCAATTATTTCTACAGGCTCTATAAAGCACACCATCGTGTGATAGTATGATTTCGGACCTGCAAAAACAAAAAAAAGGGCCTAGGCCCTTTTCAAAAGTACTACTCTCAGGATGATCTGCTCAACTGATCTTACTGCTATCAGCTATAGCTAAGGTATCGTCAAATCCTTGATATTTGCTTACGAGGCCATCGGTAATCGTAAACATATGCATCGTTTCCGCTCTCAAATTTTCTGCGCTCATTAGAGCGTGAACTAACACAGTATTCCCTGACTCAAAAAAACTGATCGGTTCAAGCGCCAGATTTGTTAAGGTTAAGGGTAGTTTTGAAAAACTCTCTTCAATAGCTACGCTGGGGCCTATAAACGTTCCAGAATGAGGAAAACTACCAGGTTGCTTCAGTTCAAAGTCATCAGTATGAAGCTTTGACCAACCGTCTAAATCTCCACTGAAAAAACACTCGTATACCTTAATTATTAAATCAATGTTACTCATATTCCTACTCAAACCTCGTGATTTTCTGTCACATTACGGCTGGATAAACAGCTGATACTTAATCTATGAAAAGTTTTCATACTAAAATTGTAAGTACAAATTAGTTTTCTACCTATTCTTGCCGATCTTCAGTCTGTATATACTGTACCTGACCAAATTAGAGTTTCTAATTCTATTTCACTCTCAGTATAGACGCCGCCGCTTTTCGAATCTTTTCCCGTCATCTTAAGCGACCATTTATGATTTCCTATTTTCTCCCACGTTCCAGATTGGAAGCCTACCGTCCTAGTCCCATCCGGCGAGAATCCCTCTCCCGCCCAACTGCATTCGCCAGAATTTGCATCTGGTTCATTTATATCAGCTTCGACAGTTAGCGTTCCATAAACAGCACCGTAAAGCTCAATCTCAGAGATGGACTCCCAGTTTGACTGCGCCACTAATTTACCTTGCGCATTTCTAGCATAGCTCGTTGGACTTTCCAGGGTTTGCTAGACACCAAATAGCGTTAGAATCTAACTCTAGGAGAGGTGTTTATGAAAGGCAAACGATATACAGACGAGTTTAAGAAAGAGGCTGTCAAGCAGGTCACTGAGAGGGGCTATTCGGTTAGTGAAGTAGCTGAGCGACTTGGGACTACAACACATAGCTTGTATCTCTGGTTGAAAAAGTTCGGAGAAGCCAGCCCAAGACAAGCTGACAAAGATGATCTTGCTACCGAGAATGCGCGATTGAAGGCCGATTTGAAAAGAATGACAGAGGAGCGTGACATTCTAAAAAAGGCCGCAAAGTACTTTGCCAACGACCCAGGGTAAAGTACGCGTTCATTCGCGATCACCGGCACGAATTTTCAGTAGGCGCCATGTGTCGCGTATTTATGTTGCATCGAAGCGGGTTCTACGCGTGGTTGTCTAACCCCGTCTCAGTTCGCGCGCAGGAAGATCAGCGGCTACTAAAGCAGATAAAGACGTTCTACATCGCCAGTGGTGGAACTTACGGAAGCCCTTGGATTCACAGAGACATGAGAGACGCAGGCGAGTCCTGCAGCGTCCACCGCGTTGCTCGAATCATGCGCGAACACCACCTCAAAGCTCAGATAGGGTATAAACGTCGATACATGAAGGGCGGGAAAACAGGCAGCATCGCCAGTAATGTTCTCGAGCGCAACTTTAATCCCGGCAAACCGAATCAAGCATGGGTCAGCGATATCACGTACGTGAGAACCCACGAAGGATTTCTCTATGTCGCCACGGTTCTGGGTCTGTTTTCTCGCAGGGTAGTAGGTTGGTCCATGGACAAGAATATCGACCGACATTTAGTGATACAAGCACTGATGACCGCGGTATGGAAGAGGCAACCCAAAGAGCGGGTACTGGTCCATAGTGATCAAGGAAGTCAGTACGGCAGCTCCGACTACCTCGCTTTCCTCAAAGAGAATAACCTTCAGCCGTCTATGAGTCGCCGCGGAAATTGTCACGACAACGCAGTCGCTGAGAGCTTTTTTGCAACCTTCAAGAAACGCGTTACGAAAAAGAAGATCTACGCTACTCGAGACCAAGCAAAGTCGGAGATATTTAACTTTATCGAGATGTTCTACAATCCGATAAAGCGTCATAGTCACACAGGCGGTATATCCCCAGCACAATATGAAAAAGACTATTTTTCGAGGCTAGGAAGTGTCTAGCAAACCCTGGGAAGTCCAGTTGGCCATTACAGATACACTGCAGACTTTTAACGCAGGAGGGCGTTAATTCCTTTTTCCTTATCTTTAAAAGAGTTATCGTCTGTGGTGTCGCGCCTGTATGTATAGTTCGTGTAGTCATGACCCGAGTAGCGGGTAAAATAAGACTGACCCACTAACTCCCAGCCTTTTTTTGCCAATGCATTATGAGACTGCATAAGGTCTAGTGCGTTAACAGGAGTTTCCGCGTAGTCAGGAGTTACATGATTCTCGCGTATTTCAGTCAGATATTCCCAATGATAATTCATCAGACATCTCCTTTTGAAATTCAGCTGTAAAACAGGTTCAATATCGGGATAACACTAATCGAGAAAGGCCATAAGGAATTACTTAGTTTCTTCATACATATCCCCAAGTCACGCTAGATATAGACTGTCAGATATGGTTTTATTGAATCACTATAGTAGCATTAACGCAAGACAACGCAGAGTGGGCCACGGAGGCTATGCTGCGGGCATGGTTTGAGCATGCTAACTCTGGTGGGTCTGTGGCTAGGTCGCGGGTTAAAGTGGACTATCCTAGGCTGCCCTATTGAGTATTAACTTCGCTCTAACAATAATCTTCAGAGGCAAAAATCTCGCCGTTCTTATTTTCAAGCCCACCAAGGTTAAGTAGTTCTGCGATTGCGAAGCTCCAGTTACTAGACAAGGCCATATAAAATTTTAAAGTCCATCAAAAAGAATAACCAGAACCGGCCCGCTTCTTGAACGAATATTACGAGTTCCGTGAAATTCTTGCCACTCGAGTTGAACCCTATGTGTTGGCGTAGGAGTCCAAGTTGCGCCGATCTTAAAGGCCACGGTTGTCTTGTCGTCGAATGATGCCGTCATGTTGTTCTTGAACTCGTAATCAACGTGCCCTCCAATGGAAAGTGCTGTCTTACTCAGAGCTTGAATCGGCCATGTCTGATTAAAACCAGTTCTTAGCGTACCAATTTTTTCTCGGTTGCCAAACGGCTCCTCCACAAGTCGACCAAGGTTATTTAACTGTTCTCCATAACTACTATCAAGAAAATGTATGCCGCTCCTCCACTGCCCAATTCCACCTAGTGACGGCATTACTCGTATTAGGTCAACATTGTGATATTTTCTAACTTGATCCACAGAGTTCGCAATAGGCACAGGCAGAGCAGGAATGTTCGCGACATTATCGCCTTTCCAATCTAAATAATCTGTCCTAAAAGAAAGTGCCCATTTGTTAGTTATCTGAGCGCCTCCTTCGAGCCTAAAACCACGACCATTACCTATTCGATAAGCATCTGCAAATTGTGGTCTGCCAATATTCTCCTCCGATATATAGCTGACTCCTAGATAACGCACTAAGTTTGACTTCGATAGTTGCATCCCAATTACTCCCACATCCAGTCTCTTTGAACTTGCTTGTAAAAGATCAGCTTCTGCAAAATCTACATGCCTAGCTGTGGTTTTAAGAAAGTATGAAGTGTCACCTTGAGTCGTAATATTTAATATTGAGTTGAGCTGACCAAGAGTTGTTGAAGAGGAATAATCTTGCACATCTTGTTGGTCTGAATTTGATAGCGCTGCGACGCGGTGAGTTCCGGTTCTTGAGAGCAAATCTCCTATTGGCGCGTCAAAAGCGATGCTTTTTCTGAGTCCGGACATGCCAGCCGCGGCATATACTTTTCTTGCTTGTTCGTTTATGGAATTTTGAGCTAACCCAGTTGACTGTACCGTTAGGATAGCAAGCAGAATACTCAGCTTGGATACTTGTGAAGCCATAATTTAACCTTCATAAAATCAAGAGTAGACTGCCATGTATCTTTAGATCACTCGTGCAGACTTGCGAATTTCAATACCGTGCTATTTATGGCTCTCTCTCAGGAACTAAGTAAAGCAGACTTACTAAGTATCTGCGCCGCTACAACAATAATCTCAAGAGTCCAAAACAGTCCCCCGCTTAGTTATGAAGCCGCCCTTGGTTAAACCGTATACATGACTGTACAGAGAATTGGTTTCTTCGGAGTCATACTATATGTTGCCGCTGGAGTAAAAAGACACTAAGGAATGCTGCGGCTTAGCTTGCTTTGGCACTGGCATTTACACTCAGCGCTGTAGCAGTCACGCAGGACAGCGCGGAGTGAGCCAGGAAATCTATATTTCATTTCCTCTAATATGGACATCACTAAGTCTATTGGTTTAAATGCTTCTCAAACCACGCGAGTCGCGCTGCGTTCGCAATCTTAGCGTTCTCACCACCGAAACCGTGTTTCCCGCCACTTATAACAATCAGCTCTGACGGTACGTCAAACTTCTTGAGCGTTGCCAACATTGCATGCGAATGTGTCACATGCACTAATGGATCAGCATCTCCGTGGATCAGCAATACCGGTGGATCGTTGCTATCAACATGCGTAATTGGCGACATCATCGGAATCATCGCTTCGTCATAATCCAGAGCCGGAAATCGTTGCATTAATTCGTCTTGCTCGACTTCATTAATTATTCCCTGTACC
>Ga0233395_1000543_pt1 | contig 19212 bp, 15 predicted proteins | sample 27DmetaG_FD_186029 | JGI IMG/M metagenome (GOLD analysis project Ga0233395, IMG submission 186029) | Seawater microbial communities from Monterey Bay, California, United States - 27D | ecosystem: Environmental > Aquatic > Marine > Coastal | place: USA: California | collected 2016-10-12 | reverse complement strand
TTCATGATTGAGCGTCAAAAAGAGATCGATGAAAACAATGAAAAAAAGACAACGCAAGGTGGGAGCCTACTCAATGGAAGGCGACAAACAAACATTGGGCTTTATCGCAGGTATATAGATTTTTATTTACGAAACCATCCTGAGATCAATAACGATTTCACTTTAATGGTTCGACAATTGCAACCTACAACACAAGGACTGCCGTTAGAAGTGTACTGCTTTAGCGCTACAACAGAGTGGACAGAGTATGAGTCGGTGATAGCTGACATCTTTGATCACCTCTATGCGGCTACTCGACACTTCGATTTAGCCTTGTTCCAAAGCCCTACTGGTGCGGATATCCGTTCGGTAAGAGGCACCTAAGTAACTCGGAAAAAATTGACAGCACTAAAAACCCCCCGGCGCTCCGCGCCGGGGGGTTTTTCTATACTCTGAATTTTGGCCTCGGCTTATGCCTCGGCTTCCTCCATATAGCTTTCTATCGGCTCACACGTACAGATGAGATTACGGTCGCCGTACGCATCATCTACGCGACGAACGGTAGGCCAGAATTTGTTATCACTTACGAAAGGAAGCGGGAAACCTGCTTTTGAACGTGTGTATGGGAAATCCCACGCGTCTGCACAAATCATGTATTGGGTATGCGGTGCATTTTTCAAGACATTATTCGCAGCGTCCGCATCAGCCGTTTCAATTTCACCAATCTCGTGGCGAATGCTGAGCATGGCGTCACAGAATCGGTCCAATTCTTCTAAACCTTCACTTTCCGTAGGTTCCACCATTACTGTTCCAGCAACCGGGAAACTCACTGTAGGTGCATGGAACCCGTAATCCATTAAACGCTTAGCAATATCTGTGACTTCAATACCTGCATCGCGCTTGAAAGGACGACAATCCAAAATCATCTCATGAGCACAACGTCCGTTTTCGCCCGTGTAGAGTACATCAAACGAACCGGCTAAACGCTCCTTGATGTAATTTGCATTCAAAATGGCGTATTTCGTACTGTCGGTAAGTCCCTCTGCGCCTAACATCTTTATGTAGGCGTACGAAATCAATAAGATCAATGCAGAACCCCATGGCGCACCAGAGATGCTTGAAATACCTTGTTCACCACCCATAGGAATGATCGGGTGCTGCGGTAAGAATGGCGCAAGATGTGCTTTACAACAGATAGGACCCATGCCAGGACCGCCACCACCGTGAGGAATAGCAAACGTTTTGTGTAAATTCAAATGACAAACGTCGGCACCAATGATACCTGGTGAGGTCAATCCCACCTGAGCATTCATGTTAGCACCGTCCATATAAACCTGTCCACCGTGCTCGTGAATAATCCCTGTAATTTCTTTTACACTCGCCTCAAATACGCCGTGTGTCGATGGATACGTGATCATTAATGACGCAAGGTTTTCACTGTGCTTTTCTGCTTTCGCACGAAGATCATCCACATCAATATTTCCTTGGTCATCACAAGCGACCACAACCACTTTCATGCCCGCCATTACAGCAGATGCAGGATTTGTTCCGTGTGCGGAAGAAGGAATGAGTGCAATGTTTCTATGGTGATCTCCATTGGCTTGGTGGTAAGCACGGATCACCATGAGGCCGGCATATTCGCCCTGTGCACCAGAGTTGGGTTGCAACGAAGTCGCATCAAAACCAGTAATTACCGCTAAATCACGCTCTAATTCCTCAATAACTTGCAGATAACCCGATGCTTGTTCTGTGGGAACATAAGGATGTAAGCTGTTCCATGAGCCGCTCGACAACGGAATCATTTCAGAGGCTGCGTTCAACTTCATTGTACACGAGCCTAAAGAGATCATGCTGTGATTTAAAGCTAGATCTTTGCGCTCAAGTGACTTAAGGTAGCGCATCATTTCAGTTTCACTGCGGTAGCTGTGGAATACTGAATTTGTCATAAAAGCAGAAGTACGTGCAATTTCAGTCGGTATGTACTGACCCAAATCTTCCATTTCAATAGTGTCCGCTGCTTCTGCTTTCGCTAATACTGCGATGATTTCGGCGATATCCTCGTCCGTAGTGGTTTCGTTGATACTGATCCCAATGGTCGTTTCATCGAAATAACGGAAGTTCATTTCCGCCGCTTCACTCAGTTCACGGAGTTGTGTACTGTTGGACTGATTCAGGGTAATTTTTAAGGTATCAAAGAACGACGCATTATGCTGGGTCAGCCCCATCCCTTTAACCGCCTCGTTTAAAGTGGCCGTTTTACGGTGAATTTCTTCTGCAATATCAATCAATCCTTCTGGACCGTGATATACGCCATAAGCCCCTGCCATTACCGCCAATAAGACCTGCGCGGTACAAATGTTTGAGGTAGCCTTATCGCGTTTAATGTGTTGCTCGCGCGTTTGCAATGCCATACGCAGGGCAGGATTGCCATCCGTATCAATTGTCCGGCCAATGATACGGCCCGGAATGTATCTTTTATACGATTCTTTAGTTGCGAAATAAGCAGCATGTGGACCACCGTAACCCAATGGAATACCAAAGCGTTGCGTAGTTCCGACCACGGCATCTGCCCCCCACTCTCCGGGAGGCGTTAATAGGACGAGCGACAATAAATCTGCGGCAACGACTAATTGGACCTCTGCCGAATTACATTTCGCAGCAAAGGCACGGTAATCTTCGATGGATCCGTTAGCATTAGGGAATTGTACAAACGCACCAAAAAATTCTTCGGTAGGTGCAAACGTTTTGTAATCTCCAAAAACCAATTCTACACCGATAGGCGCCGTTCGCGTTTGCAATAATTCAATGCTCTGCGGGAAGGTTTGCGCATCCACAAAGAACTTTGACGCACCTGATTTCTTTTTAGCACGTGGCATGGCTCCGAAGAACATGCTCATGGCTTCGGCTACCGCTGTTGCTTCATCGAGCAACGATGCGTTTGCGAGCTCCATACCCGTTAAATCAACCACCATCGTCTGGTAGTTCATCAAGGCCTCTAAACGGCCCTGAGCGATTTCCGCCTGGTACGGCGTGTAGGCCGTATACCATCCTGGATTCTCTAAAATGTTACGTTGGATGACACCGGGAAGTACCGTATTGTGGTACCCCATTCCTATGTACGTTTTGAACACGCTATTCATCTCACCTAATGCGGTAATGTGCGCCGCAAACTCTGCCTCCGTCATTGCCGGAGCGAGATTCATTTCCTCCGCAGAGCGAATGGTGGACGGGACAGTCTGATCTATCAGCGTGTCGATAGAATCAACACCAATGGTGGTAAGCATTTGATCAACATCAACAGCTTTGGGACCAATGTGTCTGTAAGCAAACGAATTGCGCTTCATATTCTGTTTGTTTTAGAAAGGACAAAATTACATCACAGTTCGCGAACATACCTTACTTTTAAGGGTGGAACGCGATGGGAAATTTCAACGTATTTATTAACACTTTACAAGGCTTCATCCGCACGTTTGTTTATGCAAATTTTTGGGTGGCCGGAGCCGTTTGGGGGTTAACCCGATTTAGTGAGGAATTGTTTAGCTATTCCGGCACTTCTATTGCGGTGCTGAATGCTGCGGCAACCCTCGTAATCTACGGTTTCGCAAGATTGTTTGAGGGACCTGCAGCCGTCGAAGGCATCAGCCGCATAAGTCAATGGCGTCAAAAAATGCCGAAAACGGCCTTTCTTAGTATGGGCTTAGGTGCAGCCACTATTCTATTTGAACTCATTCGTATCAATGAAGCTGCGCTTACTGGGCACTATGCGCTTGCGGGCGCCTTTGCTCTATTGTATCCTTTACCCTTTATACTCAAGAAAAAGGGCGGCGGTTTGCGTTCTGTACCTGGACTCAAGCTCATCCTTATCGCACTGGTCTGGGCCTATGTTACTGCTGTTATTCCGGCACTTCGGGCAGACGCGGATTGGTACTGGCCATTTGTCGAACGGTTTTTATGGACCGCAGCATTGACCATTCCGTTTGATATTCGCGATGCGGAATTAGATGCTAATTCTATCCGCACCCTTCCTCATTTGGTCGGTTCCAAAAACAGCGTATGGGTAGCAAACATGCTGTTGTGGATAAGCTACCTCATTTTAGTAAATTATTTCAAAGTACCTTGGATTCCTTTGACGGGACTGTACTTGTTTTTTGCCACCGTAGTCATTAATTCACACCCTAAAATGGGCGACTTGTACTACAGTATACTCATTGAAGGACTCCCGTTTCTACTTTTGGGCCTATGGTACCTTTTACCCTACCTTTAGACTCCCCAATAGAACATCCTATGAACGCATTAGACCCAGCCTACGCTTCATCGCTAGATGCAGCAGATACACTCGCTGCTTTTCGCTCAGAATTTCACCTGCCTGTGATTGACGGGAAACAGACGTTATACTTTACTGGAAACAGTTTAGGGCTTATGCCGAAGGCTGCTGAGAAGTATCTAAAGGAGGAATTAGCAGATTGGAAAAACTGGGGTGTAGAAGGACATTTTCATGCCCGCCGTCCCTGGATGCCGTACCATGAGTTTTTTGCCGAAAGTCTCTCGAAAATTGTTGGAGCAAAACCTGAAGAAGTGGTTGCAATGGGTTCACTTACGAACAACCTTCACCTTCTTATGGTGAGCTTCTTTAGACCTGCAGGGCAACGAACGAAAATCTTGTGTGAAGCCAAAGCTTTTCCATCGGATCAATACGCTTTAGCCTCCCAGCTGCGCTATCATGGATTAGACCCTAAAGAACATCTGATAGAGGTAGCACCTCGCGAAGGGGAACACCACATTCGCAAAGAAGATTTTATAGCCGCCATTGATGCGCACGGCGAGGAAATTGCCATGATGATGATTGGCGGAGTGAATTACTATACAGGGCAGGTTATGGATATGAAAACCTTGACCGCTCATGCACAAGCTAAAGGCATTATTGTAGGTTGGGATTTGGCCCATGGTGCCGGGAATATTGACATCCAATTGCACGAGTGGAATGTGGATTTCGCTGCTTGGTGCCATTACAAATATATCAATTCAGGCCCGGGAGCTACTGCCGGATACTTTGTCCACGAACGCCATCATAACGATCCGAATATCCCGCGATTTGAAGGTTGGTGGGGTCACGATAAAGCGACCCGTTTCGAGATGCCTGAAACCTTTGTACCCATACCTACTGCTGAAGCGTGGCAATTGTCCAACGCTCCTGTAATGGCAATGGCACCGTTGCGCGCAAGTTTAGATTTATTCGACCGTGCGGGCGTAGAAAATCTTCGTGCAAAAAGCAGAAAGTTAACCGCCTATCTTCAAGAAGTTTTAGAAGAGGTGGCACGCGCCTCTGGTAGTAATTTTGAAATTATCACACCAAAAGACGAGCGCGGTGCACAAATTTCACTTTTAGTACACGGCTACGGTCGCCCGCTCTTTGATTACCTCATGGAACAAGGCGTAATAGCCGACTGGCGCGAACCCAATGTCATAAGAATGGCACCGGTCCCATTGTACAATAACTTTGAAGATATCCGAGCCTTCGGTATCATTTTACTCAACTACTTAAACGAGCAGGACGCATGAAAAAGGCAATCGTCGTAGGTGCAGGATTGGCCGGCTCTTATATAGCGTATACACTAGGCCAAAAAGGGTATGCCGTCCAAGTGTTCGAAAAACGACCAGATCCACGCAGATCGGTTTACGGAAGTGGCCGCTCGATCAACCTCGTGGTGAGCGATCGCGGTTGGACTGCATTTAAATATGCAGGAATTGAATCCGAAATTCGCAAGATTACCGTTCCAGCCTATGGGCGACAAATTCACGACTTGGAAGGCAACCAGAGTTATTTCCCCTACAGTATTGAAGGGAAAGCCATTCACAGCATTAGTCGCTCTGAATTGAACCAAACTTTGGTTGAATTAGCAGAGAAAAATCCAGCCATATCTGTCCAATTCGAACATTTTTGTACCCACATTGACTTTGAGCTCGGTGAGGTAACCTTTGACTGCAACGGCAAAACGGTTATGGAACGTGCCGATCTTATTATCGGAGCAGATGGAACCGGATCTGCGGTTCGCGGAGCAATGATGAAACAGCCCCGTTTCAATTTCACACAAGAGTATATTGATAGTGGATACAAAGAAGTCCACATACCGGCGGCGAAGGACGGAAGTCCGCAATTGAACCTGGATGCATTACACATTTGGCCCCGCCGAGAATTCATGCTCATGGGATTAGCCAATACTGACAATGGGTTTACAGGTACGGTCTTCGCACCCTTCACCGGAGCATACGGCCTGGACCAATTAAAAACAGGTAAAGACGGTCTACGCTACTTCGAAAAATACTTTAAGAATGCCATTCCGCTCATTCCTAATTTAGAAGAACAATGGGAGAACAACCCTACTTCTGCCCTCGCAATCATTCGCTGTAAACCCTATCACTGGGGCACTAAAACGGCTCTTATTGGAGATGCTGCACACGCCACGGTACCGTTCTACGGCGAAGGGATGAACGGCTCGTTAGAAGATGCCCGTGTATTTTGTGAGTTGCTCGATGAATGGGGTCACGAAAATCTTCCAACGGTGATGGAGCGCTACACGGAATTGCGTGTTCCCGCAGGAAATGCATTAGTGGATTTAAGTCTGCGTAATTTTATCGAAATGCGCGATTTAGTCGCAGATCCTGAATTCCAGTTGCGCAAGCGTATTGAACAAAAAGTGCAGAAAAACCACCCGGATAAATGGACCCCGTTGTACACTTTAGTCAAATTCACCAACATCCCTTACCACGATGCCATGGCTGAAGGAGAACGCCACGACCGCATCATGGCGAAAGTGCTTGCTACCGAAAATATTGAGGAACGCTGGGACAGTGATGAGATAGAACAGTTGGTATTGGACCTGCTTGAAACTACGGTGTAAACACACCACCAGTATTGATCCAAAGCACGCTTCCTTCAAATGAAGTGCGTTGAATATAGGCCCATACTTTTGCGTTGTATACCGCATCGATCGCAAAACCGTGCTTGCTTTCAAAGACCGCTTTCTGCGCGTTTAATTGCTCCGGTATTTTTCCAAATCCACCAAAATGAACTTCATCTTCCCAATGCAAATCAATAGATTTTTGATGGGCACATTCGGTTACACTCGCCTGTTCCTTAATTGCCCCTTTGACCGCGCTAATGACGTGAACTTTAGTCGCAGAACCTTCGGGCATGGCCGATAGAATTCCTAAAACAGTAGTAGCCGTTCCACTTGCAATCAATAGATGATCCGGTTTATGGTCCAATTCTGTCCAAATCTCACCGCAACCTTCAAAAGCGTGTTTTCCCGCGCCGCCTTCTGGTAACACTTGGGCCGATTCACCGTCCCACTCCTGCAATTGCCGGGCAGTGGGTAGCCAATCCTTCTCGCGCAGCACTTTGTATTCAGAACGCGGTATAAAATGGAGGGTCATGCCCATCTTTTCGCAATACTTCAAAGTAGGACTATGCTGCGAGCTGAGTTCCTCACCACGCACCACAGCAATGCCTTTGATACTTGCATGAGCGAAGGCAAATGCCGCTGCACGAAGATGATTAGAATGGGCTCCACCAAAAGTTAAAACCGGCCTCGATGGGTCCACCTCGCGAAAAAAGCCCTTTAGTTTTCGCCATTTATTTCCGGAAACATCGGGATGAATGAGATCATCGCGTTTCATCCAAAGGCTGCCGGAAGAAATATTCAACAACTTTTCAGTAGGTGAAGGTGTTAGAAAGGGAAATGAGGATAGGTCCATGAAACAAAGCTAATGAGACTTACCTTTGAATGACCAAAAAAAGCAGCATGTTCAAAAAAGATTTGGACCCTGAGGACTATTACAAAACCCCAGAGGGGTACATCGTTTTCACGGAAAAATACCATTTGAAACGCGGCTATTGTTGCCAGAGCGGTTGCAAACATTGCCCGTACGGCTACGATAAAAAAACACACAGCATAAAAGGAACCTAAGTAGATGATGACCCCATTTCAGAAAGAAATTACCAAGGGCCTGCCGGCGAAACTTCCGGTAAAACGCAACGTACCTGGAGACGTAAATCGCGCACCGAAGAGAAAGGATATTCTCACCGCTAAAGAGAAAAAATTGGCTCTGGAAAATGCATTGCGTTATTTTCCAGTAGAATGGCACGAGACATTAGCGCCGGAATTTTTAGAGGAATTAAAAACGTTCGGTCGCATTTACATGTACCGATTCAAGCCTTCGTACGAGATGAAGGCACGCCCCATTTCAGATTATCCTGCGAAAACACCCCAAGCAGCTGCCATCATGTTGATGATTCAGAACAATCTGGATCCAGCAGTAGCACAGCACCCTGAGGAACTCATCACCTATGGAGGAAACGGCGGGGTATTTCAGAATTGGGCCCAGTATGTACTGACCATGAAATACCTCAGCGAAATGACTGAGCAGCAGACCCTACACATGTACAGCGGACACCCTATGGGCTTGTTTCCTTCTTCAAAAGATGCGCCACGCGTGGTGGTCACTAACGGAATGATGATTCCGAACTACAGCCAACCCGATCATTGGGAAAAATTCAATGCGTTGGGCGTAACGCAATACGGACAGATGACTGCAGGCTCTTACATGTATATAGGTCCGCAGGGTATCGTGCACGGAACGACCATCACCGTTTTAAACGCAGCCCGCATGAAATCCACTGGCGGACCCGAAGGCAAGCTTTTTGTCACAGCGGGCTTAGGTGGAATGTCGGGTGCCCAACCAAAGGCAGGTAATATCGCTGGAGTAGTGAGTATAACGGCAGAAATTAACGCAAAGGCAGCATACAAACGCCACGAACAAGGCTGGGTGGACGAAATCACCACCAGCGCGGACGAAGCCATAGATATGGCCTTAGAATTCCAAGCAGCCAAACGCGCACGAAGCATCGCCTATCTCGGAAATATCGTCGACTTGTGGGAGCGCATGGTCGCACGTGATATCCACGTAGACCTCGGGTCAGATCAAACTTCTTTACACAACCCTTGGGCGGGCGGCTACTACCCACAAGGCATGAGCTATGAAGAGGCCAATACCATGATGGCGGAAGATCCTACTACGTTTAAGCAACGGATTCAGGAAACATTGAAACGTCATGTGAAAGCGGTAAATGCATTGGTTGAAAAAGGAATGTATTTCTTCGATTACGGGAATGCGTTTTTGCTAGAGAGCTCACGCGCAGGTGCAGAGATCATGGATGAAGAAGGCGAATTATTCCGCTATCCTTCCTATGTGCAGGACATTATGGGGCCGATGTGTTTCGATTACGGATTTGGCCCGTTCCGTTGGGTTTGTGCCACTGGAAAAAGTGAAGATTTGGATCGAACCGATTTAATAGCGGAGCAAGTCTTGAAACAACTCATGGCTAAAGCACCGGCTGAAATTCGTCAACAGATGGACGATAACATCCGTTGGATCAATGGTGCTAAAGCCAATAAGTTAGTAGTGGGATCGCAAGCACGCATCTTATATGCAGACAGCGAGGGACGCATTGAAATTGCCCGCGCCTTTAATAGGGCCATTGCCGCAGGTGAAATAGGTCCTGTAGTTTTGGGCCGCGATCACCACGATGTGAGTGGAACAGACAGTCCATACCGCGAGACTTCGAACATCTATGACGGCTCGAGCTTTACCGCGGATATGGCCATTCAAAACGTGATCGGGGACAGCTTTAGAGGTGCGACTTGGGTAAGCATCCACAACGGCGGTGGCGTCGGTTGGGGTGAAGTGATGAACGGTGGATTTGGGATGTTGCTCGACGGCAGTGATGCCGCAGAACAGAAATTGGAAAATATGTTACTCTACGACGTAAATAATGGAATTGCAAGAAGGTCGTGGGCAAGAAATAAAGAAGCTATATTCGCCATTGAACGAGAAATGGAGCGCACACCTAACCTTAAGGTAACTGTTCCTAAACTCGTCGATAAAAATGTATTGAACAACCTAGATTTTTAACATGAAAAAGTTCTTTTTGGCCGCTATTGGCCTAAGTATGCTTGCAAGTTGTCAGCAGCAACCGTCAGCAGTAGAAAACACAGAAAAAGGAATCCGTCTGGCCTATGTTCGTATTGACTCTTTGCAGAGCCAGTACAACTATTTCCAGGAATTGGTAGGTGAACTACAAGCAGAGGAGGAAAAAATTGTTGCTGAATTGCAACGTCGTCAGCAAGAGTTGCAAACGAACATTGAACTCTACCAGCAAGAAGCGCCGAAAATGACTGCACGTCAGCGTGAGGCAAATGAAGCTGATCTTCGTCGCGTTCAGCAAAACTATCTCCAAGTAGAGCAAGCAGCTCAGGGCCAAATGATGCAGCGTCAAAATGATCTTACCGTAATGATGCGTGAAGACATGAACAGCGCCATTGAGACCCTCAAAGAAGAGTTGAATCTCGACTTCATTCTTCTATATGAAGAGGGCGGTCAAATCATTTATGCAAACGATGAGTACGACATCACGGAACGCATGGTGAACATGTTAAATGAAAACCGTGAAAACCCGACGGAAGAAGAGGAAGCTGTTTCAGAGGCTACCGATTCTGCCGCTGTAGAATAAGCGAAAATACCAGCATAAAAAAGCCGGGCGCGAATGCGCCCGGCTTTTCTTATTCGAGCAACTCAACGGTCTGCTTAGAGGTAATAGCGGAAACCAACGACACCACCTACCCCATAAGGTACTTCACGAAGACCGACATCCTCTTTGTTGATGGGTAGTAATCCGTAACGGAATTCGCCTCGAACGGTGAGTGCTAGGTTGTTGGCTACTGTAAATTCATTACCAATTGCGAAACCAATGGATCCATTGAATCCATTCATGTACTTAACTTCTGTACCGCGCTCATACAAGGAACCCAGTACACCCGTCGCCGCATCCGCTGAAAAATTCGGTACCTCTTCACCAATCCATTCGCGGCGTATACCCGAATAGAAAGTGAGATCATACGACGGAATCACTTGTAATGCCCAGATATCCGTCATTTGTGTATGGAATACGATTTGAATGGGGATGTTTATGGCATTATAAGAAGTCTTCGCGGTGTAGGTCCCTATCGTGTCTTGAAAAATTGCATTTTGATCAAAAACCGCGAATCCTTTGGTCAAATAACCACTGTGCTCTTGCGACCATCCGATTCCAATGTGAAACATGCTTCGTAATTCGTAAAACAGTGAGAAACCATAACGCTGACCAAGCACACCACCGCCGTCTTCATTCGTGAGCGCGAATAATTCCGTACCGTCCTGCACAGGTGTGTACAACGCTAATCGACGGCCAGCGAAGGATGGCGCATAGTTCGCAGCAATAGAAAACTTAGTATCGTTGATGTCGCTATCAGTATAGTACTCTATCGGATCTGTCTTCTGAGCAATCAATGCCATTGGAAACAAGGCACTCACAAGGAGTGAACGTAAGGCTGTTTTCATCATAAGAATTCGTTTTTCCATTCTACCAATACTTTATCTATACCGTCAGGATTTTTTCCTCCTGCAGTGGCAAATCCGGGTTGGCCACCACCACCACCATTTATGTGTTTCGCTAAAGTTCGAACTGCATTGCCTGCGTGCCATCCTTTACTTGCGATAAGATCATCACTTACACCAATACTTAAGGTAACCTTACCCTCCACTACGTTGCATAAAATAACCAACGTGCTTGGAGTAGATTTCAATTTAAAGACTAAATCCTTGACACTTCCTGAATCAAGCGACGTACGCGCAACGATAGCCTTAACATCATTAAATACTACAGCGCTATTTTCCAATTCCTTCACCGCTCCCATTGCTTTCTCTTTACGCAATGCGTCAATTTCTTTTTGCGCGGCGGTCTCTTTTTCCTTTAATTGCTGTAATGCACTGGCTAAATCCTGCGGATGCTTCAACACCTCCGCCGCCGCGCGTAATTTCGCGAGCTCAGCGTTGACATAGTCTAAGGCACCTTTACCGGTCACCGCTTCAACGCGACGTACACCTGCTGCAACCGCACCTTCAGAAATGAATTTAAAGAGTCCAATAGAACCCGTGGCAGGTACGTGAATACCACCACAAAGTTCGACAGATGAACCAAATTTAATAGCGCGAACGGTATCGCCATACTTCTCACCGAAGAGTGCCATAGCCCCCATATCCTTCGCCTCTGCAATAGGAATGTTGCGGTATTCTTCGAGCCCATAATTGGCTTGAATGCGTTCATTCACTTTCGCCTCAATAGCAAGCAATTCTTCTGCACTCACCTTTTGGAAATGAGAAAAGTCAAAACGCAGGTAATCCGGTCGTACTAGTGATCCTTTTTGCTCCACATGCGTCCCTAATACTTCGCGTAAAACTTCATGCATAAGGTGAGTCGCACTGTGATTTTTAGCAGTCTCGTTGCGATCTCTAACATTAACGGTTGCCTTCCATTGCCCATTTATTTCATCGGGCAAATCATCGGTAAAATGTACAATAACACCATTCTCCTTTTTCGTGGTCGTTATATGTAAAGTGCGATCGCCCTGAACTAAGGTTCCAGTATCCCCTATTTGTCCACCACCCTCAGGATAGAAGGGAGTTAAGGAAAGAACCAATTGGTAAAATTCCTTCTTCTTCGTGCTCACCTTACGGTATCGGGTAATGCGAACATCGACTTCTGTATAGTCGTAACCAACAAACTCTTCTTTATCGTCTTCTTCTAATACGACCCAGTCGTCCGTGCTGAGCTTAGTCGCCGCACGCGAACGCTCTTTCTGTGCCGTCATCTCAGCCGTAAATCCTGCCATATGCACCGTGCGCCCATTCTCGCGCATGATTAATTCTGTCAAATCAATCGGGAAACCATAAGTATCGTACAGCTCAAAGGCACGTTGTCCATCTAATACTTTCGCATCCCCTGCCAGAAATTCTTCCAACTTCGCCAAACCCTGCGCTAGCGTTTTCAAAAAGCTATTTTCCTCCTCCTCAATCACTTTTTCAACCAATGCGCGTTGCGCCTTGAGTTCAGGGAAAAATTCACCCATCTCTTGGTCTAAAACTTGAACAAGTTTAAACATGAACGGCTCAGTTAGATTCAAATAAGAGAATCCATAACGAATGGCACGTCGTAGAATACGACGAATAACATAGCCTGCTCCGCTGCTTGCCGGCAACTGACCATCCGCTATCGCAAAAGCAACGGCACGAATATGATCTGCGATTACGCGCTGCGCGATATCCGTAGCTTCAGACCCACCGTAAGTAGTTCCAGAAAGGGATGAGATTTCCGATAACAGCGGCGTAAAAACATCGGTGTCGTAGTTCGATTGTTTACCCTGAAGCGCCATACATAGACGTTCAAAGCCCATTCCTGTATCGATGTGTTGCGCAGGTAAGTTTTCCAATTCTCCGCTGGCTTTGCGGTTGAATTGCATGAATACCAGGTTCCAGATTTCCACGACCTGAGGGTGATCCGCGTTCACTAAGGAGGACCCTTCAATTTTTGCGCGATCAGCGTCACTTCGTAAATCCACGTGAATTTCGGAACAAGGACCGCACGGTCCTATTTCACCCATTTCCCAAAAGTTGTCCTTTTTGGATCCATTGATGATGCGGTCGTTCGTGGTATGCTTTAACCACATGTCCGCAGCCTCATTGTCGCGCTCCATTTTTTCTTTTGCGTCGCCACCGAAAACACTCACATATAAACGGTCTTTATCGATACCGTACACTTCAGTAAGTAATTCCCATGCCCAGTCAATCGCCTCTTGTTTAAAATAATCGCCGATGGACCAATTCCCCAACATCTCAAACAGTGTATGATGGTAAGTATCGTGACCCACCTCATCTAAATCATTGTGCTTTCCACTCACACGCAGACACTTTTGGGTATCAGCGATGCGGCAATTTTTCGGCACGGCGTTCCCTAAGAAGTAATCTTTAAATGGGTTCATTCCGGCATTGATGAACATAAGCGTTGGATCGTTTTTGTTCACTACGGGCGCGGATGGCACGATTTCATGGCCTTTTTCCTCAAAAAACTGGAGGAATTTTCGACGTATCTCCTTAGAAGTCAGCATACTGTGAATATTTCCCTGGGTAGGATGGTTATGTTGTTTGTCTAAAATCGTTTCTTTGTGGCACAATATTCGCGTCGAAATTGCGTCTTAGCAAAAATAACGCACAAAGTATGGCTAAAGTAAAATACACCTATGATTCTAAAACGCTCTCTTACAGAAAGATAGAGCGTACTTGGAAGCAAAAGTTGCAAGGCATTGCTGTTTTCGGTGTCATTACAATGGCTTTTGGTGTGGTTTTCTACCTAGCTGCTGATCTTTGGTTAGAGAGTCCAAAGGAGCGTCGAATGAAGCGCGAATTGGAAAATATGGTACTTCAATATGAGCTCATGAACGGGAAATTAGACCAGCTCACAAATGTGCTTGGCGATATTGAAAAACGTGACGACGAAATTTACCGTACCATTTTTGAGGCCGGTCCCATTCCAGCTGAAGTACGCACCGCAGGTTTTGGTGGTGCAAATCGTTACCGCAACCTTGAGGGCTTTGAAAATTCGGAGCTACTAATGGATACACGTAAAAAATTAGATAAGGTTGCGAATCGTGCTTATATACAATCGACCAGTTTCGACGACGTCGTCGAAATGGCACGGAATAAAGAAGCCATGCTTGCTGCAATTCCAGCAATTCAACCCGTTGCGAATAAGAGTCTTAAGAGAATGGCTTCAGGGTACGGTTACCGTATACACCCCATCTATAAAGTGCGCAAAATGCATTGGGGCACGGATTTCTCTGCTCCGACAGGAACGCCTATATATGCCACCGGTGATGGAAAAGTCACTACTTACAAACGAAGCCGTTCCGGTTACGGACGTCATATTGTAATCGACCATGGGTTTGGATACAAGACCTTGTATGCTCACATGAGTAAAATCGAAGTACGTCGAGGACAGCGCGTAAAACGTGGAGACGTCATCGGGTTTATCGGATCTACAGGATCTTCAACCGCTCCCCACTTGCATTACGAAGTGATGAAAGATGGTCGAAAAATCAATCCGATCAACTACTTCTTTAACGATCTTTCTCCTGAAGAATACGAAGAAATGCTCATCATTTCGAGTCACTCTAACCAGAGCTTTGACTAGGTTACCTTAGGCTACAAAAAAGAGCGTATCTTTCGTTTATGAACGGAATTACTTTGGACCATTTAGATAAACTGTACTACTCTATTGGAGAGGTATCTGAATTGTTACAAATCAACGCCTCCAATATACGGTACTGGGAAAAAGAGTTTCCTAAACTCAAACCGAAGAAAAGTACGCGTGGCAATCGCAAGTTCACTAAGGAAGATATCTTACTTCTTGCCGCGATTAAAGAATTGGTAAAAGACAAAGGCTTTACCATAGATGGTGCAAGAAAAAAACTTCAAGCCACGAAAAAAGACGACATCATCGGGCAACGTGAAGTGGTTGAGAAACTGACCTACATCAAAGGAGAGTTGCAGAAAATTCTCCGAACCATGAAGGCAGAATAAAATCGAATAAAAAAACCCGCGGGCTGCGCCCGCGGGTTTTTAGTTTCAAAAATTGGCTTGCCTAAAATTCGAAAGTCAAACCAGTCATAACGTTGAAGGTCGCCTGTGCGTAGTAGTACGCGAAATCACCCCACATATATCCATTGGCCGCATAGGACGTGTTGCCGAGGTTTCTGAACTCTACGAACCCTATTAAGCGCTGCATATCGCTGCAGTTCCAAGTGTACGAAGTACGTGCGTTGATGATGTGATAAGCCGGTAGGCTGTGTGCGTCAAGACCTTCGTTTGACATGTATTGTTTGCCTACGTATTGGTTCCAAAGGGTCGCCTCAAAACCTTTCTTAGTATACGTTAATCGTGCACTAGCTACTGCGCCAGGAGAAAAAGCAATTGACGTATTGTCCACAAAAGAAGATAAAGGATCGCTTACCCAGTTCACATTCTCGTTCTGACTTAAAGCCACATTGGCCGTTGCTGAAAGCGCCGTAGTCAACTCATACGCACCTGTAAATTCTACGCCTTGACGTAAGCTCTGTCCAACATTTTCACGGATGGGATACCCCTGAGCGTCGATCGCACCTGTTAGGACCAATTGATTTTGATACTGTTGACGGTAGGCATTCACATCAAACGCCCACTTTTCCCCGGAGTTCCGGAAATTAAATTCCATATCTAACATACGCTCCGCTTGTAACGAGTTGGCATCATCTGCATACTGCAAATCTGTACGGTTCGGTTCGCGGTGACCTACACCTGCATACGCACCTAAAATTTGATTCCCACCAAGGTTGTAGGTCATACCTACTTTAGGGTTAAAGAAGTTGAACGTGCGGTCGAAGTTTGCCGGCCCCGTCGCAGAGCCACCTGTTGAACTGTGGTTTACGTAGCGGTATTGTGCATCTGCGTAGACCAAAAGGTTGTTGCTAGTCAAAGCGTATTTCGCGTAGATATTCGCATCGTCTTTAATGGCATCACCCGTATAGTAATCTCCATCAAGGGTACTTACGTTAGGATTGTTCGCCCAAATCACACGACCAAAATGCGCGCCTTCATAACGGTGTACCCCACCGCCAAGTTGTACACGCTGATCGCCGTTTTCATAAGTCCACGAAGAAGTCGCTCCATAGAAATCGTTGTCCAACCACTTGCGTGAAACAACGTCACCAAAAGTAACAGTATCCATTGCCGAAACGTAATTGCTAATTCCAAAATCAGCAAAAGCGAATCCTTGGTTGTACTCTTCGTAATAACCAGCGCCAGCGGTGTGGTGCAAGGCCGCCGCAAAAGTACCTCCAAAGAGGTTGGAATAACGGTAATGCAACTGTGTGTGCTCCTGCCCGTAGTTATCTACTTGATCGTCATAGGTTCCTATTACACTCCAAGCATCGTCATATAATGCCCCTGCAGCGTTGAACTGAGGATAAGCATCAGGACCGTACATGGTGGTAGAATCGACCCCATACCAAGCTTGGTAGGTACGTTCGCCACCGCCAAAGCGTACGGCCTCAACGTAATGACCGCCACCTGCAAAACCAGCACTAACGTAATACGATTGCAGATCCGAGGATGCGCGCTCCACATACCCGTCTGAAGTGATGGACGAGATACGGGTATTCATCCAAAATCCACTGGCAGATTTCCCAGTACCTGCTTCCATGGTAGCACGTTGTGTACCATAAGATCCCGCACCCAAAGTGATACGACCGCCTTTTTCACCAGCACCTAAGGTGCTTAGACCGAGGCTTGCTCCGAACGCTCCAGAACCGTTGGTAGAGGTCCCTACCCCTTTTTGTAATTGGATAGCGTTGGTTGAAGACATCAAATCTGGTGTATTCACCCAGAATACGCCGTGGCTTTCGGCATCGTTCATTGGAATGCCGTTCACTGTTACATTAATTCTGGTAATGTCAGAACCGCGCACGCGCATGTTCGTATAACCTACACCGTTTCCAGCATCGGAGAAACTCACAACACCTGCAACATCTTGTAATACGTAGGGAAGATCACGCCCAGTATTCAGGGCCTCAATAGCCTTCTCTGTTAAATTGATCTGAGCAATAGGGTCGTCTTTTTGCGCCCATGTACCCAGTACATTCACCTCATTGAGCTCCACGTTGGGAAGCAAGAGGATGTCGATTTTAGCCGAATCGGCCTGTTCTTGTGCGGTGGCGTATAGCGAAAGTGCTACTGCTACTGCGGTACTCATTACATGTTTCATGAAATTTGGTTGTTAAACCACGTCAAGGGGCAATAACGCGTTGTTACACATCTATTGCTTTTCATTCCTTGGCAGCATTACCTGCCCAGGTTCTATGGGTATGTTCTCAGCCCGCAGGTCCGAAGACTTTAAGGCACCCCTTTGAGACGAGCCAAAGATATAACACAAATGTGCTATGTTTGACTACATGAAAAACTTTGTTAAAATCACGGGAAGAGTTGGGGCCGGCGCATTAGTCGGGAGTGTAATTTTTAAGCTCCTTCATTGGATGGGAGCACCCGAACTCTTGCTTATTGGTACGGTGAGCACAGGACTTTTCATCGTTGGATTTACCATTCAAAAACTATCGAAGAAGTAATCGCGTCGGTTTACTTTCCTTGGAGGCGTTTTATTAGGCTCACGGGGCGCAGTCGTATCTCATCGCCCACCATAGGCTGATAACCCACAGGAAAGTCATTGAATTTATAGAGTTTAGCCAATTTCATTTGCTCGCGCTGGCTAATGCCGTGCATGGTCTCCCCAACGCGTACTAATGTGGTTTTAGTTGCACCTCGGCGTTTTTTTTCATCAACGTAAACTCGCTCGCCTTCTGCGACAACTACCTCGTGTGTCCAATCATTAAACTGAAGGAGCGCCGCTGTGGACAGGCGAAGTGAATCCGCGATATATTCTAGACGATCGCCTTTCTGTAAGCGTACAAACACGACTCGTGTTCCTTCACTCTGTACGCGACGAAGGACAAAGCGTTCTCTTGCATTAGTCACCGGACGTCCTTTTTTATCTAAAACAGGTCCTTTACCACTAGTTAATGCTGGGGTTGAAGATCCTGGATCATCAAAGCGGTACAGCATTTCGTCCTCGATAATTTTAATAAGGCGATCGGCATAATCCGGTGCCGTAGCATACCCCGCCTTTTTCAGCCCTTTTGCCCAACCTTTATAATCACTCGGGTCCAATTCAAATAAAAACGCATAGCGTGATCCCCGCATTAAAAAATCCGTATGATCTTCAAAACTGTGTTGCGGTTTATTATATTTCCGGAAGCATTCTCCCTTGGCATCATCGTCGTGATACACTTTTGCCCCTTTCCAATCACTGTGGCATTTTATCCCAAAATGGTTATTCGACTTCCGGGCCAATTCACTCTGGCCGTTTCCACTCTCCAGTATGCCTTGTGCCAATGTGATCGATGCGGGTATGCCGGATCTACTCATTTCAGACACAGCCAATTGCGCATATTCCTCAATATAGGATTCACGTAGAGACCGCTGTGCATGGGTATTCACGCTGAACGATAAGACAAAAAGCATAAATACAAAGAAGCGCGAACGGATTTTCATAGAGGTCGTAGTAAAAAAGGTGCTGGGCAATTCTGCTCGCTCTAAGATACGAAGAGAGTTATCAAAAAATTGAGTCGTAACTCCCACAAAATCAAAAAATGAAATTGTTAATAACGCAAATCACTGTCGTGTAAAAAGCAGGATTTGAATTTCTAGATTAGAAGT
>Ga0233395_1000540_pt1 | contig 19248 bp, 20 predicted proteins | sample 27DmetaG_FD_186029 | JGI IMG/M metagenome (GOLD analysis project Ga0233395, IMG submission 186029) | Seawater microbial communities from Monterey Bay, California, United States - 27D | ecosystem: Environmental > Aquatic > Marine > Coastal | place: USA: California | collected 2016-10-12 | reverse complement strand
ACGGATACGACAACATGAGAGTTGGGTCCGCTTGCAATGGATTGGGTGTCCGACATTGAGATGTATTCCCTTTGAATACGGGCGCTTATGCCGCGTCTTCGTCGAGATCTACTTCTTCGGTCGTCGCGATTACTTCGCGGTCATCATAGTGGCCGCAAGCTGCACATACGTGATGCGGGCGCTTAAGCTCTCCGCAGTTTGTGCATTCATTTGGGTTGGCCGCAACAAGTGCGTCATGTGAGCGTCGCATGCCACGACGGCTCCGTGTAATCTTACTTTTTGGGACAGCCATGTCACAACCTCAAGCTACGGGCGCTATGCCCTGTTAATACCGAATTTGGCGCAACGCCGCCAAACAAAAGCACAGAGCCCAGCTCGGCTCCTTAAGTTGCGCTTGAATACTTGTATTGAGTATTATTTCAAGCCCCAAACAGCGCCAATCTTATATATTTCTTGCGATTTCCCAAAAAAATTCCGCAAAGCTCTGTTTCACCACGCCGTTAATGGAGTTTATCCTTTAAACTAGCCAACACAGAAAAGGGTCTGGCTGCCTCATCGGTCAGTGGAGTCACGCCAGGTGGGCCAAATTCGGCACTGGCCAGCTCGGCCCCCTCTGCGCGGGGGTAATCGGGCAGGGCAAGCGACAGCGATTCACAAAATACCCGTTCGATATCAATGATATCTTCCAGTTGTTCCTCACTGTCATCTTCTGGAATTTCATGCTCTGGACCCGTCTGGTTCAAAGCAATTGGCGATTTTCGAAAATTGCGCATTACCGCGGTGTCGATCCGGCTGCGCACCGGGGCGAGGGTCAGGCTGCAGGCCTGCTCCACCGTAGCGCCCAACTCTCCAGATAGCCGCCAATCGCCCTTGCCAATCGGCAAAATTGTGCCTGAAAATTTTATTTTGCGCAGGCTAAGCAGATCCAATTGCGTGACAATCGTGGCAATTTCCGCCTCAGACAGCGCCAGATCGAAGTTTACGCCTCGGTTTTGCACGAGATGTTTCAAGTCGAGACGTGGGTGAGCATGGTTCGGCGGCATGTGCGCTCCATTCTTGAATTCATTTTTCGGCTTCGCTAGCATAGACATAATTGGCGAGCGCTTGTCTCGCAAGACAACAGGGACACTCATGCTAAATAAAACAAAGACCATTGTGGTTGGGTTCTGTCTTTTTGCTACTATTTCATGCACGCCGGTCTACCGCAATCATGGCTACACGCCGTCTGACAAGCAGTTGGCTAATCTTGTGGTCGGGGTGGATACGCGCGCCACGGCAGAAGAAACATTGGGCGTGCCCACAATTTCTGACACAGAAACAGGCCGCCTATATTATATTTCAAGCCGCTGGCGCCACTATGGGATGAACCCTCCCAAGCCGATTTCCCGCGACATTGTGGCTGTGGCATTGGATTCGGCTGAGGTTGTGACAAACATCAGCCGTTACGGTCTTGAGGATGGGGAGGTCGTGGCTTTGACGCGGCGCGTGACCGATGGTGGCACGGAAGAAATTACCTTCCTGCAGCAATTGCTGGGCAATATCGGTCGCTTTGATGCCAGTGACATCTTAAGCGAACCTTAATCTGCCTCATCACTGTGAAAGGTGAGCGCAACGCCGTTCATACAATAGCGCAAGCCAGTCGGCGCGGGCCCATCTGGGAAGACATGACCCAAATGCGCCGCGCAGGCTGCGCAATGCACCTCTGTGCGGGTGGAAAACCACGAGTTGTCAATACTTTCACCAATAGGTGCTCCAGCCATGGGCTGGGTAAAGGACGGCCAACCCGTACCACTGTCGAACTTATCATCTTGTGAAAACAAAGGCGTGCCGCAGCATACGCATGAAAAGTAACCGGCCTCTTTCGGGAAATCGTCATGGCTAAAGGCCCGCTCCGTGCCATGTTTCCGCGTGACCTTATAGGCCAATGGGGAGAGCATTTCCTGCCACTCTTGATCCGATTTTACCACATCAACCATAGAACCTCCCAACAGTTTACCCAATCATACGCATTTAACGGTAGTGCACCAGCAGATTGCATAGTAAAATCATTTTATTATTTCACAAATGGATAGTCACGAACCATGGGGCGCGCCGAGCTTCAATTCCAAAATTTTACCCGCGGTGGTCTCAAGGTCGAGCTGTGCCAATCTGAGCGGCGCCTGCGGAAGGTTTGGCAGTTCCGCGCGGCGATTTTTCGCGGTGAAATACAGAGAGAAGATCGTGATATTTGGGACGAAACTTACCTAAACTTTTGCATTAACTGCGTTGAAAGAAATGTAATTTTGGGCTTTTTAGGCGTGGGATATTTCGGAATGGCGCGGCCGCAATGCGGGGATATTCGGCGCAATTTTTTGATCTATCGCCGCTTACCGTATTTGACCGGCCCGTGCTAGAATTGGGGCGCTTTGCCGTTGATCCACTCCAGGGCAACTTGCGGGAAAATTCCGATGTTTTTCGTTTGGCCTGGGGTGTTGTCACGCAGCTGGTAGATCAAAACAATGTTTCATTTCTGTTTGGGTGCAGTTCATTTAAAGGCACGCGTCCGGCCGCACATAGAGCGGCCTTTCGTTATCTTTACCGCAACAATCATATCGCGCCGAGCCGTTGGCGCCCTGTGTTTCATGGCGGCTATCCTTTAGTTGAAGCATTGGACAGCCCCGAGCATGGCCATGTGACCGATTTACCGCCCCTGTTGCGGGCCTATTTGAGCCTTGGCGGAAAAGTGAGCGATCACGCCGTCTGTGATGCGGATCTTGGAACGACATTGCTCTTTACCGGGGTAAACGTGGCACAAGTTCCACAAAAAAGAGCCCAGCGTTTGCGGGCAATTCTCGCTGCGCATTGACGCCGCCGCCCTGAGCGCCTAGCTGCGGGCCATGGCACGTGCACCTTTGATCCAGCTTTCCGATATTTCGTTGACCTTTGGTGGTCAGCCGATCTTTTCTGATCTCGGCTTCGTCGTTCAGACGGGCGATCGTCTCTCACTGGTGGGGCGCAATGGGTCAGGCAAATCTACTTTGATGAAAGTTATGGCCGGCTTGGTTGAGGCCGATACCGGACAGCGGGTGATCCCGCCGGGCGTCAGTGTCGGCTATATGGAGCAAGATCCTGATTTATCACAGTTTGAAACTCTGGGAGATTTTGCCCTTTCGGCGCTGGACATCGCCGAGCACTATAAGGTTGAGATTGCCGCAGAAGGGTTGAAGTTTGACCCAGATCGCCCGGTGAAAACCGCCTCTGGTGGTGAGCAGCGACGCGCGGCTTTGGCAAAGTTGATGGCAGAAGATCCCGAATTGATGCTGTTGGATGAACCGACCAACCACCTTGATATTGAGGCGATTTCTTGGCTGGAGACCACTTTGCGTGAGAGCCGAAACAGCTTTGTAGTGATCTCCCATGACCGCGCCTTCCTGACAGCTTTAACCCGTGCCACCCTGTGGATTGATCGAGGTAGAGTTCGCCGCCTCGAGCAAGGATTTGGAAGTTTTGAAGCCTGGCGCGACAAAACTTGGGAGGAAGAAGATCAACAGCGGCACAAGCTCAATCGCAAGATCAAAGCCGAGGCCCGTTGGGCGGTCGAGGGTATCTCTGCTCGGCGAAAACGGAATCAGGGGCGGGTGCGGGCTTTGGGAGAGTTGCGTGCCGAACGGGCTGCGCAAATTAACCGGCAAACTACGGCCGCCATGGCGTTTGATTCGGGCCAAAAATCTGGGGCCAAGGTGATTGAGGCTAAAAATCTCGATCTGGCCTTCGGCCCACTAGAGATTTTGAACGATTTTTCTCTGACGGTTCAACGCAAAGAACGCGTGGCGCTTGTGGGCCCGAATGGGGTCGGCAAAACCACATTGATTAAAACCCTTTTGGGCGAGCAGGCCCCCGACCGGGGCAGCGTGAAGCTGGGCACAAATCTGCAAATCGCCGTATTTGACCAAGGCCGCACGCGATTGGATCCGAATCTTAGCCTCTGGGAAGCCTTGACCAGCGATCCGACCATGGCGGTCTCGGGTCGTTCCGATCAAATCATGGTGCGGGGCACACCGAAGCATGTGGTGGGGTATCTCAAGGATTTCCTCTTTGCCGAGGAGCAAATGCGCGCGCCCGTGCGGGCACTGTCCGGGGGCGAGAAAGCGCGGCTTTTGCTGGCTCGTTTGATGGCACAGGAAAGCAACTTGCTGATTCTAGACGAGCCGACCAATGATCTCGACATTGAGACCTTAGATCTGCTTCAAGATGTTTTGGGCGACTATGATGGCACGGTTTTGCTGGTCAGTCATGACCGCGACTTTCTGGATCGTGTCGCCACCACAACGATTGCTTTAGAGCCTGGCGGCAAGGCCACTGTCTATGCCGGCGGTTGGAGCGATTATCAGGCACAAAAACCCAGTGCTCAGCTCAGCAAAGCTGCCAAGCAAACGACGAAACCAAACGCGACCAGACCCAAGAGAGAGACGGAGACGGCAGGGGCGAAAACCGCTTTGTCCTTCACCGAAAAACATCGCCTGGAGGCTTTGCCAGCTGAAATTGCCCGCATGGAAGCTGAAATTGTCAAATTAGAAGATCTATTGGGTCAGCCAAATCTCTTTACCGAGCAGCCAGTAAAATTCAATAAAGCCACCACACTCTTGCTCGAGCGGCAGGAGGCCTTGGCGCAGGCCGAGGCGCTATGGCTTGAACTTGAGGAAAAAGCGGGCGGATAATCCGCCCGCAATCTTCCGCTCAATTTAGATGAATTTTGAAGCGCTGGCGAATCTGAGCGTCCACCTCTGGCGGCAAGGCGGCCGGTGTTGGAGCCGCGATCAAAGCCTCTTTTCGGAGCACTGCCTGCTCGATCAGGTCAGGCCGATTTTTTTCTTGCCACTCTTTGGGGGAATTGCGATCGGCCAAGATCGGGTAGACATATTCGGTTTGCATCAAAGACAGGGTTTGATCTGAACCCAGATAGTGACCCGGCCCGCCCAAACAGGTGGCGCGCATGGTCTCCAAACCCACTGTGTCTTCACTGACCTCAATGCCGCGCACGCAGCGCATGGCCTGTCCTAACAAATCATCCGCCAAGATCAGAGATTCGTGACAAAACCCCAGAAGTGAGGCATGCATTCCAGCGGCTTCATAGACCATATTCAATCCGGTCAACCCAGCCATGACATTCGACATGGCCTGTTCCCATCCCGCTTGCATATCGGGCAGTTTCGCATCCGCAATGCCAGCCGCCGCACCACCAGGCAGACCATAGTATTGGTGCATCTGCGCACAGCCCGCAGTTAGCAGGGCCTGTTCACCAGATCCGCCGGACATGGCGCCCGTGCGCAGATCCGAGACGAAGGGCCAAGTCCCGAATATGGCCGGGTGGCCCGGCTTGATCGCGTTGACATAGACCAACCCCGCCAAACATTCAGCCACGGCCTGCACAATCGCACCGGCGATCGGCGCAGGGGCCGTGGCACCGGCTTGCCCTGCACTGAGCAGCAAAACAGGCATGCCACCCGCGATACATTTCTCCATGACCTGACAGCTCTCGGTGGCGAATTTCATGGGGGGCACCACGAAGCAATTGGAATTGGACACAAAGGGGCGCTCGCGCCATTTGTCTTCTCCGCCAGCAATCATATGCAGCATTTCCAGAGCATCATCGACGAAATCGGGCTCTGTAAAGGAGGTGCCGATGTGTTTTTCCGTACCAGTGGCGCAAGCATATATCGTATTGAGGTCCATTTCTCGATTGTCGAAAATATCGCGGCACACCATAGGTCTTTGCACGAAATGGATATTGTCCAAATGCTCCACAATGCGCGCGGCGTTGTGCAAATCCCGCACGGTCGACTCGCGATAACTTCGGGTTTGGACGTCAACCATATGCACAGCGGCCCCGGCGGTGCCGTAATGTACTTTCTTTTCGGCGAGGTGCAGATCGTGTTTCGGGTTGCGCGCGTTCAGGGTGATTTCACGATTGGCTTTGGCCAGCATATCTTCGATCAAGGCCCGCGGGTAACGCAATCGGCCATCTTCACCAAGAATAGCGCCAACGCCAACCATGATATCAATGCCTGACTGCGGCGCATCGGCCAGACCAATCTCTTCAAGGGCGGTGAGCGCCGCCTCGTTGATACGTTCCATATCCAACTGGGTAAGGGGTTTGTAAGTGCCACCTTGCATACCGGGGCGGACGGGGCGCATCGCATCGGAAAGGGGCGCCGCTCTGGCCGCTTTCCGCGCGGCCCGGCCACCAGCGCGGCGGTTTTGGGTATCTGTCATGGGGAAGTCCTAGGAGTGGGGTTGAGAATAAAGAAGCAGGCCCGTTTAGAGCCGCGGCCGCCCACGCGCCGCGCGTCCTCGGCTCGCCCCAATTGTGCGCACCGTGAGGGTAAAAACCCAGCCAACTGTGTTAAACCTCGAAATCATGCCTTAGAGTTAAAAACTCCAAACCGACAATCTTTTCCATTTGCGACTTATGGTTCAAAAACGACTTTTGTCTGCGCAATCTCAGTAGCAAATGCCACTAAAACTGTGAGTGCCTTGGAAAACTGTTCATCGTCGACGGTCATGGCCACACGGATGTGACCGGCGGCGGCCTGACCAAAGCTCTCGCCCGGCATGACGGCGATGTGATGGGCATCCAGCAACGCATGGGCGAAAGCCTCTCCGCTTAGCCCGGTGGCGCGCATGTCTAGCATCAGATACATCGCGCCTGAGCAGGGCACAGCGCGCACGATATTCTGCTGCGCCAAGAGATCAAGGGCGATGCGCCGCCGCCGCCGGAAGGGCGCGGCCACTTCATCCTCCAACTCTTGTCCCTGGGCGAGTGCAAACTCTGCGGCATCTTGAATAAAGCCCGGCACCCCATAGGTGGTATGGGTCGCCAAATTGGTCAGATGTTCAATCACAGGCACCGGTCCGCAAATCCATCCGATCCGGCTTCCGGTCATAGCATGGCTCTTTGACATAGACCCAATCACCAAGCAACGCTCTTGCATCCCTGCAAGACTTCGAGGGCTTATATGCGCGCCATGCCAGACCTGGGTGTCATAGACCTCATCGGAGATGAGCCATAGGTCATGAGCAATACAGGTTTGCGCGATGGCCTCCCATGTAGCGCGGTCATAGACCACCCCGGTCGGATTGTTGGGCGAATTTACCAGCAAAGACCGCGCCCCCTTTGCTGCGGTCTCCAAATCGGCTGCGCGTGGCTGAAAATCATGGGCCGGGTCGCATCGGACGGCCTGATCTATCGCGCCAGTTCCACGGATCGTGCCGGGGTATGTGGCGTAATAGGGGTCGCAATATAGCGCTGTATCACCGGGGTTCAGCACCGCCATATGGGCGGCAAATAGGGCCGATTGGCCGCCGGGCGTGATCAAAATATTTTCCGCGCTCGTGGGAACGCCGCTCTGCGCTTCAATGCGGCGGGCCACGGCGTTGCGCAGCCCTTCAGTGCCCGGCACAGCTGCGTAGCCTGTATGCCCCCCCCTGGCGGAGCGACCCATTGCGGCCAAAATATCCATATGGGTGCGAATGTCATGCTCGCCGATGGTCAATTCAACAATCGGATGGCCCTGTTTTTTCAAAGCCCGCGCCTTGTAAAAAACATCCCACCCATCGGATCCGTCGCCTGTCAGGGCGGTCATGCGCTGTGCTATTTCCATCTGACGACCTGGCCTGAAGTCGATAGATTCGTCAAATTGGTTTTGGGCAATTGAAAGACGGGGGGCACAACGCTATAGACGCCCTATGATTTAGTGTTGTTGACCATACTATGATTGCCGCGGTGAAACGCGCCCTGTTATGGCGTCCCGCCACTTCTTTTCCATGCCTTCCGTAACTCTAGGACATGTACGATGATCCAAATCAAGCTGCACAATAGCAAAACCCGCCGCAAAGAGCTTTTGGTGCCCTTAGATCCCAAGAATTTGCGCATGTATGTCTGTGGACCAACCGTCTATGACCGTGCACATTTGGGCAATGCCCGCGCGGTTGTTGTATTTGATAGCCTGTTTCGCTTGCTGCGCGAGGTCTATGGCGCCGACCATGTCACCTATGCGCGCAACTTCACCGATATTGACGATAAAATAAACGCGAAATCAGCCGAAACTGGGCGTGATATCGGGCAGATTACCGAAGAAACCATTGGCTGGTATTTGGAAGATATGGGAGCTTTAGCGGCGCTTGAACCCACGGTGATGCCGCGTGCGACCGATTACATCGCGCAAATGGTCTCTATGTCTGAGGATCTCATCGCGAAGGGCCATGCCTATGCGGCCGAAGGACATGTTCTGTTTGATGTGAACAGTTGCCCTGAATATGGTGCGCTATCGGGGCGAAGCGTGGATGACATGATTGCGGGCGCAAGGGTGGAAGTGGCCCCCTATAAGCGCGATCCCATGGATTTTGTCCTATGGAAACCCTCTGACGCGCAAACGCCGGGCTGGTCCAGCCCTTGGGGACGTGGACGCCCGGGCTGGCATATCGAATGTTCAGCCATGTCTTACGAGCTTTTTGGCCATAGTTTCGATATTCATGGCGGCGGCAATGATCTGCTGTTTCCTCATCATGAAAATGAGATTGCGCAAAGCTGCTGTGCCCATCCTGAGGGCAGTTTTGCGCAGATCTGGATGCATAATGAAATGTTGCAAGTCGAAGGCAAGAAAATGTCCAAGTCTTTGGGCAATTTCTTCACCGTGCGCGATTTGCTCGATCAGGAGATTTCAGGCGAGGTGATCCGCTTTGTACTCCTGTCCACCCATTATGGTAAGCCGATGGATTGGACGCAAAAGAAGGCCAATGAGGCGGCCAGCACTTTGCGCAAATGGCATGAGCTGGTGCAAGGGGCAGAGCCGGCGGCGGCGTTGGATTTTGAAGTTCTTGCCCATGTGGCCAATGATCTGAACACGCCCGGGGCTTTGGCAAGATTGCATGAATTGGCCAAAAGCGGCGATGCTGCGGCACTTTTGGCAGCCGGCCAATTTTTGGGCCTTTTGGGCAGGGATGAGACTTGGTGGCGTCCCAAACAGGCGGGCGGCGATGCGGCTTTGCGGGTGGAGGCGCTCATTGAAGCGCGCAGACAAGCGAAGGCCGCGCGGGATTTTGCCGCGGCGGACGCCATACGCGGGCAATTAAGCGCCGCGGGGGTGGAGGTCGTGGATAAGCCCGGCGGCCTGTCCGAAGCGGTGATAACCGAGGCGTTCAACCCGGATTTACTCGGATGAGCCTCCAGGCTTGTGCCAATTTGGTCGTGCGCGCGGATCCCGAACGCTTCGCTGCCGCTATGGCGGCACCCCTTGCCGCGCGCGCGGTACTTTTGCCGGTTTATGCCGCGTCTATTGAGGTCGCGCGGGCACCATGGTTGACCCAAGAGCCCATGATTGCAGAAATGCGCCTGCAATGGTGGCGTGATGTATTTGAAGAAATAGAGGCCGGCACGCCACGCAAGCATGAGGTGGTCGATGCTTTGGCGCCAATCTTAGGACCAAAGGGGGGCGAGGCGCTTGATGCGATGGTTTTGGCGCGCCGTTGGGACATCTATAAAGAGGGCTTCACCACCACGGCGGATCTCTTGGCCCATGTGCGGACGATCACGCTGGGGCCCATGCTTGCGGCGTTTGAGGCGTTGGATGATTTGCCCGAAGATCTCTCAGCGCTGTATGCCCATGCAACGCAATTGGGGCTGGCGCGGTTTTTACGCGGTGTGCCCGAGTTGATTGCGCGTAAGACACCTGTTTGGGCGGAAGATCAAAAGGTGCACATTTACCGTGAGCTCTGCATTCAAGCGCTGGATATGACAGGTGAATTCATTCTCTCACCGGCATTGATCGAAACGGCCCATTGTCGAAGGACATTGGGATTCGTGCGGAAAAATCCAGGCGCCGTAGAAATCGGAGCGATTCCCGAGTTTCGCATTGGCGCGGCCCTCGCGCGGGGGTGGTGGGCTTGGCGCTGCAGGTAAACTCCGGTCTATATGGCGCGCTTATTAGTCATGATTAGCCAAAGCAAGGCCGTGCCTGCCAGCAATAGAAACGGCACCATCGCGTAATTGACAGCGGCCCAACCCTGCACCACAGAGCCGCCGCTGCAATTCATCAACCCACCCGAAGCGATTGAGGCGATGGTGACGCAACCAAAGACGATGGCGTCATTCATCCCTTGCACCCGGCCTCTTTCATGCGGGGCATGGGCACGGGTCAGCAGGGTGGTGGCACCAATGAAGCCGAAATTCCAGCCGATCCCGAGGAGAATGAGCGCAGTATAGAAATGCTCCAGCTCCATTCCGCTCAAGGCCACGAGCCCAGCCGATCCAAGGATCAGCAGGCCCAAGCCCATAATTTTTTCGACATCAAACCGATTGATGAGATGGCCGGTAAAGAACGATGGCAGATACATCGCCACCACATGGGCCGAGACAATATCATTGGCGTTGTTCTTGCTTAAACCACAGCCAACAACGGCAAGAGGCGTTGAGGTCATGACCAAATTCATCAAGGAATAGGCCACCATACCGCAGGCAATAGCGATCAAGATGGACGGATCGCGCATCAGCTGCAAATGGCTGCGCGGTGCTAGGGCCGGGCTCGCGGTTGGTTCTTTCGACGTGCCATTGGGCAGGCGCAACAGCAAAAAGATAAACATGCCCACCAAGTTCAGCGCGATGATGGCCATGTAACTGCCGAGAAACGGAAAAACAGAAGCATCGTGCACCAATTTATTCAGCTGCGGGCCAAATATAGCTGAGATTAACCCGCCTGCCATAACGAAGGAAATGGCCTTCGGGCGGAAACTGTCCGAGGCTGTGTCGGTTGCGGCAAATCGGTAAAACCCCTGCGCGGACATGTAAATGCCTGATAGCAAAGACCCGAGAAGGAATATCGCAAAGGAAGAGACATAGAGCCCATAGGCCGAAACGGCTGCACCCAATGCCCCGGCCAAGGCTCCGATAAAAAATCCGGTTTTGCGGCCGTATCGCTGCATCAAAGGCGCGAGCCAGGGCGCTGTTATCATCGACCCAAAAACGATTAAAGAAATAGGCAAGGTCGCGAAACACGGGTTGCCCGTTAACATACCGCCCGCCAAGCCAGCGATAACAAACATCATTGGCAACTGCCCGCCTAAAATAGCCTGAGCGGCGACGAGGACGGCCACATTGCGCTTGGCCAGACGGTCGTCCGGGAGGGCTTGGGTCATGTGAGAATCCTTTGGGTGTCAGTGGCTTGCAATAATGTGAGCAAAGGAACCGCAAGTGCGCCCGAGGTGCAACCCCATTTCGCCCAAATCGGCGTGATCTGCATCTTTTGCCGCAAAGAGAGCGGGGCCATCCGCTTTTAACGTGCTGGCATAATGGAATTCATGCGCCATCACAGGCGCGTTGAAATGGTCGCTTAGAGGTGTCAATTGACGATATCCCAGATGCAATTTGCGCTGCTGAAAACTGGTTTCCAGAGGCAAAAGCCCGAGCATCTCGTGGCGTATTCCCTTCGCATCTATCAGCCCCTTGCCCAGAACCATATAGCCGCCACATTCGCCATATATGGGCGTACCGATCGCCGCATGGCGCGCAAGCGAGGCTTTGAACCCTTCTGCACCGGCCAATTGCCCGGCATGAAGCTCCGGATAGCCGCCGGGCAGGAAAATATACTGCGCCGTTTTGGGCGCTGGCTCATCGGCCAATGGTGAGAAAAACGACAGCTGCGCTCCGGCGTCTCGCCAGCTTTTCAATTGGTGCGGATAGCAAAAGACGAAAGCGCGGTCCGCAGCAATGGCGATATGTTGGGCCGGTGGCGCGGGCAGGGCGATTTGGGGCGCGCAGGCCGGTCCGCTGAGCCGTGTAAGAGCCTCCAAATCCAAGCTGGGTTGCAGCGCTGCGGCTACATGGTCGATCCAAGTGTCCAGCTGATCTATTTCACCGGCTTGAACCAGGCCCAAATGCCGTTCCGGCAGGGCAAAGGCCTCGGAGCGCATCAAATGTCCGAATATTTTGATATTCTGCCGGTCCAAGGCCTGCGTCAGCATATCAAGGTGGCGTGGGCTGCCGACACGGTTGAGAATTACACCGGCCACTGTCACCCTCGGATCAAAATCCCTGAACCCGGCCACCAGCGCGGCAATCGAATGGGCGGTTTTGGCGGCGTCTAAAACCAAGAGTACCGGGATTTTTAAAATGTGGGCCAAATCTGCGGCCGAACCTTGACCGGCCTTGCCAGCGCCATCAAACAACCCCATGGCGGCCTCGACCACCAAGCCGCCCGACCCGGCCAGGCTGTGTATCAGATCGGCGGGCATGGCCCAGGCATCGAGGTTCACAGAAGCCCTGCCGGCGGCCACGCAATGAAAGCCAGGATCAATATAATCAGGGCCCGATTTTGCTGGCTGAAACTCTATCTGCGCGCGCTGTAATAGCCGCATAACCGCAAGCGTGACCGTGGTTTTACCTGCGCCCGAACTTGGCGCGGCAATCATAAAGCGGCTCATGCGCTTTCCGCAGGGCGTCCACGATCCAAAGGATCCAGATTGCGTGGTGCGGCACCGGCCTCTAAAGAGCGCCAATCCAAGACTTGCCGCATAAGCACGGAACGCCCGATACAGATGATAGCGGGCGGCTCAACCCCAGCGGCTTTGGCATCATCCACAGCTGTGCCGAGCGTGCTTTCGACGACATTTTGGTGCTCCAAGGTGGCAGAGGTGACAAAGGCCAAAGGCTCCGAAGGGCTGCGGCCAGCGGCTATCAATCGTTGGACGATTTGGGCGATATGTTTCATGCCCATGTAGATTACGATGACTTGGCTGCCCTGGGCAATGGCGCTCCAATCGAGGGATCCGGGCGCGTCACCGGTTTGATCATGGCCGGTCACAAATGTGACCGATTGGTTGACGTCTCGGTGGGTCACGGGAATGCCCGCATAGGCCAATCCGCCGATACCGGCAGATATGCCGGGAATTATGCGGATGGGCACCCCATGTTGCACCAGAGTTTGCGCTTCCTCACCACCGCGGCCAAAGACGAAGGGATCGCCCCCTTTGAGCCGCAGCACGCGTTTGCCCGCACGGGCCAGCTCCACCAAATACAATGAGATATCGCGCTGTTTTGCCGAAGGCTTGCCGCCCCGCTTGCCCGCATAGATCAGCTCGGCATCCCCCGCCCAGGATAAAATATCCTCGCCAACCAAAGCGTCATAGACCACCACATCGGCCTGGCGCAACGCGTTGAGCCCATGCAGCGTGAGAAGACCAGGATCGCCGGGTCCCGCACCACAGAGCCAAACCCAGCCGGGGTGCAGCTCGGGCCATGTGTTTTGCGGAAGGGGGAGTGAATCGCTCATAGGCTTCTTTATGGCGGAAATTCCTTGGAGTGAATAGAGTACAAGCGACACGCGCTTTGTGATTGGCGGCATGAATTGCCCTGTTATAGTGGTGAAATGGAGACCACGGAATCCCCCCCTTTGCGTCGCGGCTGGACGACCGGCGCCTGTGCCACCGCTGCCGTGCGGGCCGGGTTATGCGCCCTATGGGGCGGCGAGCAATTGACCGAGGTGAAAATCACCCTTCCAAAAGGCGAGACGCCGGTCTTCAAAATCGCGCATCGCGAGGTGACGCGCGATTGGGTTGAAATTGGCATCACCAAAGACGCCGGTGATGACCCGGACGTCACCCATGGCGCTTTGATTATCGCAAAGGTGGCGCGCTCCTCTGGGGGGGTGCGGTTTCATGCGGGCGAGGGCGTCGGCACGATCACCAAAGCTGGATTGCCGATCGCTGTGGGCGAGCCTGCGATCAATCCTGTGCCGCGACAAATGATGCAGGCTGAGGTCGAGGACTTGGCACTCCGCTTCGGCCAAGCGCCCCATGTCGACATCACCATTCGAATTCCAGGGGGCAGGGCTTTGGCTTTGAAAACCTGGAACCCAAGGCTCGGCATCGTTGATGGTCTTTCGGTGCTCGGCACGACGGGGATCGTGCGTCCTTTTTCTTGCGCCGCCTGGATTGCCTCTATTCACCGCGGCATTGATGTGGCGCGGGCGGGCGGGGCGCCACATGTGGCTGGTTGCACAGGTGCCACTTCCGAACGTGCGGTCCAGGCGCTGCATGGTTTGCCCGATACATCGATGCTGGACATGGGAGATTTTGCCGGTGGGTTGATGAAATATCTGCGGCGTCATCCGGTGCCAAGGCTGACCATCGGCGGGGGCATTGGCAAGATGACCAAATTGGCGCAGGGCGCCCGTGATTTGCATTCCGCCCGATGTCAGGTGGATTTCACGGCGCTGGCGCAGGTTCTTGACCGACCAGAGCTGGCCAAGGCCAATACCGCGCTTGAGGCCCATGAACTGGCCGGCTCCGAAATGGCCCAATGGGTCGCACATTCTGCCTTGGCCAATTGCCGATCCATTCTGCAAACGGGCGATATCACAGTGGATTGTGTGGTTATTGATCGTACAGGCCAGATATTGGCCCGGTCATGATGGTTTTGATGTCATGACCGTGTTGATCCTCGCAGGTACGGGCGATGCCCGGCAATTGGCTCAATTTTGCGCAGATCACAATATTGCTGCCTGTGCCAGCTTGGCTGGAGCGACGCGCCAACCCAAGCAGTTGGCTGTTCCGACCCATCATGGTGGGTTCGGCGGCAGTGACGGTTTTCGATTTTTTTTGCAGCGCCATGCCATCCGGGCTGTGTTGGATGCGACCCATCCTTTCGCCCAAAAAATTACCCAGCGCAGCTATGACATCACCCGCGAGATCGGGCTGCCCTATATGCGTTTTGAGCGGCCAGCGTGGCAGCCTGGGGCGGGGGATCATTGGATATCTTTGCCCGATGAGACAGAGGCTGCGGGGCATATCGCACCGGGTGCGGTGGTGTTTCTGGCCACTGGTCGGCAAAGCCTGCCAAAATTCGCCAATCTTGCATATGCGCAGTTGATCTGCCGGCAAATTGATCCGCCCGAGCGCGCATTTCCCTGGCCCAATGGCGAATATCTGATTGGACGCCCCCCATTTTCCCTGGCAGATGAGGAGGCATTGTTTCGTCGCCTCAAGGTGGATGTGCTTGTTGTCAAAAATGCCGGCGGCGCAGCCAGCCGCATGAAGTTGGATGCGGCGCGGATTTTGGGGATCAAAGTATTGATGATTGCACGACCTGCCTGCAGGGTCGCGCCTTGCCTATCGGAGCGGTCATTGGCGGAGGCTTGGTTGGCGCAATGGACATCGTAACTATCTCCACTCCGCGCGATATTGATCGTGCAGTTGCGCAGCTCAACATCCTTCAATTTAACGCCATTCATGAAAAATGCCGTCCCATTTCCCTGCGGCGCAAACCTCCCGGTTTTGCCAGTTTGCTCCAGGCGATCATCGGTCAACAAGTTTCGGTGGCTTCTGCGGCTGCGATTTGGAACCGACTTGAGGCGGCCGGCCTATGCGATGAGACCGCCATGACGCAGGCCACTGTAGCGCAATTGGCGCGCTTGGGACTGTCTCGCCCCAAAATCCGCTATGCGCAGGCCTTGGCAATGAGCGGGCTTGACTATGAGGCTTTAGCAGATTTGCCCGATGCGGACGTGCTGGCCCGTCTGACCGCCATTACAGGCATCGGGCGGTGGACTGCGGAGGTCTATGCGCTGCAATGCCTGGGCCGGGCGGATGTCTTTCCACATGGGGATCTAGCCTTGCAAGAGGCGACCAGGCAGGCGTTCCAATTGCCGAAACGCCCAAGCGAGGCGGAAATGCGCGTTTTGGCTGAAGATTGGGCACCGTTTAGAGCCGTTGCAGCGCGTCTGTTATGGGCCTATTACAAAGATTAAAATCGCGAGAGGGGATAGGATGACACGGGTTTTGAAATCAATGAGCCAGTTGCCACAGGATCAAGATGGCGCTGTCACCTCAGCGGTTATCTTTTTACATGGCTATGGCGCGAATGGGGCGGATCTTATGGGTCTGGCGGAGGTGTTGGCGGAACATATGCGCGGGACATTATTTCTTGCGCCCGACGCACCAGAGACGACAGTTATGGCACCGATGGGCCTGCAATGGTTTCCGATCCCTTGGATTGATGGATCTTCAGAGGAAGATGCCGCCAAGGGTTTGCAAGCGGCGTCAGAGGACTTAGACGCCTATCTGGATGGTGTGATGGTGGACTATGACCTTCTGCCGGAACAGGTGGTGATTTTTGGCTTCTCGCAAGGCACTATGATGGCGCTGAATGTAGCGCCGCGGCGCGAAGACCCGGTGGCCGGGGTGGTGGCTTTTTCGGGCCGCTTGCTTCAGGCCGATGCTTTGCAAGAGGAAGTGCAGTCCAAAATGCCAATCCTTCTTGTGCATGGTGATGAAGATGAGGTTGTACCCATTGACGCATTGCCCCATGCGGCAGAGGCTTTGGAGGCCGCGGGGTTCAAAGAGGTTTATGCCCATATCATGAAAGGCACAGGCCATGGCATCGGACCAGATGGGCTTCAGGTGGCTTTGGCTTTCATGCGAAAACAACTGGGTATGGAATGATCAGCAGACACCAGATACGGGGGTTGCCTGTTTAATTTCACCAGATATAGTGGCGCTATGGATCAAACGGGGCGCCACTTATGACTGGAGACTTTAGAACGAAATTTGTGAAAGAGGCGGCCACGCCCGCGCAACGGCCGGCCTTGGTGCTCAACGCAGACTATCGTCCATTATCCTATTACCCGCTGTCGCTTTGGAGCTGGCAAGATGCGGTGAAGGCTGCCTGGCTTGATCGGGTACAAATTGTTGCCGAATACGACGAGATCGTGCGCTCGCCGACAACAGAAATTCGCATTCCGTCGGTCGTTGTATTGCGCGATTACGTCAAACTGCAAAGCACTGTGGCCTTCACACGCTTCAACCTATTCCTGCGTGATGAGTTTTCGTGCCAATATTGCGGCGCGCGCGGGGATTTGACCTTTGATCATGTGGTGCCGCGCACGCGCGGGGGGCGCACCAGTTGGGAGAATGTGGTCGCGGCCTGTTCGAAATGTAATTTGAAAAAAGGCTCTCGCAGTCTGAAGCAATCAGGCCTGCACCTGCGCAAGCCAATCCGCAAGCCACAGGCAGAGGAGCTGCGCAATCTTGGGCGAAAATTCCCTCCGGGCCATCTGCATGAGAGCTGGGTAGATTTTCTGTATTGGGATGCAGAGCTTGAGGCCTAAGCCGAGCAGCTGGCACCGCCGAGTACACAAAATTTCGCGCAATGCGGATGGTTGAGCGCAACCTCTTGCTCCGCCTCTTTCAAACTGGTGCCCAATTCGAATTCCGGTGCATAGGCCAAAAGCGTACAGGCCACAACGGCGGGGCGCTGGGCGCCCTTGCGTTTGACCACCATGCGGGAGGAAGCGCACATTAAACTGTTGGGATCTTTGTCTAAAATTGACCAGCACGCTGTCGTGATCTCAGGCACTTCAGCAGCTTCGTCCAGCTCTGGAAATAAAACGGTGACGCCGGGGTCATTGGCGTCAATATCATATCCGTGTGTTTTGAAAAGCCCATGATATCCGGCACGGCTGGCGGCTTCGCTATCGCCCCAGACAGTGCGGCCAGCAACATGCATCCGAATGCCTACATCGCGCAACCAATTCATGCCCTGAAGCGTTTTGTCAAAGGCGCCCGCGCCACGCTCTGTGTCATGGTTGGTGCGATCAAAATGATCAAGCGAGATTCGCAGCGTAAGCTTGCCAGGGTAGGCGGCATTAAGATCTAAAAGCCCCTGTTTGATCCGCTTGCGCATCATCGGCAGCATGGCATTGGTTAAGATAAGAACCGCGTAGCCGGCAGCGAGGCTGCATTCGGCGATTTCAATGATTTGTGGGTTCATGAAAGGTTCACCACCGGTGAAAGCAATCTCGCGCACGGGCCAGTCTTGGCTGACCAATTGTTGCAGATAATCTCGCACCTCATCGGTAGTGATATAGACCAGAGCATCATTGGTGGGGCTGCTGTCGATATAACAATTGACGCATTCAATATTGCAAAGAGTGCCAGTGTTGAACCACAAGGTCTCAGGATGGGTCAGGGCCACCCGCGCGCGCGCCTCACCTTTTGCAGTCACATTCGGGTCGAAGAATTTTTCGAGATGGGACATCGGTAGTCGCTCCTTGAGATCACATGTGGCACCGCTTGCGACCTCCATAATACGGCGTGGCACAGAAAAAAAGCATTGATGAAACATGCTGACAGAGAATTGATCGCGCCCTATAAGGTGGACAGGCGCAACGTGTCGTTGTAAAGCACCGTTAGCGCAAACATTTCAGAGGATCCATCCATGGTCTCCCGAGTAATTCCCGTTGATCCTTTCGATCTTGTCATCTTTGGCGGAACTGGTGATTTGGCCCGCCGAAAGATACTGCCTGGGCTGTTTCGTAGGTTTTGTGCCGGGCAAATGCCGGTGGACGCGCGCATCATCGGGGCAGCACGCGGCGATATCGGCCGCGACGGCTATCAAGATATGATCCGCGAGGCCATCAACGAATTTGGTGCGCCCTCCGCTGAAAGCCAGTTACACCTCGACGCCTTCATTGCGCAGCTGCATTATGTTGCGGTCGATATTTGCGGTGACGGCGGTTGGGACGGATTGGCAAAATTGATCCGAAAAGACTTGGTGAATGCCTATTATTTCTCCGTTGCCCCAAGTTTATTTGGCGATATCGCGGCGCGTTTGAACTCATGGAATATAGCCACCCCCGAGGCGCGCATTGTGGTTGAAAAGCCTTTTGGCCGCGATTTGCAAAGTGCCAAAGCTCTCAACAAAGTTTTGTCGCAGCAGTTTGATGAAAGCCAGATTTACCGGATTGACCATTATTTGGGCAAAGAAACTGTTCAAAATCTCATGGCCGTGCGCTTTGGCAATCTCTTGTTTGAGCCATTGTGGAACGCGCAATATATCGATCACATTCAGATCACTGTGGCAGAAACCGTGGGCGTCGGTGGGCGCGGGGCATATTATGACAAATCGGGTGCGATGCGCGATATGGTGCAAAACCATTTGATGCAGCTGTTATGCTTGATCGCGATGGAGCCGCCTTCGCATTTCGATCCTGATGCGGTGCGCGACGAAAAATTGAAAGTTATCCGAAGCCTGGTGCCTGTGGCCGGGCATCACGTTGTGCGCGGCCAATATGATGCCACCGCCACAACGGCCAGTTATCGCACGGATGCGGAAAATTCGCGCAGTTTTACCGAAAGCTACGTGGCCATTAAGGCGCATATTGAAAATTGGCGTTGGGCGGGGGTTCCGTTTTATCTTCGGACTGGGAAGAAACTCAAAGC
>Ga0233395_1000529_pt1 | contig 19442 bp, 19 predicted proteins | sample 27DmetaG_FD_186029 | JGI IMG/M metagenome (GOLD analysis project Ga0233395, IMG submission 186029) | Seawater microbial communities from Monterey Bay, California, United States - 27D | ecosystem: Environmental > Aquatic > Marine > Coastal | place: USA: California | collected 2016-10-12 | reverse complement strand
AGCAAACCCAAAAATGCAGGAAAGGGATTTTTCAATTGAATAATAAAGGTTTGATCTGAAGGAGCTTTGTAATTAGCGACCTGTTGAAGAACCCAACTCCCTGGTGAGGCCAACTGAGGGTCTTTTAAGCGATCAAAGCTGTACACAAAATCTGACGCCACTACGTTTCGGGTCTTTTTTTTACCAAAAAGAGGGGAGGGATGATAGTAAACATCATCTCTTAATTCAAAAGTGTAAGTGAGACCATCTTGGCTTATAGACCAAGATTTTGCAATTTCAGCTTCTATTCCCAAGTTTTGATCTAATTGTACTAAACCATTAAACAATTGATTGATTGGCCAAATGTTTTGTGGGTTCCTTGAAAAAGCGGGATCTAGGGAGGTTACATTTCTGTATTCATTATATCGAAACACCTTTCGATCATCAATTTTATTAGCACTTGAACAATTATTGAAAATCAAAATCAAGCTAAGAATCAAACCGAAATAAGAAACATTAGAAAGCCACTTAATCATGAATATTTTGTTGATATATTTGCATCGAAAATACAGCTTTAAAACGGTTATGGAAAACATTTTGCAGGCATCAAAACAAAAAGTGACGGTCTTACCTAGGATTGCATATCACACTTTAGGTTGTAAGCTTAATTTTTCTGAAACAGCTACAATCGCCAGAGATTTTGATAGTCTAAGTTATAAGAAGGTCCCTTTTGACAGTCCCGCTGAGGTTTATGTCATCAATACCTGTTCTGTCACCGAGAATGCCGACAAAAGATTAAAAGGTCTTGTAAAAAAGGCATTGAATCAAAATCCCAAAGGATTTGTAGCTGCCATAGGTTGTTATGCTCAATTGCAACCAGAAGCTATTGCTGACCTAGAAGGGGTGGATCTGGTCCTTGGAGCAACAGAAAAGTTTAGGTTGGTCGAGTACATACAAGATTTAACCAAAAGGGAAAGAGGTGAAGTCCACTCATGTGAAATTGAAGAGGCCGATTTTTACGAAAGCAGTTATTCAATAAGCGACAGGACCCGTGCTTTTTTAAAAGTTCAGGACGGTTGTGATTATAAATGTACCTATTGTACAATCCCAAGGGCACGGGGTATTTCTAGAAGTGATACCTTAGAAAATGTTTTAGATAATGCCCGCAAAATTGCTACAGCTGGTTTAAAAGAAATTGTTCTTACAGGTGTCAATATTGGAGATTATGGGAAAGGAGAATTTGGAAATAAAAAACATGAACATACCTTTCTTGAACTAATCACGGCTTTGGACGCTCTCAAACCTATTAATCGTATTCGTATTTCTTCTATAGAGCCGAATTTAATTGATAACGCTATTATTGATTTTGTTGCTAAAAGTGAGCGTTTTGTTCCCCATTTTCATATCCCATTGCAAAGTGGAAGTGACAAGATTCTTAAGAGTATGAAACGACGGTATTTGACCTCTCTTTACATCAATCGTATTGCTCAAATTAAACTTTTACTTCCAGATGCTTGTATTGGTGCAGACGTTATAGTGGGTTATCCAGGAGAAACAGAAGAAGATTTCTTGGAAACGTATCAATTTCTTACCGACCAAGAGCTTTCTTACTTACACGTATTTACCTATTCTGAAAGACCTAATACGGAGGCCGCTTTGATGAATGAAGTTGTATCAAGTGCAAGTCGAAATAAAAGAAGTAAAATGTTACGAGCCCTATCGTTAAAAAAAAGGCGGGCTTTTTATGAATCACAGTTAGGAAAAACCCATACTGTTTTATTTGAGGGAGAAAACAAAGAAGGATATATAACGGGTTTTACTGAGAACTATGTTAAAGTACGTGCACCCTGGAATCCAAAGCTGATAAATACGTTACACCAAGTAGAATTAGAACGTATCGACGAGTCAGGCTATGTTCGCTTTAAATAACTTTGACTAAAGCATTCCTACTGGAAGCAATCTTTTGTAACGGCGATTTCCACGAACAAAACTCGCAATTGTTGGGGAAGTGGGTACCACTCTTAAGTTTTTTTCCTGGATAAACTCCAACACTTTGATCATAAATGCTTCTTGGAAGTCTTTATTTTTAATTTCATCAGGGATGTGGAGTTTAGTAAGAAAGATTTTTCTTTCTTGTTCAGAATATTCGATTCGGGCTAGGTTATCATCTACTTTAATTTCAAATTGGCGCAGAAATTCGTTGTTGACTAAAGTTAAATCATTCATAGATAAAGGAATTGATTATTAAGTTTAGTAATGTTAATAAATTTGTTTCTTTTGTAAAGGGATTATAAAATTACGAAATAAAAACAAGCAACATTGATTTTCAGGCTAAAAAAATGAGTAAAATTTACCTTTATTGTATGCCTGGAATGGCGGCAAGCCCCAAAATTTTTGAATACCTGAAGTTGCCAGATGTGTTTGAACTTCATTTGCTAAGCTGGATGCCTCCCAAGAGGAATGAATCTTTAAGTGAATATGCTAAGAGAATGTGCGGTCGTGTAAAACATGATAAGCCTGTATTGTTGGGAGTTTCTTTTGGAGGTGTATTGGTTCAAGAAATGGCCAAGCATATTGCGATTAGAGATTTAGTGGTAGTTTCGAGTATAAAGAATAAGGAAGAGCTCCCCCTCCCCATGAAAATGGCGCAAAAGACCGGTGCGCACAAATTACTTCCTACTCAATGGATAAAAAATATTGATAAGCTTGCATTGTTCGCTTTTGGCAAAGGAATTAAAAAGCGTTTAGTACTTTATCAACGTTATCTTTCCGAGCGCAATCCAGAATATTTAAACTGGGCAATTGATGCTTTGATCCATTGGGATCAGGAACATACTCTTAATGAGATTCTTCACATACATGGAGCTTCTGATACAGTTTTTCCAATTAAAAACCTATCAAAACCTTACATAAAAATCAAAGGGGGACATGCAGCCATTATTACTCAAGCTGCTTGGTTTAACAAGCGACTTCCAGAATTACTAAAAAAATAATTACTTTTGAGATTAAGCTTTTTAAGTGATTTATAAACTGTGCGTTATATGAAAAATAAAATTTTTCTACTGACTTCTTTTTTCTTAATTCTAATTTTTTTTGGATATACAAGTATTAATCCAGAAATGAAAACCGCTTTCGAGTATGATGGGGAGGGACCTTCTTTGAAAGTCTATGCTTTAAAGCTTCCAGAAATGATAGATTTTTCGGGAGAACAAGCCCCTCTTGATGCACCCGATATAAGAGAGCGATTAGACAAAGAGCTGCTAGTCAATACGTATTGGCAATCCAATATGATGCTGCTTTTAAAAAGAGCTAATAAGTGGTTTCCAACAATAGAAAAAATACTTAAGGAAGAGGGTGTTCCAGAGGATTTCAAATATTTAGCTGTTATTGAAAGTGGTCTTGAAAACCTTCGGTCCCCCAAGGGAGCAAAAGGTTTTTGGCAACTCATGCCGACCACTGCAAAAGAGTATGGTTTAGAAGTAAATAGTAATGTTGATGAACGATATCATATCGAAAAATCCACTAGAGTAGCTTGCCAATATCTTTTGAAAGCAAGAGCGCGTTTTGGAAGCTGGACCCTTGCGGCGGCATCATATAACAGAGGAATGTATGGAACAAATAAACTCCTAGATAATCAAATGGCGGATAATTATTATGATTTATTGCTTAATAAGGAAACCAGTAGGTATGTCTTTAGAATCTTGGCAGTAAAAGAAATTATGTCCAATCCCCAGCTTTATGGGTTTGTTTTCGAGGAAAAAGATTTATATCAACCCATCCCTGTTCGCAAGATTGGATTGGATACACCCATTGCCAATATTGCTGAGTTTGCAAAAGAAAATGAGATTAATTACAAACTACTAAAAATTCATAACCCTTGGTTGATACAAAATCATTTGAACAATAGATCAAGAAAATACTACGAAATTGCCATCCCAGAATTGGGTCATTACTAGATGCGCTTCATTTGCTGCTGAATCATTTTCATCTGACCCGAAAGCATTCCATGCTTGTCTAATTTTTTTGCTTCCGTAAGTAATTGTTGTGCTTCTCTTTTTCTTCTCTTTTGAAGATAAATCCCAGCCAAACTCATTTTTGCCATTGCCAAATCATGGTTCATAGATAAACCAAGCGATATAGCAGATTTAAAATATTTCTCGGACTGTGTAAGATTTTTTTGAGAGTGGATAATACCTAAAAGGTAGTTGTAATATCCTTGTTGTTTGCGAACCAAGTTGCGTTGGATATTTGGGATGCGCATCAACCATTTTTCAGTTCCCTCAAAGTCTTGTTTTCTCAGCCTTAAAAAAGCTAAAAAAATCATTTCATTCTTAAAATACAACAGCACAAGCATTCCTGAGAGTAGGAGCATCATAATTCCATTTCCGATATAATCATCAATAAATTGATAAATACCAAATGAAAATGCTAAAACAGCAAGGATTAATTTTATGACTTTTGGAAACATAATTTTTATTTTTTTCAAAGGTAAAAAAAATCGATAGCGAAATGTTGATAATCAAGTTTGGAAGAAAAAAAAGTTGTTGTATATTTGCCCGACTTTAAAAGGAGTGGAACTCCAGACACACAAATTATGAAAAGAACATTTCAACCCTCCCGAAGAAAGAGAAGAAACAAGCATGGTTTCAGAGAACGCATGGCAAGTGCTAATGGACGTAAAGTTCTTGCATCACGTCGTGCTAAAGGAAGAAAAAAAATATCCGTTTCCTCAGAACCCCGCCACAAAAAATAATGATAGAATTTAGCTATAATGAAGGTGTTACTTTTTTGAGAGTAACACCTTTTTTTTTATATTAAAAAACTATATTTAACCATATGCCAAAAGTAGATTCAATCAAAAGTATTTTAGTCATCGGATCAGGGCCTATTATCATAGGTCAAGCATGCGAATTTGATTATTCAGGAACCCAAGCCCTTCGTTCATTAAGAGAAGATGGAATTGAAACCATTCTAATAAATTCCAATCCAGCAACCATAATGACCGACCCCACTATGGCGGATCATGTTTATTTAAAGCCTCTCAATACAAAATCTATTATTGAAGTCTTAAAAAAGCATGAGATTGACGCGGTTTTACCAACGATGGGTGGACAAACAGCTTTAAACTTGTGTATCGAAGCAGCCGAGAAGGGAATTTGGGAAGACTTTGATATTAAAATCATTGGAGTTGATATTGATGCTATTCAGATCACAGAAGACCGTGAACGTTTTAGAGAATTAATGTTGGATATTGGAATTGATATGGCACCTCAGGCCACTGCTACTTCATATCTAAAGGGTCAAGAAATTGCGCAAGAATTTGGCTTTCCTCTAGTAATTAGAGCATCATACACACTGGGAGGTGCAGGAGCTTCTTTCGTGCATAAAGCTGAAGATTTCGATGAGTTATTGACTAGAGGTTTAGAAATATCACCCATACATGAAGTCATGATCGATAAAGCCTTGATAGGTTGGAAAGAATACGAACTTGAGTTACTTCGGGATAAAAATGATAACGTTGTCATCATTTGTACCATTGAAAATATGGATCCGATGGGGATACACACCGGGGATTCAATTACGGTTGCTCCAGCAATGACGCTCTCAGATAAAACCTTTCAGCGGATGCGGGATATGGCCATTCATATGATGAGAAGTATTGGAGATTTTGCAGGGGGCTGTAACGTTCAATTTGCAGTAAGTCCAGATGAAAAGGAAAACATCATTGCTATTGAAATAAACCCAAGAGTTTCGCGATCTTCTGCTTTAGCTTCAAAAGCTACTGGATATCCTATCGCCAAGATCGCAGCAAAATTAGCTATAGGATACTCTTTAGACGAGCTGGAAAATCAAATTACAAAATCTACTTCAGCCCTATTTGAGCCTACTCTGGATTATGTCATCGTGAAAATACCGCGATGGAATTTTGACAAGTTTGAAGGTTCTGACCGTACCTTAGGACTTCAAATGAAATCTGTGGGGGAAGTCATGGGAATCGGAAGATCATTTCAAGAAGCACTTCACAAAGCTACACAGTCTTTAGAGGTGAAACGCAATGGTCTAGGAGCAGACGGTAAAGGCTATACCGATTATGACACGATAATTAAAAAACTGACTGTGGCCAGTTGGGATCGAGTTTTTGTGATCTATGACGCGATATCTATTGGGATTCCTCTCACACGCATTCATGAAATCACCAAAATAGATATGTGGTTTTTGAAGCAATATGAAGAACTCTTTTTACTAGAGGGAGAAATTTCCAATTTCATAATAGATACCATAGACTCTGCATTACTATTGGAAGCCAAGCAAAAAGGTTTTGCAGACCGACAAGTAGCTCACATGCTCAAGTGTTTAGAAAGCCAAGTTCATGCTAAAAGAGTAGAAATGGGAATCCAAAGAGTCTACAAATTAGTTGATACTTGTGCAGCAGAATTTGAAGCTAAAACACCTTATTATTACTCCACTTTCGAAGCAAAATTAAAGTTAAGTGGTGGAGAAGAGTTTAGCGATAACGAAAGCAAAGTAACCGATAGGAAAAAAATTGTTGTATTGGGATCTGGTCCCAACCGAATTGGACAAGGTATAGAATTTGATTACTGTTGCGTTCATGGAGTGCTAGCCGCTAGTGAATGTGATTATGAAACAGTAATGATCAATTGTAATCCCGAGACGGTATCTACAGATTTTGATATTGCGGATAAATTATATTTTGAACCTGTATTTTGGGAGCATATCTACGATATCATTCAGCATGAAAAGCCTGAAGGAGTAATTGTCCAGCTCGGAGGACAAACAGCGCTTAAATTAGCTGAAAAACTGGATCGCTACGGAATAAAAATTATAGGAACGAGTTTTCAGTCTTTAGACTTAGCCGAAGACCGAGGGAGCTTCTCAACCTTACTTAAAGAAAATGACATTCCTTATCCCGAATTTGGTGTAGCTCAAACTGCAGATCAGGCACTTGCACTTGCAGATCAATTGGATTTTCCCATATTAGTCCGACCCTCTTATGTCTTGGGAGGACAAGGAATGAAAATTGTAATAAATAAAGAAGATTTAGAAGCTCACGTAGTAGATTTACTACAAAAGATTCCGAATAATAAACTTTTGCTCGATCACTATCTGGATGGAGCCATTGAATGTGAAGCAGATGCTATTTGTGACGGAGAACAAGTCCAGATCATCGGAATTATGGAGCATATTGAACCTTGTGGAATCCATTCAGGGGATTCGAACGCTACCTTACCTGTTTTTAATTTGGGAGAATATGTTGTACAACAAATTAAAGACCACACCAAAAAAATAGCCTTGGCTCTAAACACTGTGGGATTAATCAATATTCAATATGCTGTCAAAGACGACATGGTTTATGTTATTGAAGCCAATCCAAGAGCCTCACGTACGGTTCCTTTTATTGCAAAAGCCTATAAAGAGCCCTATGTAAATTATGCAACCAAGGTCATGCTTGGAAAAAATAAAATAAAAGATTTTGAGTTCAATCCTCAATTGAAAGGATATGCAATCAAACAACCTGTATTTTCTTTTAATAAATTCCCAAATGTAAATAAACAATTAGGTCCTGAGATGAAAAGTACTGGAGAGAGTATCTTGTTTATTGATAGTTTGAAGGAAGACGCATTTTACGATTTATACGCAAGACGTAAAATGTATTTGACCAAATAATATAATTTACATAGCTTTACAAAAAAACACCAGGATGGAAATGGATAGGAAAGGAATGAACGTTGTTTTTGGTTTGGTTGCACTTGCTGTGATTACACGCCTGTTGCCTCACCCACCTAACTTTGCCCCAATTACAAGTATTGCACTTTTTACAGGCTTTCATTTTGTTAATAAGCGATTGGCATTATTTATACCCATTGCATGTATGTTTCTCACCGACTTATATTTAGGTGTTCACTCTTTGATGCCCATAATATACAGCGCATTTGTATTGATTTCACTTATTGGATTAAAGGCTAAATCATTGTCTTTTCTTACAGTAATAAGCGCCTCGGTGTCCTTCTTCATTATTAGTAACTTAGGAGTTTGGTATTTTTATTATCCACTTACTTGGGCCGGATTAAGTAGCTGTTTTATACTAGCCATACCCTTTTTTGTAAACTCCATTGCTAGTGACTTATTCTATACATCATTTTTACAGTTTTCTTATCAAAAATTAAAACATACTCCGGTTATCATCCATTAATAATGTTAATTTTGTAATGAGGTTTCTCTTAGAGGAGATAAAAAAGGGAATTTGGTTAAAAACCAAAGCTGTACCCGCAACTGTAAGCTGAGTTATAACAATAACAATTTGTTCTATTCTTTTACCACTGTCAAATATTGATGGGAAGGCAGAATAAAGATGCAAGCCAGGAGACCTGACCTTAAATTAATGGTTTTGAACTTCGGGATTAAAGTATCAAAAACACCTTACTGATTATATGAATCTATTTAATAAATTAAAGTGGATTGTCTTACTAATTAATTTTGGAATTTTTGCTCAGCAAACATCTCCCCAAGACAGTTTACAAGTTGCTAGAGATACTAATGCATTAGATGAGGTTGTCCTCATTGATTCACGTTTTCCATTTAAGCAATCACAATCGGGAAAACCCGTAGTCACAATTTCATCAGAAACCCTCAAAAACTTTCAAGGTTTGGGTTTAAGCGCATTGATCAAACAATATGCTGGCATCGAGATTTTAGGAAGCCAAACCTATGCAGGACAAAATAAAACCATTTCGCTGCGAGGGGGGAGAAATCATCAAGTACTCGTATTAATTGATGGTATCCGCATCTCTGATCCATCAAGAATAGATAATGATTTTAATTTAAATTTTCTTGATTTAGACCAAATAGAGTCTATTGAAATTTTAAAAGGGGCTTCGGCGACACTATATGGTAGCTCTGCTGCCACAGGAGTGATAAATATAAAAACAAAAACAGCAGCACAAGGCTTCCAAGCTACCCTTCAGAGCACTACTGGTTCTCAAAACAGCCAAGACACTACTCGTAAGTTCAACCTTTTTAAGAATAGTTTACACCTTGGTCAAGGAGGAGAAAAATTGCGTGCAAAAGCTTATCTCGCTCACCATAGTGCAACGGGGATGAGTGCAGTCGTTGGTCCAGAGACAGATCCTTTTGATCAGCTTAATATTGGAGCCTCCGTGGAATTTAAATTTAAAGATGCTTTTGATTTAAAAACCGGTTACGATCACTCCAACATTCAGTCCGAATATGACAATAGTTTTCCTTTGGAGGATGCGGAGTTTAAGCTAGCTACACAAATGGATCGTTTGCATTTTAATCCTAATCTAAATTATAAAAACGGAGGATTATCGCTACGCTTAGGATATCAAAAAATTCTCAGAGATTTTCAAAGCAGCTTTCCTTTTCAAACAGTTGCCGAAAATACTCAAGTAGAACTCTTTAACAAATATGTTTTCGGAGATCGATTTTATACTGTTATAGGAGGATTGATTCAGAAAAATTATGCTTATTATGAAGGAGGTCAAAGTACTAATCAGACGGATTTATTTGGAAATTTTGTAACCAAAATATCAGAGCAGTTTCGAATAAATTTTGGTGGACGTTGGAATTCGCACAGTAATTACGGAACTCATTTCACTTATAGTTTTAATCCGTCCTTACAAATTTTTGAAAAGGGAAATGATGGTTTAAAACTTCAAGCGGCATTTAGTACTGCATTTATAGCTCCTAGTTTATATCAATTATACGATCCTTATTCTGGTAATTTAGATTTAAAACCTGAAGAAAATAGGTCCTTTGAGACCGGTTTGGTAATAAAATTCAAAAAAGCAGAGCTAGTGGCTACGTATTTTAATAGGATAGAGTCTCCCTCACTAATTTATGATTTGGCAACTTATCGCTATGAAAATACTAATACAGAAGCTCGATATTTTGGTGCTGAATTTTCTTTTAATGCCACTTTGGGAGCTAGGTTGCTAATAGATCAGCAACTTACTTTTACCGAAACTGAGGAGGGAGATTTACGCTATTTACCTAATGTATCTTCTCAAACCCGTTTAACCTATAATTTTTCACAGGGATGGTCTGCAGATTTAAGTTCCCAGCTTATTGGAAAACGATTAGGTTTAGATAATGTCACGGTTTTAGATCAATATCAATTAATAAATTTTAGTATTACAAGAGAATTAAAAAACTTACCCATAAGATTTTTCCTTCACTTTACAAACTTGTTTAATGTAGATTATATCGAAATTGAAGGTTATGCTACGCGTGGACGCAACCTTTTAGGTGGGCTACGCTATCGAATACTTTGAGACAGAAGTAATTCCTCTTTATCAACGAACATGCGTTGTCTTTGTTCCGTCAAAGGGTCCTTAATTAATAGCGATTTAGAATAGGAACTGCTTTTAGAGGATAGCTTTTCTGTGCCCGAAAGAACGGAAAGCACTGCTTCAAATAGAGTTTCATCAGGTGATCCTAAAACACCCAAGTCGCGAATATTTTCTTCAACGAGTTTGTTGGGTTCGAGACCATTATCATAATCAGCAAAACCGTCGTTGTTGGCAATTTTTAAGACAATAGGTTGCATCGCATAAGTATGATCAGGATTTCTTGTGCCATCATTATCAATATAATCGTATAGAGTAATAGATGCTACATTTTTACCTACAGTTTGTTCCCCTACTTGTATGACTTCAATATAAGAGGCTAGCCCATTGATAAGCAATTCACTAGCTGATGCAGATTCAGAAGTAGTTATAATAAATACTCTGTTTAAATTTAATGAGTTAATGGCTTCCCCATCAGAGAGGAATCCAACAAAACGGTCAACTAACCTTTCCTCGCCAAATTCTTCTCTTATATAGGCGTCTAATTTACTATTCCATTGTTCTTGAGCAAAGATTTCATTGTTGAACTGTCCTGTAATCATACTAGCTAGTTCTACACAATTTCTTACATTTCCTCCCCCGTTGTAACGTAAATCTAAGACCAGATCTGTAATTCCTTCTGCTTTGAATTCTCCAAATACCGCATTGAGTTCATCACTTTTGTCAAGGACAAATTGGTTGTACATCAAATACCCAATATTACCAGTATACTCTGTTTCTCCCGGGCTATATGGTATAATTGAACTTATTTGTATGGGATTTGTTTCAAAATTTTCAATTTTAGTAAGTTCTACAACTACTTCGTTATTCACTAAAGTTCCATCATTGACCTCAGCCATATTAAGTGAATAGGTAAGCTCCTCTCCGAAAAGTAGGTTTCGATAATTATCGACAGTCAAAACAGTACCGTTTACCCCAGTAAAAAGGTCTCCTCGTTGAATATTTTTTCCTTCAGCATCGGAATCCTCAAGAATGTATTTTACAAAGCCAACTATTTCATTACAGTTTTGACACGCTCTTAGCAAACCGAATTCCACTCCATTGGTAGCATAAACCCCCTGTAACGTATTCTCTAGTTCGACATAATCATCTTGAATCCAACTGAAACGATCATTTTCATGCTTTAAGGATTCGAAGAATTCTTCGGGTTCAGGGTTTTGATTTATATATTGAGCATAAGCTTTAACATCATTTTTTTTATCATCAGACAGTGCAGGCACCTCTTCTTGCCAGTAGTAATATTGGTTTAAGCCTTTCCATACAAAATCACTTATTTGTAATTCTCCCTCTAGATTAATTGCAACATCATCTGTGTCCAAATTTGTAGCAGGTGGGATTTCCTCTCTGTAACCTATATCACTGCTGGAACATGAAACTAATAAGGAAAAAACAACTAAAAGAATTAGTACTTGTGAAGAAAATATATTTTTCATGCTTTTTTTTAGATAAATTTTAATTCAAATTTAATTAATTAACAGTAATATGAGTCATTTTTATCACTTCTGTAACATTTTAGATAGTACATTCGTCTTAACATAAGAAGAAATAATTAAATGCAGTTGACTGCTGACAAACAATTTTTAGACCAAATCCAAAGTATGCGTGACAAAATTTTTCGCGTAACTAAAAGGATTTTAATTTCGAAAGAGGAGGCGGAAGATGCTACTCAAGATGTGATCGTAAAATTGTGGCAAATGGATCAAGAAAAGCGGAATTCTTTTAAAAGTCTAGAAGCTTATTCTATGACCATGGCAAAAAACTATTGCTTGGATCGGTTAAAATCAAAACAAGCCCAAGTAAGCTCTATTAACGAGCATTTACATTCCAAGAAATCTCGTTCGCTTCAAAAACAAATTGAGGTAACAAATGATTTGAATTGGGTGGCAAAATTAATAGATAGATTGCCCGAAAAGGAACGCATGATTATTCAGTTGAGAGAAATAGAGCAATATGATTTTGAACAAATCTCTAATATTTTAGACATTCCCGAAGTAACAGTAAGGGTTTATCTCTCTAGAGCAAGAAAAAAAATAAAAAAACAATTTTTAGAAATACAGTCACATGGAATCTAAACATATCTCTGAATTATTAAAAAGATACGAGGCAGGAGAAACTAGTTTGCAGGAGGAGGCAATCCTAAGAGACTATTTTATGAAAGCGGAGGATCTCCCTCCGGCATGGCAACCCTACGGTTCATTTTTTTCTTATTATACTACGGCTAAAAAGGAAGCGTTTCCTCAAAATCAAATTAAAAAACCTATTGTTTTCCAATCCTGGATGGCAGCAGCGGCAATGATTGCAATCATCATTACAACCTTTTTAGCCACCCATCCAGAAAAAAATAATTCACATCTAAGTCAAGCTAAAGTAAATTTAGCTTTTGAACAATTTCAATCAAACATTAAACTCCTGTCTAATCATTTAAATAGAGGAACTCAACAATTAGCTTATTTAGACTATTGGAATGAAACTACTCAAAAATTAATAAAATAAAAATCATGAAAAAAAACAGTTTATTCTTAATCACTTTGTTGATTTCAGTTGCAGTTAGTGGACAAACCATTTTTGAGCGGTATGCAGAAAATGATGAAGTCACTCTTGTTACTATTAGTCCTAAGATGTTTAAAATGCTAGGGCAAATGAGTATTAGTGTAGACGATCCTGAAGCTCAAGAATATCTTGAGATGGTTACAAGCATTAATAACTTTAAGGTATTGGTGTCTTCCAGTCAAGAAATTAGTGGAGAAATGCTAAAATGGGTTAATCAGCAAGTTTCCAAAAATGACCTTGAACAACTCATGAGTGTCAAAGACCCGGAAGCTAATGTAACTTTCTATGTAAAAGATGGAAAAAAAGAAGATCATGTAGAACAGTTGTTAATGTATGTTACCGAGAGTACTAAATCTTCAAAAAACGATATTGAATTCAATGGCAGAATGATCGAGGCCGTATTATTGCTTTTGGAAGGAGATATCGATTTAAATAAAATCTCAAAATTAACAGACCAAATGGATCTTCCCGGTGGGAAACAATTGAAAAAAGCTCAACAGAAAAAATCCCTATGATGAAAAAGAAATACTTTTTTCTTTGGACGATGCTTACAGCTTTTTTGTTTACAAGCTGTGAGCAGGGTCCAACACTACAGACTTACTTTGTCCAAAAAATGGAAGATCCTGCTTTTTTGATTGTGAACCTTCCTTTTAAATTAGACAATCTTTTAAAAGATGATCTAACTCAAGATGAGCAAGAGGCCTTAGCTGGAGTTGGTAAATTGAATTTACTTTTTTATCGCTTTAAAGAGGAGCGTGAAGCGAATTATAAAATGGAATTAAATCAAATCAACACCATTTTGGAGAACAAAAAATATAAACACCTTATGGACTTCAAAGCATTTGACAAGGGTCAAGGAAAACTCCTCTTTGAAGGGGAAACGGACCGAATAGAAGAAGGAATTGTATTCGTAAATGCTAAAAAAATGGGTTTTGGGGTCTTGCGTATTTTGGGAACCAATATCAATCCTATAGTCCTATCCCGATTAGTTAAAAAAGTTGATCCAAAAAAATTAGAAGAAGAACTTAAATCTACAGTAGGCAATCTAGGGAATGTATATTAAAATTAAATTCCAGTATAATTAAAAGGTGTTATTGTTTTAAGCTGCGTTTTAACTCGTTCTTCTACATCTAACTGATCTATAAATTGTTGAATGACTTCTCGATTTATAATCATATTAGTTCGAGTCAATTCTTTCAACGCTTCATAAGGATTAGGATACCCTTCTTTTCTGAGTACTGTTTGAATGGCTTCTGCAATTATAGCCCAATTAGTATTGAGATCGTCTTCAATTTTAGTGGTATTGACCACTAGTTTTTCCAATCCTTTACTGGTAGAGAGAAAGCCAATTAAAGTATGCCCAAAAGGAACACCTATATTTCGCAATACTGTACTGTCAGTAAGATCTCTTTGCAATCTCGAAATGGGTAGTTTTGCAGATAAAAATTCTAAAACTGCGTTTGCCAAACCAAGGTTTCCCTCAGAATTTTCAAAGTCTATTGGATTGACTTTATGTGGCATTGCGGAGGATCCTACTTCTTTATCTTTAATTTTCTGCTTAAAATAATCCATAGCAATGTATTGCCATATATCCCGATTTAAATCTATAAATATGGTATTGATCCGTTTCATCGCATCGCATAATCCTGCTAAAGAATCGTAGTGCTCTATCTGTGTGGTTGGAAAAGAGTAGTTTAGACCGAGTTGCGTTTCAACAAAATTGGTTCCAAAGGCTCTCCAATTTATCTCAGGATATGCAATATGGTGTGCATTAAAGTTTCCTGTTGCTCCAGAAAATTTTGCTCCATAGGGCAGTCCTATTAAAACTTCTTTTTGTATTTCAATTCGTTTTAAGAAAACATCGAATTCTTTTCCTAATCGAGTGGGGGAGGCAGGCTGACCGTGAGTACGTGCCAAAAGAGGAATGTCTTTATATTTTTCAACCATTTCTTTTAGTTGGTCTAATACGCCTTCTAAAGTGGGGAGGTAAACTTCCTCTACAGCATTTTTTATTGATAAAGGAATGGCAGTGTTGTTAATGTCTTGTGAGGTCAGTCCAAAATGAATAAATTCTTTGTAAGCTTGAAGCTCTAATTTGTCAAACTCTTTTTTAATAAAATATTCCACAGCCTTTACATCATGATTGGTGGTGAACTCTATTTCTTTAACTTCCAGAGCATCTTCTGGAGAAAAGTGCTTATAGATACTTCGAAGTTCCTCAAAAAGTGAAGGGTTAAAATCAGCGAGCTGAGGTAGGGGTATTTGGCACAGCCCAATAAAGTATTCTATTTCAACCTGAACTCGATACGTAATTAACGCTTCTTCAGAAAAATAGGAAGATAGAGACTTAGTTTTGGACCGGTAACGACCATCGATTGGAGAGATGGCATTAAGTGCGGTAAGCAACATGATGATTTAATTAGTCTTGCAAAGATACGAGTAAAAACAGCATAGGTGAAATCAATTTTTAAAAACTGTTCTAAAAGTAGGATACAACCCCTTGGGGAAGGTCCTATTTGAGTGAACTAGCACCTCTTTTAGCTGTCTTTTTATTTCGGGAAGTTGATCTTGGAAAAGCGCTAAAATTTTTATGCTAAAACTTAAATGAGCTGTTTTATTTTCTGTAATAACCCAATCTAAAAAGCTTGTTGTAATCTGAACGCATTTTTGATCACTCAATTTTTCTTGATTTTTTTTCACTATTAGAAAATACCAAAAAATTTTACTGAGGGATCTTCTCATACTCGAATTTGTGATGTTGGGAAGTAAAGGAAGTGCCTCTTTAAGAAAAGGATCAATTCGATTTAAATCTTTGATGGTAAACAACTCCCATACCCAAGCGGCATAAATATTTTCTCTCTCAGCAGAAGTATCAAAAGCAAGTTGAAAGAGAAAGGGAATGGTGTGTGGATTTTTTTCAACATAGTTTAAAGCAGCAATTCGATTAACTTTGGCAGCAGTTAGGGTATTGAAATAATCGGAAAGCGTATTCATTTACAATTGTAAAATGCGGTATTCCTCATAGCATTTAGAAATGGCTTCAAGTATTTGCAAATCATTAGCTTCGCTCATAAAAGCGTCTGAATAATTACAATTTCTTAGAATTTCATCAATATCAACTCTTTTAATTCCCAAGAGTTGGATAAGGACCTGCCGATCAAATTTAGAAACCAAAAGGTTTTTAATTTCATCATCCTCCCTCATGCGTTTGAGTTTTCTCATTTGTGTGGCATTTTTACCAAACATATTATTTAAAAAATCCACAGGATTAAAGACGTTTCCAATGGTCTTTGAAAAAGAACTCAAACTTCTGTTTCCTGACTCGTATCCTAGGTTAGGTAAACCAGATATACTATACCTACGGGCAGTATTGATGGGTGCATTTTTAACGTCAATATCTAAATAGCCTGTAAGCTGATAGGGCCGAACTTCGATTTCTTCTAGCGCAAAAGCCAGCTCTGTCATTACAAACTTGGAGTTTCCAAATTTTAACATATCATTGGTGACAGCAATTTTTAAAGGTTTAAAACCTAAGTAGGAAAAGTATAACGTATCATTTACTTCAGCTTTGATTCTAAAGGTTCCCTTTTGATCAGTTATTGATCCGATGACTTGAGTGAGATTTAGAATGTGGACACTAGACATGGGCAGGTCAGTAGTTTCATTTTCAACTACAGCGCTAAAGTCTTCCTGTGAAATTCCCTTGTAAACGAATAAAATTAAAAAGGCTACCCAAATCTTCCTCATGGGATAAATTTATATAAAAAAACACATAATACTTTGGAATCCCCTTTTAATTAATAGAATTTTCAGATAGTGTTAAGCAGTTTGATTAGCTGTTTTGTTGCGTTAGCGCGGTGGCTGATTTTATTCTTTGTTTCATCTCCTAATTCGGCAAAAGTTTGCTTATATCCACTTGGAATGAAAATGGGATCATAACCAAACCCTCCTAAACCTCGTTTTTCAAATATTAAATTACCTGCTACTCGGCCTTCAAAACTGTAGGTTTTCCCTCTCAGGTGAACATAAAAAACAGAACGAAAACAAGCGGCTGTGTTTGCAACTTCTTTTAAGGAGTTCCAAATTTTTTGAATATTGGCATCATTGTTTTTTTCCTCTCCAGCATATCGAGCAGAGTAAACCCCTGGCGCCCCGCTTAATGCATCAACTTCAAGTCCCGAATCATCAGAAAAACAATCCAATCCATACTTGTAGCGCACATAATCAGCTTTAATTTTAGCATTGTCTTCCAAAGCTTTTCCTGATTCTTCAATTTCTTGTAAGCAATTAATATCATTTAAGCTTAAGATTTTATAGGGCTCTGGTACAAGCTGATTGAGTTCTTTTACTTTGTTTTGATTGTGTGTTGCAAAAATGATTTTCATTACTTGTTGTGGTAAGGATGATTATTGATAATGGTAAAGGCCCGATACAATTGCTCACAGAAAAATAAGCGCGCCATTTGATGTGAAAAGGTCATTTTAGACAAAGCCATCCGCAATGGAAATCTTTCATACATCAAATCTGAAAAACCATAGGCTCCACCTACTATAAAAACAATTCTACGCTTACCACTATTCATGTAAGATACTATAGTCTTAGCATAACTTGCAGAGGTATGAGTTTCTCCTTTTTCATCTAAAAGTATAACTTGATCGTCTTTTTTGATTTTTTGAAGTATGCGTTCAGTTTCCGATGTTTTTATTTTTGTGGAATTTGTCTTCTTATGAGCTTTTACGTCCGGAAGAAATACTATAGAAAATTTAACGTAATGTTGTAGCCTTTTTTCATATTCTGCTGCCGCATCTGACCAAAAAGAACGATCGGTTTTACCTATACATAGCAATTGAATTTCCATGGGGTAAAGTTACAAAGCCTTTCGATTTTTATAGGATTTATCTCTTCATATGATTTAGCCTTTTATCTTTGTATTGTTCAAAGGGATCCCATCATGTCAAAAATATTGCAACTTCCTGTAATTAAATCAGTTGTTTTTTTTTTAAAAGCCATAAAACCTCCAGGCTTTTTTGGATTTTCAATCTATGATTTATTAGAAATGTACATTTTAGGGATTGTTAAAGGCGCTTTGACCTCTAGAGCGGGGAGCATATCCTTTAGCCTTTTTATGGCACTCTTTCCTTTTTTACTTTTTATCTTAAACTTGATCCCATTTATCGATATGATCCCTTTTATAAACATTGATAATTTTGATCAGACTTTTTTAAATTATATCAAATTGTTTCTGCCTCCAGAGACACAAACTTTTTTTGCAGGTATTTTTGAAGATATCAGAAATAAACCTAGAGGGGGTTTACTCTCTTCTGTTTTTATCCTTTCTGTTTTCCTAACAGCTAATGGAATTTCCTCCATCTTTGGAAGCTTTGAAGTCTCTTATCATGTAGCTTTTTCGAGAAATTTTTTTAGACAATACCTCCTTTCTGTGGGAGTAAGTGTGATATTAGCTTTCCTGTCTTTAATCACGGTGATCATCTTTTTTTATTTTGAATTTTATATACTTAATAATCTTGATTCACTCATTCCTTCCGAAATACGTTGGACAAGAATCGGACAGATAGCATTTTTCGGATTATTTATTTATTTGACGGTAAATATATTGTACTACTTTGGTACCATAGAAGGCAGGAAGAATCAATTTTTTACTCCTGGGGCTTTAATGACCACCTTGTTATTCTTTTTGACTACCTACGGCTTTGGCATCTACATTGAAAAATTTTCAAATTACAACCAACTTTATGGGTCTATAGGGGCGCTACTTATTTTCCTTTTATACATTTGGATGAATTCAAATATTTTGTTGCTCGGATTTGAATTAAATGCGACTTTAACCAGATTCAAAAGAGAACCTAAGGTGGCTATTAATGGAGACTAAAACCCCTCAATATTTTATTGATGCGTTGCTCCCATTGGCTTTACCAAAGGCTTATACCTATTGTATAACTTCGAAAGAAAAAGAATTTCTAGGTCAAGGTTTTCGCGTTGCAGTTCCCTTTGGAAAACAAAAAATTTACACCGCTATTGTCAGTAGAATCCATCAGGTAGCACCTCAAACATATGAACCCAAATCCATAGTCATGATTATGGATGAAGCCCCTGTTGTAACATCTACTCAATTGAATTTTTGGAAGTGGATGTCAAGCTACTATATGTGTACTCAAGGTGAAATATTTCGTGCCAGTTTACCCGCAGCATTGATGATAGAAAGTCAAAGTGTGTTGGTAAAGAAGGAAGCATCTAAAGACCAATTAAACACACTCTCGGACACTCAATATTTGGTTTATGAAGCGCTTCAAAAACAATCTTTAACACTAGATGAAATCAGTCAAATTACTGATCTAAAACGGGTAATGCCTCTAGTTTTGGATATGATTGACAAAAATGCAGCTATGATTCATCAAAGGTTGGAAGAAAAATTTAAACCCAAAAAATTGCGGATGATTCAATTAGAAACCTCGTTTCAAGAATCCAAAGCTTTGGAAAGCCTTTTAGATAATATAGCACGTGCCC
>Ga0233395_1000517_pt1 | contig 19656 bp, 18 predicted proteins | sample 27DmetaG_FD_186029 | JGI IMG/M metagenome (GOLD analysis project Ga0233395, IMG submission 186029) | Seawater microbial communities from Monterey Bay, California, United States - 27D | ecosystem: Environmental > Aquatic > Marine > Coastal | place: USA: California | collected 2016-10-12 | reverse complement strand
TCAACACTTATTTTAAATTAATTAGTGTAGATAAGGTTCATCATTATATCCAAGTGTGTCTCTTGCTGTATCAGCAATAGAACCCATATCTTGACGATCTACGATTGTACCGTCTGCAACAGTTGATAGGTCTGTGAACCCACGTGTTGCTGATGTTGAACCTTTATGAGCTGCACGGTGTGTAGCACCTTTAGTTGGTAGGTCATCTGATGTTTCTGTAATAGAACCGAAATCAGCAAGTTCACGTAAATCAATTGATCTACGAACTTTAACTTTCAAGCCAACGCCTACGTTGTTAGTAATCATACCTCTGTAACGAGCCATATTATTTCTCCCAAAATATGATAGAAAGCTGGGATACTCTCTATCATATGTATTTATCATGTATTTTCTTTAAGATATGTTATTAGTTTATCACCAGAATAGAATCTTTCTACGTTTCGTAGTTCTTCATTCATTGTCCAAGTTAGGTCACTATTCTTTGACATTTGCATATGAATATATGCTTTAATATTTTCAATGTTTTTCTTTGTTGCATCTAATGAAGAAGTCCATTCACTTGGATACTTGAATTGATCACTCCACATTTCACTGTACGAGAGACTATCTGGAACCATAGGGATAGCACCAACTTGCAATCCTTCATAGACAGAAATGCCTAGAGTTTCTTGCAAGTTAGCACTAAACACTAATTTCGCTCTTCCGAGCAAAGCGTGATATTCTGGCTTTGTTAAGTTTAATTCTTGACATTTAATGAACTGATACTCTGGCATCTGTTCAGCAATATAGTCAAAGACTTCTGGCTGTTTCTCAGGAGCAATACGATGTGGGAATACTATGATGTCCTCTTTCGCCATACTCTTATACTCTCTGAGATCCTCTTCAATGTATTCCATAGGCCAACCCACTTGTCTAATAGAGTGAAGTAGTTGCCTGTCGATATCACGGTCGTCGTCCCAAAATGTATTTGTAAACAAATCAATATGGAACTTAGTAGCAAAAAAGTTATCATCATAACAATCGTACATACTCATTTCCGCTTTACGAACCCATGAAGCATTACCAATTAAACGTCCTAGGAAATCTTGTGGATCGTAGCTACCAGCATGCCACAAACCACCGATTCGGATTTTTATCCCAAGCAATTCTGCCATATATTTCAGCTGGATAACAGTGGGATTCCACGCATCAGTATAAAGAAAGTAATCCCCATCTTTGACTTCGCCATCACAGATAAGTTTTGCAATCTTCTCTAATTGTGCGCTCTTATAGATGTTCGTTCCACCAAAGTTAAGAAAAGCACCGGGTGTAGTGGCTTCTGGAATGTCGGTTGGACCGTCAATCACAGTAACATCAATCCCGTTACTTTGTAACAATGTGGGGAGATGTGTTTTCCACTGCTTAGTATAGCGAGATTCAACACTCTCCAAGTCTATAAGATATAGCATCTAATTTCCTTTGCCATTTTATTCACTTAGTATTGAGAACACGGGATATCCCTTAGCTCTCAGTTTATCAGACCCGCCTAAAAAAGTCAAGTCCATAATCGAATGAATACCAACTATGTTACCATTCATTCGTTCTATCAATGATGTAGCCGCTAGTAGTGTCCCACCAGTTGCAATAACATCATCAATTATTAGAACACGGTCATCGTCTAACACTGAGTCAGTTTGAAGGTGTAGTTCGTCTGTGCCGTATTCTAATTCATATTCCGTTGAGATAGTCTCACCCGGAAGTTTACCTTTCTTACGTGCCATAACAAACGGTTTGCCTGTAATAGCACTTAGCGCACCAGCCATTGGAAAGCCACGTGCATCTAATCCTACGATTCTGTCGTAGATGATATTCTGTTCTTGAAATGCTTGAATAACTTTAGTCAATCCTGAAGGATGATTAAAGATACTAGCCATATCCTGATATATAATACCTGGTTGCGGATGATCAGGTACTACCCTAACCATCGCTTGTATTTCTTCACTGAGCGTCATATTCTACTAATGCTCCGTTTTCTCCGTCTTCAGAGATTTCGATTTTAATATCACGCCCTGGATATTTTGCAACGATTTGATCAAACAAATCATCAGACATCATTTCACATGATTTATAATCAAGTTCAATAACGTTATCTTTGTACAAGTTTTCTAACCAACGCTTGAATTGAATGAATTCAATATCTCTGTCATTATGTGTTACTTTAATTGCTACACGGAAATGAAACATGTGACGATGCGGATATCCCAAAAAGGATACATCATATTCATCACCTGTCGCTAGAGCAGGATCTGTCAATGCTGCAGGATACTTGTGAATACCTTCTTTTTGAAACGTAACCCAAATCCAACGTTTTGCATTTTTCTTTTGTTTTTCCATATCGTCTTTCATGTTTGCTTTCCTAGTTTCTGTTAGCATATAATTATAGTAACTACCCATTATCTCCAAGTTCCCGCTCTAGTGCATGTATTTCTTGCTTCATTCGAAGTTTCTCTGATTTTAATTGAGACACATCCATATGTAGTTTATACTCTTTTTGGATATGATTGTCAAGTGTTCTGTGCTTAATTCTTAGTGCTTCTAGTCGTGCTTGTTTCTTTTCGGGTGTCATTATAATCCTCCTTATCCGAATAAGTCTTCAACTCCGTCTGGAGTATCATACTCTTTTTTCTTTCCCTTTACTGCTTCTACATACTCTTCCGTTTTCACATTTGCTTCTTCAAATTCCATAAAGTCTGGGGTAGTTGAAATATTTTGCACACGTGAACCTTCACATTTACGTAAGAATGCTTTAAAATCTGTAAGCATTTGCATAGGGTCTTTAGTGGATGGGTCAAACAATACTTCTACAAATTTAGCAAAGTATAGAACCTTATCTGGTACTACATCTGATAAATTATTAGTTTTGCCCAAGTTGATATTGTTAATATCTAGTTTATCATGTAACATTTCATATTCATGATCAAACCTGCGAATTGCATCTTGCATACCACGAATATGATATTCAGCGTTATGCGCTTGTATTAAAATGTAGCTTAGACTATCCCAGCTTGATTTTGCTTCTTTCTTGTTTCGATTGAGCATACCAGGTTGCATGTAATTGATATCTCGCATATTCAAACGTGAGCCGATTTCGCCTTCATACAACCAAGGTTGTTTATCATTGCTGATATCCTGTCGCCAATTTAACTTCTTAGTCTTATAAGACCAAGCATTACCATTCAAGTCAGGATAGTCATAAGCTAATCCCTTTGATGCAGTAATGTAGGGAGACGCTGCATCAAAAGAGATTGTTATGTTTGGATTGACATGTTCTCGTAGCTGTCGTTGAATTGCAGTTAACATTGCACCCCAAGGGAGAACACTAATACCGAGAGTGTGAATCCAAACATCATCTTGGTCTGCCTGACCAAGAAGACCATCATCACGTAAACGAATAAGTCTACGTAACAATAATTCAGCATCACCCGCATGATCACCAGCCATCGCATAACCTTCAAATGCTCTATCGCCATATACTGACTTGTCATTAAAGTGCTTGACTTTCTCATACCACAATTCACTAGTGTCCCAATTAGAACCGTGTAAAGTGTTTAAGAACTTTGTCTTACCGGGTGTTCGGTGTTTAATAAAGTATTCATGATTAAAGATTGTTTTGTCTACGCATTCTTCCCAGCTTTTGATACCGTTCTTATCACGATATTGTGGCAAACATGCCCAACCTGGAATATCAAGTGTCATAGAGTAATCACAATATTCTTCTAGCCACTTCATAATACCATGACGTGTAGTATGCCAACTCCCATCAGCATCATAGAATTTATCCCATTCAAGTTTCCAAGCTCCAGTACCAATTTGATACCCACCTGAATCCCCTACTAGAACTGTATTTTCACGGTCACGGTTCACAACCATACCATCTTCGATCTTAGTTTTTTCTAAGTCTAGTTCAGCATGTCCAGCAGAATAGAGACCATGTGAATAATACACATAGCCTTTATCTTTATCTAAGATGTTAAGACCATCTAGACCATGTTCGAACCCCTCAGGGATACGCTCAGGAGGGAACATGTCTGTTGTGCCTGCGTAGTGTTGTGAAATCTTACGAACATAGAAGTTCGAAATAGCAGGCAGAAATACTGCTTGCCCATTACTAATGTTATTTTTACCTAAATCTTTAACCATGTATTGTTGTATCCTTATATATTGTTATACTTCTATTTAGGTTAATTGCCAGATTTAGCTGGTAAAATGTACTCATATAGGCCCATTCCTGAGTCTACGTGAATAGCCATAGCGCCTTGATCTGAAATCTTAATGCTCATAGATGATGTATCACCTAGCTTCAAGATAGTTAGAACTGTTGCTAGTGGGAATGACCAACCAGATTTCAATTCACCACTTACATTACGTGCGAATGTCAAGTCTGCTTTATCAGTTGATGCATCGCCAATTGTAAATTGCAAATCACCATCTACTGTTTTTACAGTGAATAGAGGATCATATGCTGACAAGATTGCCGCAGTTTGTTGCAAGTCTTTAATTGCTTGCTGTGTTGGCATGACTTCAACATCCCATTTAGCACCTTTAAAGTTTGCTGTTTTAATCTGTGCATCAACAAGTTCACTTACGATTACACGATAAGTTGAATTCATAATGCCAGGAATAGCAAAGTTAAATGCCGCTGGAACTTCTTCGCCGTTACGTTCTACACGACTAATATCAACACCTGTTGATACTGCTTCGCCTTCATTGTTACGACTTTCATAGCCCAAGTAACCATTCAATACACCCAGACGACCTAGACCGAATTTACCAGAGAATTCTGGGACACGGTTATGCATCTTTGCACGTAACACTACTGTACGATCATCGTCCATAGCATCTAGTACTGTTGTATCTTCATCTGTTGTTACTTTCACTGCTTGAATAATCCCAAGCGAATGTGTGTGTTTTACCACGTCTTTTAAAATATCACGCATATGTGTTCTCCTATATTTTATTAATTACTATTATATCACAAGTCAAACATGTTGTCAAACATATTATCACGTGATTCGATTTTTCTTCTATTTTTCTTACTTAGACGGAACTTCCAAGAATTTGTTTCACGATTGTATTCTGCCCACATGCCTTTATCGTCTGATTTACATGATGGCCAATTCTTATCCTCATGTGCGAGTACGAAATCATCTATCTTATTGCAGATTTCTTCAAATTGCTTCTGAAGCAATTGACCGCCATGCGTTCCTTCTGACATATTGATATTATATGAACCACCGGTCAAACCAATTTCATCACATCTAGGAATGTAATGCCAATGTTCTGTATGAGATTTAAACCATTCATAACGAACCGTATCATTCATATTTTTAAACTTTTCATCTGAAATTGAACCAATGGTATTTTGTGAAGTTTTTAATCCGCCACTTTTAATATTAACACCTAGTTCTGGTAAGTCTGGCTCTTCAAACTTATCTAGTGTAGCATCTAGTTTGTCTGCTAACACTTCTTCAAGGTGTCTACCTACGATGTCACTATCATTTGTTTCTACTTGTTCTTTACCAGTAAGTACATCAATATAATCATAAAGATCAAGTTCTTTATTTGTTGGCATTCGAGCCATAGTATTATCCTCCTATATACACAAACACAATATCACAGGTCAAACAAGTTGTCAAATGATTCTTTTTCAACTTGTGTAGTTTTCTTTTTAGTGTTTCCTATCTTTGGATTATCAACCCAATGAATAGTATTGTTGGGTAGTATACCCCACATGAACCAAGCATTACCAAATGTAGGACTGCCCCCACCTGTAAAGTCAACTCTGTTATTGTATACCAACGCACTCATACCATGTTCCATGAACATCTTGCCACGCTTATTCCCTTGAAAACTTGCGATAGGTAGCAATAGTGCAAAAGGTTTACCAAGAGCATAGCAATGCTCAATGAACTTGTCTTTGATACTATATGGTGGATTAGTTATAATCCCATCATGTACATCATCTGGTTCACAGTCAAAGAAGTTTTTCCCATTACTTGCTATGATGTTGTAATCGTATTTCTTAAAACCTTCTACTAGCAAACTAGATATTCCACTAGTCGCTTCATAGTAAGTCTTTGTCTTATCCAAATAAGGTAATAATGGAAGTACTTGATCTGGAGGAGTATAGCATTCATCTGATGCGGCATTCCTCCCCAAGCTAGATACTAGTTCTGTGTAAGTCTTTTTAGCCATTAGAATGAAAACAAATCTTCAAAAGTTTCTGATGCGTTAGCATTACGCAAGTCCCATTTTAGAACACCAATCAAGTTATCAATCTTCTTATCGATAATCGTTGTTTCCATCAAATCATGATCGAATGGAAGTTCTTGGAACCATTGTGGAATACGAGGTTCATCGATTGGATAAGCAATACTTGTCATTTTCATAGGATTGTCTCTGAGCTTACATACAATAGTCTTCATACCATCTGTAATCTCTACAGAATATCTGTCACCGTGCATCTCACGTAATGTATTCCAATTAAGAGCCGCACTCACATGTCCTGGAAGTCTAGGCTTCTGTAGCTTGTCTTCTGAACTTCGTAGCTTAAAGTCTGCATTCTGTGCTTTCTTATATTTTGCAACATCGTTCTTAAACTTAGTTAAGTTATTGACACGCTTTGGAGTACCCTTCTCCCAACCAGGCTTATCACGAAACTCTTTCTTAAACTCTTTGACCATATCAACAATATCATCTTGATCCCCGCCAGTAAGTACTTTAAGCAAACAAGAACTAAGAAATGTTTGCATATAGTCTGGAGTATCAGAACGTTTCAAGTCAAGTCCCATAGCTTTAACTTTACCAGGCTTACCTTCGATATCACGGCGTTCACCATCATCATCATAGATAAGCATAGCATAACGTTTCTTCTTAATAAAGATTGCTGATGTTGCTAAGTTCTCACGTCCTGCAGCAATGATTTCACCTTGCTTGCGTGGACAATTAAAGAACTCTTTCATAAAGTCAGGGAAACTTGCGTTTACTTGATCTGCGATTTCGTCATACATCGTAAGAGCAATCTCTTTATCCCATTCAATCTCACCACTATCAATCTCTTTGCTGTATGATGGATACATTGAATAATAGATAGAGTCTGTATCGCCATATATAACTGATTTGCCTTTGTAGTCATAAGTACCGTCGATCACTTCATTTGTCTTAGAACCCATGTGACGTGTGATACAACGACCACTAAGAGTAGTTGACTGACCGATACGCTTATCATAAAAGCGACACCCTTGATTAAGGATCGCACCATACAAACTGTTCAAGTTAATCTTTTTGACTAGCTGTCGTTTATCCCAGAAAGCGATTTCTTCTTTATCGCCCTTTTCAATGGCTTTCTTCTTATTAGCTTGTAGTACTTTACGTTCTGCATACCAACGCTCAAGTAGACTAGGAATAATACCTTGTACATCTTGCTTAAAGATAGTTCCGTTAGCACTGATTGCCCAAGGAAGGTCTCCACTGAATACCAAATCAGAGATTTCAGCACCTGTTAGTTCATGCGAGGATCCATCTTCCATATCAAGTGTTATGATTTGTGTCTTATCTTTTTCATTTAGTAAACGAAATTCTTCTGTAGAGAACGTATCTTCCCATGCTTGCGCAGCACCAAAGCCTTTGTTCTTACCACCACGACCATTGCGTATGCGTGTCTGGATCATTTCATCTGTCAAGTCAGGACGAAGTTGTGCAGTGATAGTTTCTGGAGACATATTTAACGCACGAATGATAGAAGGATACAGCGAGTTAATATCGATACCTGCTACCCACTTCTGTAATCCCTTTTGTGGATCTGCAACAAAAGCACCAGCCGCTTTCTGTGCTTCTGCCGCTTCCTCTTCTTCACGTGTAGGTTCGTAATCATCGTCTTCTGTGTCCCATGATCTACGCTTACGATCTGGAACAACCATGCCACGTCTATGTGCTTCGTTGATAATAGCTGATTCAGTCACAGCAACAGCACCCATAGTAGTTTGAATGTTAACAGTATTATCGTGTGCAATCTCGTTTGCAAGATCAATGAAGCGTAGCTTCTTATCTAGGTTATCAAGTAGTGCAGTATCCTGTCTGTTATATTCAATGAACTTGTAGAAGTCTTGATTGTATAACTGATCTAGTGTACCTTCGTAAGCAATCTTACGTTCATCAAGTTCGTATTCACCGATAGCATCAAGTGAATATGAATGCATTTCATGATATGTATATTTGCGATATAGTTCAAGATAATCGAGGTGAATACGACCAAGCAAGTTGTAACTTGTTTGCTCTTTACCAAATTTGATAAGTTTCTTAGGAGTAGGATACAAGTCCCATAGGCATAGCTTACGTGTATGAGACTTGCTCAACACACGCACAATGCGATTAAGAGTGTATGGAATATCGAAGCCTTCACTGTTCCAACCACTAAGTACATCTGCATCTTCGATAAGAGCTAAGAAGTCATTCAACAAATCTGCTTCGCTGAGATACAAGAACGTATCTTCAAACTTATCACATAGTCGTTGTGCTTCATCTAGTCCATCACCTTCACGCATATGCTCTGGTGGAATAACGAATGTTACGAGTTGTCCAGTCCATTGTAACGCTACTGTAATTGCAGTAATCGGCATGAACGGATCTTCGGGCGGAGCAAAGCCACGTGCAGCATCGAAGTCTACCTCGATATCGAAAAACGCTACATTCAACTTAGGAGAATCCTTGCCAAGATAATTTTCAGCAAGACATCTAATCTCTGGCTTGATATCACTCTCATAGATTTTTCTATCAGAATGCATACGTAGTTCTTTATGCAAGTCTTTCTTACGTTTGACTTTTACTTGTCGAACTTTCTCACCGTGAATACTTCGGTGACTGCCACTATCGTCACGTACATAGAACGTGCGCCAAGCAGGATAATCTTGATAGATTCTCTTGCCATTAACACGCTCTACAACTTGTACGATATCTTTATCTTTGTTGTAGTATGCGTCTACATAACTCATTTATAGTGTGCGTCCTACTGTCTGGAGTACTGTTTCTACATCTTCGAAGTCTTGTTTTGCTTCTTGCAAACGTGCTTTGTGTGCAATTGAGATTGCTTTATTGAGTACAGCTGGTTTGATATCCAACTCTTCTGCAATTGCTTTTACTGTATCTTTTAGTCCGCCTTTAAGGTCGTCTACTTCTTGTAGTACTGAACATCCTTCGTCTACAAGTTGCTTTAGTTTTGCTTTTTCTTCGCTTGAAACTGAATCTAATGACATGTTAATCTCCTCATATGGTCATAAAAAAAGGAACTCTAAATTGAGTTCCCTTTAATATAACACAGAGGTGTTCATATGTCAATAGTTATTTTTGGATTTTATCTATCCATTTCACTTAGACGAATTGCTAACGCATCGATTTTATCCATCTCTGCGTCTGAAAGTTGATCCATTGGCTTAGGAGCGGATTTCAGTTTGATTTTAGTCCCACCTACGGAGATCGTATCACCCTTTTTCTTTCCTGCCTTTGCCGCTTTGTCTAGCTCTTTGTAGAATTCATTATATTCCGAGAAAGATTGACGTGAACTTGTACTCATAATTTTATTTGCCATTTCTTCTGCTTCACCAGCGAATGCACTTTTTGCAACACCCTTGATGCCCGCACGTGTCGCCGCACCTTTAATGCCTTTTGACATTGCCGCTCTTGCAACACCGCCTGCTACAGCGCCTACTGCTGGAAGAATTTCATCTAGCTTGCCTTCTTTTAATGCGCCCATTGCAACTTTAGCAATCTTCATTAAACCTGTACGAGTGTTAAGCATTTTTTCAATTTTAGCTTTGTTATCATCGTTTACTTTAGCATGTACTTGTGTGATAGCTGATGCTGTGAACATGTCTACTTTTGAAGAACCATCATCAAACTTAATTGACTTTGCTTGCTTGTCATCTACAATGCCTTGTAGTTGGTCTAGTACCGATGCTTTCGCTTCATTAACTGACTCTGCCATAACAATATCATAACCAATGCGCTTTAGTTCAGCGGCTAGTTTTGCGTATTCTTCTTTTGATGCTGGTTCTAAGTCAGTAATCAATGACTTAGATGCGTCACCATGCTGACCAATTTCCATATATGAAGTAATCAGTCCACGACCCTGTTCTTCTTCTGGGAACAATGCAATCACATCACCATTATCGAATTTTCTAAAGACTACTTTAACTGTATCATCGCCTTCGTTTACTGACTCTTCCCATGGAGCTTTCTTTAGAGATACCTTTTTAGGTTTCTCACCACGTTCTGTTTCTGCTTTATCTAGCGCACGTCTAATTTTTTTCTCATCTGCATCTGATGCTTCAGTTGTTTTCTTTTTCTTATTATGTTGGTCTTTGATACGTCCGATTTCTTCTGCTGAAGCACCTTTACCTGCAGCTGATTGAATCTTTTTCATACCTTTTTCACCGTACTTCTGTTTGCCCGCTTTATAAAGAATACCACTCTCATTAGTCTTGCGCTTTTCTGCCGCACACTCATCACATGTATCAATGTCGCCGTCAGTTTCATCTTTGATCCAGTCACAATCTGCACAACCTTTTGTACCTTCGTTTACTGATTCTTCAATTTCTGGCTCATTGTCCATAACCGCAGCATAATCTTCCATGTCACTGTCACCTGGCATTTCGTCTTGTGCTGGAGTTTCCATTTCCATATCTCCCATTGGATCTACCATCATCTCTGGTTCTGATCCCATGTCATCCATACCCATATCGTCTGGTCCGTTCGTCATATCGGTAGGAGCTATTTCTGTAGATGTTGATCCACCTAATTCTAGTGTATGCATTCTTGCAGATAATGAATCTGACATACGTGTATATGCATCATATGATTTGTTATGTTGGTCAGCAAATGTCAATGCTAGTTCGTGTACTGCATCCCTTGGATTTTTTCCTGATTGCAATTCTTGCATCAATTGTTCCGTTGCTCGGTTTAAATAATCTTCGAATTCGTCATTCGAGATTACAAAGTTTTCAATAAGTTGTGACAGTTTCATTGTTTTGCTACCTTTTAATCATGTTAGTTTTGACAGGGTTTTTATACACCAGATTACCTACATCTGAGGAATATCCCATCTTATGTTTCTTTTTCTTTTTTGCTGGCTTTTTAGCATATATGCTTGCCGCAGGATCACCGCCTCCTAAAGAGGTATTTACACTGGCAAAAGAGCCAGCAAAAGTTTCGGATATGATCTCATTAATTTTCATAATAGTATTTATCATTAAAGTTATTTTATGAAGATTTTTATAGTCCAACTAGATCGTTATAGTGCGGAAACACTTCAGAAAAATCTATATTGCGTCTTTTTTCTAACATTGAGAATTGTTTATGCGCCCATATCCTTTGTTTAGTAGTTACTTCACTATCTACCATGTCTCTTACTGTTTCCAATACTGACACATATCTATCTTTTTGATAAGTTTTATGATTAAACTCATTTTTAAAATAGTCTATTGCTTCTTGTACGTTTTGTTTATATTTCTTATCTAACATGCGTACTCCCATGTGTGATGGATTATCAACCCAATTAGTATGAAAGTATACAGACCGATCTTTTCCTTGTGGATGTTTCTTTAATTTCTCATTTAAGTAAACAAGGTAATCCTTAAAATAAGGAAGACTTAATGAATTGTGTGCGATACCAAAACCGTTAGTTAAGTTTGTTAGTCTACTTCCTGAATCTAAAAACTTACCTAAGTTTTCGTCCCATTTGTCCCAAGACATACCCCATCTTATTAATTCATTTTTTCTTCCAATTGCTTCACCTGATAATTGCATCATATAGTGTATATTAGGAGTACGTTCTACTAACTCAATAAATCTTTCGAATTTTTTATCTGGAAAGTTTAAGCTAGTAGTTACATTAATAACAATTCTTTGCTTATCTGATTTAGTATCATTTAGATTTACTAAGAAATTCTCCATAAATCTATACATATGATCTGTAAAGAATGGTTCTCCACCTAATAGACTAAATGCTACATACTCTTGTTTATGTAAATCTTTCTCCCACCATTCATTTAAAATATCAATAGTTTTATCAAACATAGCATCGTCAGTATCAGGCATTCGTCTTTTTAACTCTTTCTGCCAACGAGTACTATTGCCTTCCCAACAATATGTGCATGCCATGTTACACTTATTCGTTAATTCAATTTCAATAAATCTAAACATGTTGCGATCTTGCATATCTTGATTAAATGCAATTGCTTTTTTAGGGTGATTACTAGCGGAGTTAAGTCTATTCTTCCACATCGGATCAAAGTGTTCATTATAATCAGTACGTACACTTTTTCCACTAGTTTTTTCTGATTCCCAGCATATTTTACAATCTTTACTTTGTGTTCCACCGCTCAAATCAAATTTACGCTGTTTAAGTATTGGATGATTGATTAAGAAATCTAAACTTAACGTGTCTAAATCGAATGTTAATTCTTTTTGTCGTTCTGAGTCAGAAATTACTGTTTTACAGCACCATTTAACTGTGCGAGTAGGCAAACTAATAATTAAATCATTATATGTCTTAAAACACATAGAATTTCTTAGATTATGTACGTCTGGGTTAATGGGAACAGTAGACTTTTTAATATCTGCTACTTCTTTGTTATATTCTGACATGTATTACCTTAATATGAATTATATGCTACTATTTAGTTCTTAAATTTTTAGTAGGTATACCATCTCTATTTACATCGTTGCCGAACTTTTTGACTTGTTTGATGATTTCATCTACGCCCACATCAACAGTTGTATTCACGCCTTTTACAACACGACCAACTCCAGCAGATTCTTCTACAGGAGCATTTGGGTTCTTAATCTTAAAGTCAGCAAAGTGTCCTCTGTCTTTAATTTCTAAAGTCCACCCAAGTTTACTTGCTAATTGTTGACCGAAACGTTTGTATAGTTTACCTCTGCTATCTTCTTCTGTTGATCCCATCTTGTCAGAACTGAAATCAATTTGTGTTACTTTTTCTAAATCTACTTTGTTAGCAACCCAGTCTTTTATAACAGCAACTACTGTAGCAAAGGTTCTAAACTGATCGCCGTCACCTGTTTTCTGCATTGTACCGTCTACTGCAAAATCAATAGTCCAACTTCTACCCGGACGGCCCATTGTAAACAATACCATTAGTTCGCCCATGTCCATGTCGGCTTTAGCTAGAAAAGAATCATTACCAAGTTCTGCATATCTGTCGTGTGACGCATCCCATGTATACGGATATGGGTTGTCTAAGGATTCATTAAATGCTTTAGTTTCGTTAACAGCAAACTTCCAAGATTTAATCTTGCTAGGAACAATAACACCACGTGGTGCTGAATATCGCTGAACATCTAGTTTGTCTTGCCACCAAACACCATCAAGTCCTTGCTGTTCTGCAAATATAGGTAGAACAAATTCTAGCACACCTGTTGAATCAATACGATTTTGTCTTGTTTCTTTTTTCAGTTTATCAGTAGGAACTATGCCGCCCTTGTCTACAGACACATCCATGTGTTCTAATTCTTCGTCGTACTCTGCTTCTGCGTCTGCCATTGAATTGAAAGTTGAACAAAGGTCATCTTCCATTTCATCATCGTAATAACATACTGTGACAGTCTCTTGTTGTGCTAAGTAGTCATTTTCGAGTGCCCACTGTTTGATTTGTTCATTGTGTGCGTCTGAAAGACCGTGTGCATCTAAGAATTTGTTGCCTTCTTTTGTAGCACTATGCGTATCACCTGTTACGTGACCTCTTGCAATCTGCTTCCAAGCATCAGGATGTGTGCTTACACTTAGACCTGCGCCCTCATACCCATCACGCTTTTTAGATGCATCTAATGTGCCAACATGATATAATCCTTTGAGTGTTTTAACCGGTAACCCATCTTTTGCTTCGTTAAATGCTTTAGTTGTTGCTGTCTTTGCGCTTGGACCATCTGGATGTTTTGGATTGATACCAACTACTTCGCCATTCATTAGTTCACTGATGTTAGCACTTTTGCTAATCTTATCTAGTAACTGATGTAGCTTATCGTTTGCGTCATAATTGTTAGTTTCATAACCACTCTTGCCACGAACTTCTGTGCGCTTACCAGTCTTTGTGTCAGTAATGTTCAACACCATCATATCTGTATCACGTTCTAGTTGTAATTTGTAACCTTCGTTAATACTTTCATTAAGTTTGTATTCGTATGTGTCCTCGCCTGTTTTTGTCAACCATTCGAATTTATCGAAGAACTTTTTATTAGTTACTTTATATATTGTTATTGGCAAACCCTTTTGATCTGCATATGACTTTATTGCGTTCATAACTTTACCGCCGATGCCCGCACCTCGTTCTGACGTTGAGATTTGTGACATTAAGATTTTTTCTGGTCTAAAACTCTTAGCCGCATCTAACAAGATATGACCGAAATCACCTTTAAGCATATATGTGCCACCGCCACCGATCATTTCTTTTTCTGACCATGGGACACCAACTTTACCCCAACTAGTCCAACTAGTTGCACCGATTGCTTTACCGATATGTTTGATCAGTGGGTAATCATTGTCTAGTGGCCACCACTTCTTATCAAATTCGATATCAACATATCCATTCTGAATAGCATCAAACTCTTCTTTTGATACTTCGTTAACACTTTCATTACTTTGTGGATAACGGATCATTGTTTCTCTAAAACGAAAGTCTTTGTTGCGACCTTTATTTGGTACAAAACCAAAACGCTTATAGAACTTAATTAGTCTATTCTTATTTCCACCAAATGCATCATCTGGTGTTAGTGCGATAATAGCACCTTCTCTATCCATTCTGTCAACAATGTCTTGCATTGCTTTTGTACCCTGACCAGCATTACGCTCATCACCCGATACTTCAATCTTAGATAACACATAACCTTTTTTGGCATCGCCGTGTAATGATACTTCAACTTCTTCATCTAGTGCATCCCAATACGCATCATCACGTGGAATTGGTTTAGGATTAACTAGTTTAAAGAATGCTGTGCTACCATTTCCTGTAGTACTTTGATCTAACTTCCAACCTAGTTTACTAGCAAGTTGTTTAGCAAATCTTGTGTATAGTTTTGCTCTGCCATCACTAGTGTGGTCAGTTTTGTCAGCACCAAAATCAAAACTTTCTACGTGTTCAATGCCTACTGTCTTGATCCATTTTTTCATCATTGCAACTACAGTAGCAAACACTCTAAACTCATCGCCTGCATCTGTTTTGCCCATACTCTTACCAACTGAAAAATCGATACCGAAGTTATCGTAATCTACTGCTTCAAAGTCCATTCTTAACATGCCATTTGGCGTCTTTGCAAGTGCTGAAAACTCTTGTGAGTCATTGGGTCCTATTAATTCAAATGGATAAGGATTATCAAATGCTTCAGTCAACTTTGTATTAGATATTTCAGTGAATTTCATTATACATCTTCTCAAGTTTTTTTGGTTCGATGCCATTAAAAACACGTGATATCTCAAATGCATATCCGCCGACAGATTGACGTGATCCTTTAGATGTAACTAAACGATGCATTGCATCAAGTGCTGCGTTATAGAAACGCTTCTTTTGACCGTCTTCGAGTTTAGCAAGTAATTCTTCTTTTGTTGATTCATACATATCTGGATTCATCTTAGCATCTAATGCTATACCTGCATTGTTTGCTATCTGTTTTAACTTCCTGACACCTTTACCAGTCTTAATTGCTGCTTTAAACATTCCAATTAGAACACTTACAGATGTTTTTGCTACAACTGCCATTACGATTAACTCTGCTAATGGAGGAACTGATCCGAAGTCTTCTGTGATACTTCTTTCAACTGTAAATTCTTTATTAGATGATTTAAAATCTTTCTTACGCATAACTGTTTTAGCAACTAGTTCTAGTTCTTCACCGTTCCAGTTTAACGCAAAAGGAATATTAATGTCAGATTCTAAATCTTTCATTACTGCTTGTGCATCTGGTCCTAGTTGTGCAATTGGTTTACCGTACTTAATGAATTCTTTTTTAAACAACATTGCTAGTTCTTTAATAGAGATAGGTTTTATGTTACGTTCATCATTCACACGGTCAATAAAATGACGTGTAAATTCAATATCAATGCCTACTTTAGCAAAGACTTGATCTAATACTTTTTCTAGTGCATCTAGTTGTGCTTGTGTTACACCTACACCTTTGTCTAATTCATTAAGTTTCATAAACTATCTCCTTACCACTTACGGCATGACCAGTAACGTGCTTTATGCTTTGGTCCTGGATTCTCACAATTATGTCTTGCTCTAAAACTCTTACGTGCTTTTGGGTTAGACTTTCTAATCTTCATAGTCTTGCCTTTAGCACTTGTGCCGCCGTGACCGAAGTTAACTTTTACTACATTACCTTTTGGGTTCTTTACATACACTTTGAATTTCTTAGTGTCACCTTGCATTGGCTTGTTTAGCTTAACAGTGCGTCCTTGATATTCTGCTTCAAACATACCATCTTCACAAAATGCTAGATCGCCGAAATGTTCATGAAAATCTTCATGATCTTCTAACGTAATATCTTCAGTTAGCGTAATTTCTTCATTTATAATATCATCAATTCTCATTGTACTTTCCTCTGTCTTCTTTAGTTTTTGTAACTCTTGCATAAGTTGATCTATCTTGTCTTCTAATGCAGCGATACCAATATCATGTTCTGTATCTTTTTCTTTACTGATCCTCTGTGAGTCTTCAACATCTGCAACTAGTGCAGACATAACATTATCAGCATGTGGATACTTAACTTTTAAATTCTTTAGAGCATTCACAGTTTTAGGGTCGAATCCTTTTTCTTCTTCATCGTCCATAAGTTGTGTTGCATCTGTCTCGTATTTATTAATAAAGTTATCATAGTTATTTTTAGATGAAACAGTTTCACTTAGAACCTCACGATGTAACTCTGCTTCTAATAACAATTCAAACAAGTTTTCTTCTTCCCAGTTTTCACTTACTGTATCAGATCCTAGCTTACGCTTGAAAATCTCAACAACATCGTGTGGGATATCTGAGCGACCATATAAGTCTTGTAGAATTTGTACTAGCTCACGTTCATTCGCATTCGCAATCATATTACGAATTTGAGTAGCAGAGTTAACTGCTTCGCCACGAATTTTAAATGTGAATGTAGGGACTGTTACAATGTAAGAATGTTCACGTAATGGACGTGCATCTTTTATTCCTGTCCACTTTTGAACGTGTGCAGGATCACCATCTTTTTTCAGCTTCTTACCTACAGCAGGAAAATCAAATCTCGCATCTTCAGCCATATCTTTTTCTGATACTGCATATACAACTACTGTTGTATCTGGATCAAATCTGTCTGTGATTTCTGATGCAACGTATGGGATACGTGTTTGTACAATTGAATTTGGATCAACACCTGCAAGCATCATCATCTTTTTCTTTTCGTCAAAAGCGAAAGGTGACTTATGTGCATCTGTTTTTCCAGACGAAGCGATAAAGACTTGAGCGCCTTTATACTTCTGCTTTAGATACTGAAATACTTTACCATGTCCTACGTGAAACGGGTGAAAACGTCCCGGATACACAACGATAAGATTGGTATTTTCATTCTCAAATAGATCAAATAGTCTCATTGTAGTTTAGTTCCCATTAAAATTGCTTATGTGTATTTATCTTTTTAAACGGATAACAAAAAACCCAGCCGAAGCTGGGTTTGTGTTAGTGATATTATTATTATATTACCAGAATTTCCACCATCTCTTTGGTGGCTTATAGTCATTCATAGCTTCAAGCGCATCATCACAATGCTGTATCATTTGCCAGCTAGAAAGTTTTTGATGTTTAATTTTTTGTTCGATAACTTCATCTTTACTTAAAAATAAGTTATCTCCTTTTGCGTTCTGAAATACCGCAACTATTTTGCGTTTTTTAACGTCTATATATAAAAATTTCATAGTTTGTCTCCCAACATACACATGTATTTATCTGAAATTGAGAGTTAATTGGTCGGAGTAGTAGGATTTGAACCCACGACCCTCTCGTCCCAAACGAGATGCGCTACCAGACTGCGCTATACTCCGTATTATTATTGGCACGGGTTAAGAGATTCGAACTCTTTAATACTGGTTTTGGAGACCAGCGTGACACTCCAACTTCACGGAACCCGCATTATAATGGCAGTCCCTAGGGGAATTGAACCCCTCTTTCCAGGTTGAAAACCTGGCGTCCTAACCGATAGACGAAGGGACCGAAACTGCTTGGCTGGAACGATAGGACTCGAACCTATACTCTGCGCTACCAAAAAGCGATGCATTACCATTATGCTACGTTCCATTAGTAATAAGTGGCGCGGTTGACGGGACTCGAACCCGCGGCCCTCGGCGTGACAGGCCGATACTCTAACCAACTGAGCTACAACCGCACGTTGTAATTGTTTTATGTCATGGTAGAGACAAGTGGACTCGAACCACCGACCTTTCGCTTATCAGGCGAATGCTCTAACCAACTGAGCTATGTCTCTGCGAAGTGGTGCGAGATAAGAGACTCGAACTCCTGACATCCTCCGTGTAAAGGAGGCGCTCTACCAACTGAGCTAATCTCGCAATATTGGAGCGGGCGATCAGATTCGAACTGACGACAGTTTCGTTGGCAACGAAAGGCTCTACCACTGAGCTACGCCCGCTTACTTGGTGTCAATTGAGGACTCGAACCTCACCGCAGAATTAATATGACGCCTGTAATATCTGTTACTGTTAGCGAACCTGCATTGACATGTTGGTGGAGAATATCGGGCTCGAACCGATCACCTCCTGCTTGCAAAGCAGGCGCTCTCCCAGATGAGCTAATTCCCCGTTAAACATTTGGTGCGCCTGGAGGGACTTGAACCCCCACGCCGTAAAGCACTAGAACCTAAATCTAGCGTGTCTACCAATTTCACCACAGGCGCATTAATGGTGCTCCCACACGGACTTGAACCGCGGACCTACTGATTACAAATCAGTTGCTCTACCAACTGAGCTATAGGAGCATTAACTTCTACTTTTATTTATCACTCTGAGTTATGACAAATATATTGGCGGAGAGGGTGGGATTCGAACCCACGGAACCGTTAAGTTCATTGGTTTTCAAGACCAACGTAATCGACCACTCTACCACCTCTCCTTATATATTGGCTCCTTGTGTTGGGCTCGAACCAACGACCTACTGATTAACAGTCAGTTGCTCTACCAACTGAGCTAACAAGGAACAAAAAACTACTTACAAGTATGACTATCTTGACCCTGTTAAGGGCTGTGGACTGCATTCCTCCTATTATGCAGATAGGAGTTAGTCACACTTGTAAGTAGTTTATTAGTCTATCATCGATTTACATCTAAGACATTATCTAAATTGTCAAATAGCGTTGTAGACTGACCGTTGATCTACACGGAGATATTTGTCGCTCTCACCCGTTGCTTAACTTATATTCCGAAGAGTAGTCTGTTAAGTCTTTATAATGTTAATATAGCATTGTTGAAATGATTCGTCAAGTAATATTTTCATTAACTTCTACTTTTATTTATATAATTTTTTTAGACTTCATTCCTAATAGATAATTCTGAGTAGATATGAAGATAGTCCATTAACT
>Ga0233395_1000514_pt1 | contig 19808 bp, 21 predicted proteins | sample 27DmetaG_FD_186029 | JGI IMG/M metagenome (GOLD analysis project Ga0233395, IMG submission 186029) | Seawater microbial communities from Monterey Bay, California, United States - 27D | ecosystem: Environmental > Aquatic > Marine > Coastal | place: USA: California | collected 2016-10-12 | reverse complement strand
CAATTAATGCGATTAAAGACGAGATTGTAGACATTTTTAAGCGCATCGGTTTTAATGTTAGCGAAGGGCCTGAAGTTGAGGACGATTGGCACAATTTTACTGCATTAAATTTCCCAGAAGAGCACCCGGCTAGAGACATGCAGGACACGTTTTTTGTTCAACGCAAACCAGATTGGGCACTAAGAACACACACCTCTAGCGTTCAAGTTCGGGCTATGGAAAACAACCAGCCCCCAATTCGCACTATTAGCCCTGGTCGTGTTTTTCGAAACGAAGCGATAAGTGCTCGTAGTCATTGTATTTTTCATCAAATAGAAGGGTTGTACATAGACAAGGACGTAAGTTTCGCAGATTTAAAGCAAGTGCTTATGTACTTCGCTAAAGAGTTTTTCGGTAAGGCCAAAATTCGCATGCGACCGTCGTACTTCCCATTCACAGAGCCTAGCGCAGAAGTAGATGTTTACTGGGGTCTAGAAAACGAGATTGATTATAAGATTACTAAAGGAACCGGCTGGCTCGAAGTAATGGGCTGTGGGATGGTTGACCCTAATGTTTTACGCGCTAGTGGAATTGATCCAGAGGTTTACACAGGATATGCTTTCGGAATGGGCATTGAGCGTATTGCTATGAACCGCTATCAAATTCCAGATATTCGTCTATTCACGGAAAACGATAAGCGCTTTTTAGAGCAGTTCAAAACGGGACTATAGGCAATGTTCTTGGTAGAAAAGGTCTATTGCAGCAGCTAATAGATGGTCTTTAGCGGTAATGATATTTCCATCATCGTGTGTAGAAAGAGACAGGCTTACAGATGTATAGTCGATGTGTATGTTCGGGTGATGGCGGTGTTTTTCCGAAAGTGCCGCGACCTCACGTACAAAATCAATTGCTGAAATAAAAGTTGGAAAAACGAAAGAGCGCCGCAACATGTGCTCTTGCTCCTTCCATAAATGCTGTGTGTGATCCATACAGTTAAAATAAGAAAAGCCCGGTGTTCGCCGGGCCTTTCAGGGATAAACAAATTTATGCCGCTTAATCAATAGCGGATATTTTCAGCATGTTTGTGAACCCGCGCTCTTGTATAGGCATAGAAGCGATATTCACAATAAGGTCACCGTCTTTAACGGTGCCACCCTCTTTGAGGATTGCTTTAATGTCCTTAAAGCTTTGATCAGTACTCTCCATTTTATCGTAAAAGAAAGCCTCTACCCCCCAAACCAATGACATTTGGTTCATGATTTGACGGTTGGCGGTGAATACTATAATTTTTGTCTTAGGACGGTGTCCTGCAATTTTAAGCGCTGTATAACCACTGAAGGTCATCGTTAAAATGGCTGTAGCATCAATTTGATCGGCAATTTTTGCGGCGTTATAACAAATGGTTTTAGTGATGTAGCGTTCGTTCTTCACAGAAGGTTCATTCTCAATATTTGGCTTTACGTCAAAAGTTGATTCTACATGGGCCACAATGTTTGCCATGGTTTCAACCACCTTTGCAGGGAATTTACCAACGGAGGTTTCGCCCGAAAGCATCACCGCGTCTGCACCGTCACACACCGAGTTAGCAACGTCATTAACCTCAGCGCGAGTAGGGCTTTGGCTGTCTATCATGCTCTCCATCATCTGCGTAGCGATGATACACGGCTTTGCTTTTAAATGACACTTCTCAACGATCATCTTTTGTACCATCGGTACTGAAGAATAGGGGATTTCAACACCTAGATCCCCGCGAGCAACCATAATAGCGTCTGTAGCGTCTATGATTTTATCGATATCTACAACGGCCTCAGGTTTTTCAATTTTCGAGACAATTTTAGCAAACGAACCAAAGTCGTTTATGATTTTACGCAATTCATTGACGTCATCTGCATCGCGAACAAAGCTCAAACCAATCCACTCAACACCCTCTTCCATAGCGACCACAACATCTTTAAGGTCCTTTTCTGTTAAACAGGGTAGGCTGACTTTCGTGTTTGGGAGATTAACCCCTTTCTTGCTTTTAAGCGGGCCACCTTGAATCACCTTAGTAACTACGGTGTCTTTTTTGTTAGTTTCTAAAACTTCACACATCAACTTACCGTCGTCAAGCAAAATATGCTCACCAGTATTAACGTCCTGCGGAAACTTCTGATAATTCATGTAAACCAACTCTGCTGTACCCTCCACTTTATTTGTGGTGAACGTCAAGGTATCTCCTTCGTTGATCACGGCACCTTCTTCTACATCTCCTATGCGAAGTTTTGGCCCTTGAAGATCGGCAAGTACGGCCGTTTTGCAATTGAACTCTTCATTTAGCTCTTTAACTAAACGAATGGTACGACGGTGCGTTTCGTGATCGCCGTGCGAAAAGTTCACTCGGAATACGTTTACACCCGCAATGATCATGTCCTTCATGACATTTTTATGCCACGATGCAGGCCCCATGGTTGCAACAATCTTCGTGTTGTTAGAGGTTTCTAATTTCATATAATAAATGTGTTTCTCGTTGTGTTAGTTGCGTGTGTGCCTCAAAATATTGAGCCGTTGTGATTCTCTCGTTTCTTTTTAGGACGGTTTCTAAATCAAACGCGAAGTCCGCGTTTTCCACCATTAAAACATAGTCCCAATGCTTAACAGAAGGTAAAAGGTGTTTTTCCGGAACACTATCAAACAAGCTCCAGGCCTCTTCGGCTTGGGTCTGCGCTCCAGAGCTTAAATTAGCGACCATGCACAAGGCCTCTCCAAAGGGGTCTGAGCCGTCAAAAACGTTGTATTCCCAGACAACAGCATTTTCCCATTCGTCTTCCGGTTCAGGCCTGCAGACTAAACGCATTCCGTATTGAATATTCAACCAATAGGCTAATTCGTAATCTTTTAGAGGTGAGCGAACACCCACAGCGCTGAAGTTCATCTTCAGCTTAGACAGTGCATCAATGTGTTTCACTCTAGCCATTTGTTAACTCCGCTGTTTGATTGTAAAAGATCTTTGCCGCTGCTTCCTCTCCTTTTTTCTTTGAACTTCCTTCACCTTGAGCAACCAGTTCATCACCGACGAACAAGCCCATTGTAAAGGTACTATTGTGTTGCTCGCCGAGACGCGCTAATTCCTCAAAACGGAAACTGAGCTTTTTCGACTGGAAATATTCAATGACTTCGCTTTTGTAATTGTGGGTGGTCAACAATAAATCAGCGTCCTCTATAAAAGGAATCACAATGGTTCTCATGACAAAAAACTGCGTCTTTTTTAGCCCAAGGTCAATGTATATAGCCCCGACCAAAGCCTCGAGAGCATCTCCGTAAATGCTGTCGCCGTGATTACCCTTTAAATTGGCCACTAGTAAATTAGGCAGCCCCAATTCGTCTGCGACCCTGTTTAGGTTGTTTCGCGAAACCAGCTTGCTACGAAGCTTGGTTAAATAACCTTCGTCTTCTTTAGGAAACCTGTAAAACAACGCTTCGGCTACGACCAAATCAATCACGGCGTCCCCTAAATATTCGAGGCGTTCGTTATTGCGCTCGCCCTTCTTTTTACGAAAAGGATAGGCGCTAGAATGACGAAGCGCAAGCTTGTACAATGAAAGATCTTTGGGCCAATACCCAATGATTCCCTTGATTTCATTTTTGAACCGGGACGGTTTTAAAGAAAGAAATACTTGGGAAAACCTACTCATCTATTCGGCTTTCTTGAAGAGGACAGAGGCGTTGTGACCCCCGAAACCGAAGGTGTTGCTCAACGCTGCTCTAACCTCTCTCTCCTGAGCCGAATGGAAAGTAAAGTTAAGTTTAGGATCAAGGTTTTCATCATCGTTGAAGTGGTTGATGGTCGGTGGAACCATTCCCGTATGAATAGCCATAATAGAAGCCATAGCCTCAACAGCACCGGCAGCACCCAATAGGTGACCGGTCATACTTTTCGTAGATGAAATATTAAGACTGTAAGCGTGTTCTCCAAAGACCTTTTGTATAGCCTTCGTTTCAGCAATATCTCCTAGTGGTGTAGAAGTACCATGAACGTTTACGTAATCTATATCTTCTGGTTTTAGGCCGGCATCGTCAATGGCGTTTGCCATCACATTTCGTGCGCCCAAGCCTTCCGGATGCGGTGCAGTAAGATGATGTGCATCAGCACTAAGGCCACCGCCAACCATCTCAGCATAAATCTTTGCGCCGCGCGCTTTTGCGTGTTCGTATTCTTCTAAAATAATGCCAGCACCACCTTCGCCCATTACGAATCCATCGCGCTCGGCATCGAAAGGTCTAGACGCCGTCACTGGATCGTCGTTCCTTGTAGACAAAGCATTCATTGCGTTGAACCCACCCATTCCTACAGGATTAATCGCCGCTTCTGAACCACCGCTAACGATGACATCCGCTTTGCCGAGTCGAATTAAGTTGAACGCATCAATAAGAGCGTTTGTAGAAGAAGCACAAGCGCTCACAGTGGTGTAGTTGGGTCCACGCAAACCGTGTTTCATAGAGATGCGACCAGGCGTAATGTCTGAAATCATCATCGGTATGAGGAACGGATTAAAACGAGGATTGAGTTCGTTATCTACAAACCCTCTGACTTGGTCAAAGAATGTATCGATACCACCTATCCCAGAACCCCAGATAACACCAATACGATCAGGGTTTTCTTTTTCAAAATCCAACCCGGAATCGGCAATAGCCTCGTCGGCTACTACCATTCCGAATTGTGTAAAGCGATCCATACGACGAGCTTCCTTGCGGTCTAGCAAGTCGTTGGGAACAAAATCTTTCACCTCACACGCGAAGTGAGTTTTGAACAATGAGGCATCAAACCTCGTGATGGGTCCGGCACCGGATTTTCCAGCAAGGAGATTCGTCCAAGTTTCTTCGGCTGTGTTACCCACAGGCGTGAGCGCACCTAGCCCTGTTACTACTACGCGTTTCAGGCTCATAAAAAAGACTTTTGCTTATGCTAAAGCTTCCTCGATGTAAGAGATAGCTTGACCTACTGTACCAATGTTTTCAGCTTGATCGTCAGGGATCTGGATATCAAATTCTTTTTCGAATTCCATGATCAACTCAACGGTGTCTAGCGAATCCGCACCTAGGTCGTTCGTGAAGCTAGCATCTGCATTAACTTCGTTTTCGTCAACACCTAATTTGTCAACAATGATAGCTGTTACTTTTCCTGCAATTTCAGACATGATTAGAATAGTTTAATAATCGCCACAAAGAAAATAAAACTTTAGTTATCCCCCACAGCGGATATCTCGGCTTAAATTTGCGTCTTCAAGGTACGAAAATCATGTTAAAAATAGCCATACTTGCCTCAGGCTCAGGAAGTAACGCAGAATCATTAGTGCGTTATTTTGAACAATCAGATGTTGCAAGGGTAAATTTAATAGTTACGAACAACCCAAAAGCAGGCGTAATTGAACGCGCGAAACGATTAAATGTTGTTGTTCAGGTATTTTCACCGAGCACCGAAAGCAACGCGATTTTAACTATTTTAAAAGAACGGGCAGACCTGGTGTTGTTGGCTGGTTATTTGCAGATGATACCCAAGGAATGGACACTAGCGTTTAGTGGTCGAATGTTGAACATCCACCCTGCTTTGTTACCGAACTTTGGCGGGAAGGGTATGTACGGTAAACACGTCCACAAAGCGGTAAGCGAATCAGGAGTGAATGAAACGGGCATCACGATACATCTTGTGAACGAATCCTATGATGAAGGCGCGATAATTGCGCAATATGGTGTAGAAATTGAACCAGGATCTACACCAGAAACCATTGAGGCAAGTATTCGTGAGCTAGAATTGGAATATTATGGCCCTACTGTTGAAGGGTGGATCGAACAAACAGCGTTGAGCAATTGAGAGTAACTATATACACTGACGGAGCAGCGAGCGGCAACCCAGGACCAGGAGGTTATGGAGTGGTTTTAGAGAGCAGTGCCGGCCATCAAAAGGAACTAAGTGGAGGCTTCCGGCTTACTACGAACAACCGAATGGAATTGCTCGCGGTAATTCAAGGTCTTCGTGAACTTAAAAGCGACAAAGTCGAAGTCGTGGTAGTAAGCGACAGCAAGTATGTTGTGGATGCCATCAACAAGGGTTGGTTGTTTTCCTGGGTAAAAAAAGGCTTCAAAGACAAAAAAAATCCAGATTTGTGGCGTCAAATATTACCGCTGCTTAAAAAATATAACCCCGCTTTTCAGTGGGTAAAGGGCCACAACAACCATCCACAAAACGAACGTTGCGATGCATTGGCGGTGATTGAAAGTAAAAAGGAAGGTCTACCCGTAGATTCAGGATACGAAGAGTCGCTTTAAAGCTTTATGTAATCTTCGGGGTTTATAGCGCTACCGTCGTACCAGAGCTCAAAATGAAGATGAGGACCCGTTGAGTTTTCACCACTGTTGCCAATAATTGCAATAGCCTCACCGCTTCGAACGTAGTCGCCGACTTCCTTTAGTAAAGCACTGTTGTGTTTATAGGCACTGACCAGGTTGTTTTCGTGCTGGATTATAATAATGTGCCCATTTTCACTGGTCCAGTCCGCAAAAACCACGATACCTTCATAACAAGATTTAATAGGCGCGTTTTTCGTAGAGGCGACATCTACTGCAAAGTGACCCATTGTTCGGTCAAAAGAGGACGTGACCACACCTTCCACAGGCGCTAAAAGTTGTGGAATATCTAATTCCGCAGCGCGTTGCTCCAAGCTAAAGGCAGTTTCATCTTCTACCCATTCTCTAAAAGCACTATCTGTTGTGCTAGGGTTTGAGAGCAAAACAGCGGTGTTAGTTGCGGTATCTTCAACCGCCACGTCTTGAACAACAGAATCGATCACCTCCCCTTGCAAAATGCGCTGAATTCCGCTAACATAACGTTCGTTCTGTCGCAAAACACCTTCCAAACTGTCTGTTTTTAGGCTTAATTCTATGGCTTGTCGACGAATTTTAGAAGAAGCGTAACCAGGAACGAGTTCTTTTAAAGGCGTAAAAGCAATGACAATAGAAGTGATTGCGATCGTAAAAACAATTGCGAAAACACTGAATGTAAAAACGTTCAGTGGGCTAAGGCGAAGGGTTAAGCGCTCCTCGAAGGTATCATCATTCAGAATGACGAGGCGAAATTTATTACGCCACCGCTCTACGCGTTTCTGTTTCTGTTTTTCTGTTGCCATGATTAAAGACAAATATCGTGCTCTGAATTTCTCTCGGGGCGTGAAATAAAATAATTTTAGGGCGTTATTAGAAATATGTTCTACACCAAACGACTTTTTGCCATCGTGGCTGCACTTTTCTTGGCCTCTTGTTCTACGACGAAGGATCGGTGGGTGAATAGAAAGTACCACGAAGTAACAGCACATTACAACGCCTATTTTAACGGTGAGGAGGCTTTCGAGGAGGCCGTAAAACAGTTTCAAAACAGCGAGGAATGGGACTTTGAACAGTTCTTGCCCATTTACTTTTGGCCAGACGCGGAACAAGCATCGGGGTTATTTGCAAAAATGGACCGTGCTATTGAGAAGAGCGCGAAAGTGGTTAAGAAGCACAGTATGGTCTTTGCCGGTAAGCAGAAGAATGATTACGTATTCAAAGCATACCTGTTAATTGCGCGAAGTCGATTTTATAAGCACGAGTTGATTCAAACTCTAGAAGCGACCTCTTATATCGAAGATAATTTCGGGCGAATCGAGCTGGCTGAAGACGAGGTTTTTTGGTCAAAGCTTTTAGCAGCACAGACGCATATCCGGATGGAGAATTTCTTTCAGGCCGAACAACAGCTGGACGAGTTGTACACTAAAAAACTTCCGAAAGCTGAATTATTCGAGGCTCAAAAGACAATGGCCTATTTCCATTTCTCTCAAGAGCGGTGGTCGGAGGCACAGTACTGGGTTGCAGCAGCAGCGCAGAGTGCTAGTATAAAATCGGAAAAGGTTCGACTGACGTACCTCAACGCACAGCTTTTAGCAAAGCTTGGAAAAGGATACGAGAGCGCATTAGCCTATGAGGACGTGCTGAAACTTCACCCAGACGATTATGACATTACTTTTTCTGCGCAAATTAAGCGGGCAGAAAACTTTGATGTCTTCATGGAAGACATTAGCATTATCGAGAAAGCATTGAATAAGATGCTCAAGGACGATAAAAACATTACCTACCGCGATCAGATTTATTATGTGTGGGCGTTGAAACAATTGGACCTAGAGTACTATCCGGAAGCAGAGGCTAAGCTTCGTCAGAGTATCGCCTCGTCTGTTGATAATGCCCGTCAAAAAGGGAAAAGCTATTTAAAACTAGCGGGAATTGCTTTTGACTTTAAATCGTTTGTCAACGCCCAGGCATATTACGATAGTGCTATTGCGGTTCTGCCGATGGATTATCCAGGTTTAGATACTCTTGAAGAGCGTACTTCAGTATTGAACGATTTGGTGGCCCAATTAAACGTCGTAGCTCTAGAAGACAGCCTTCAGTCGATGTATGGATTGAGCGACCAGGCATTACGACAAAAATTTGAAGACTATATAGAAGCGAAACAGGCTCGAGAAGAGGAGGCAGCAAGACGCGCTGAAATTGCAGCGATGCGCGCAGCTGAAAACGCACTTTTAGCGGATGCGGGCCCACAGGCAGGCGGCGGCTCAGGACAATGGTATTTTTATAATCCAACAGTTCGAGCAAAGGGCGTGGCAGCATTTAAACGCACGTGGGGAAACAGGACACTAGAAGACCACTGGCGTACAAAGGACAAACCCGTTCAGGGTTTTGCCGTGCAACAGACGGAGACAACAGACTCTACTTCCAGCGACTCTACTAAGGCGTTGTTGCCGAGCGATGAAAACAGCGTGGACTATTATCTTGCGCGCGTTCTAAAAACTGAGGATGATTTAAAAGCCAGTTTGCGGCGCGAAGCTTTTGCTAAAAGTGAATTGGGATTCATCTATAAAGACGGACTTAAGGACAACAACGAAGCCGAATTAGCATGGGCAGACTATATGAATGAATTTGAGTCTTTTGCGCAGACGACACCGAAAGTTTTATATGGCCAATATTTACTATTTAACGATCAGGAATCAGAAGATAAGAGTGAAGCAGCAAAATCTGTTCTTTTGACAAATTACGCGAACAGCCCTTATGCGGCCTTGTTGCGCGGAGAAAAGAAAGGCCCTAAAATCCCTTTACAGGAGCAAGCAGCTTACGACGACGCATTTACAGCGTATGAATCTGGCCAATTTAGTTCAGCAAGAGTACTGCTTAATGCGTTCACAGCAACTTACCCGAGTAGCGCACTTTTACCGAAAACCAGCCTGTTAGCAGCATACATTACAGGAACCTCAGGCGACGCGGAATCAACCATCGAAGCGCTTCAAGAGGTTGTTAATACGTATTCAGGAACAGAAGAAGCTACCCGCGCCGCTCAGCTTTTAAACATGCTCCAAGACGACGAGCGCGGAAGTGAGGAAGGTCCAAATCGCGGAATGGGAGACCTAAAAGTGAATAAAGTAGATTTCCAGCGCCAAGACAATGCTCCACATAAATTTATCTTGGCGATTCCCGCAGAAAACTCAAACATTAACGAGTTGCGCAATGCGCTTGCAGATTTCAACAAAGAGTTTTTCAAATTTGATAACCTTCGTATTCAAAACATTTTTTACGATCAGAACACGCAGCTCATTATTGTAAGTGGTTTGCGCACAAAAGAGAAGGCAATTGTTTACCTCAACACCTTTAATCAACAAGGAACATTAATGGAACAATACTATCCAAAGGCTCAAAGTGCTGGTTTTTACATAAATAATCCGAACTTTGGCAAAGTTTATAGAGACAAGGTCCTCAAAGAGTACCTCCAATATTTTGACACATTATGATTTCATCTGCAAAAAAGTACCCAGAACAAGCGCAAGCATCGAACCGTATTCTAGCGGGCACGAGTATTAACGGTGATGTTATTTCGGATGGAGATATACGCGTTGACGGAAAAGTAGCTGGAAACATGAAGGTAACCGGTAAGCTAGTTATTGGCGAAAACGGTAGAGTGGAAGGCGAGGTAGAGTGTAAAAATGCTGCTATCGCAGGTCAACTAGAAGGAACGCTCAACGTTGCGCAGACGCTATCACTTTCAGCTTCGGCGAAAGTGAAAGGTAAGGTGCAGGTTGAGAAACTAGCCGTAGAGCCAGGTGCTGAAATCAACGGTTCTGTAAGCATGGGAGCGCTAATGAAGAAGGTTGGTGAAGCAGACTCAACTGCGACAAAAACAGCCTAAACTATCCCTGTATGGCTGATTCTCCGAAAAAAAACGATCTTAAATTTTTGCGATTCAGTTCACTTGGGGTGCAGATGGCCATACTCATTTTTTTGGGTTCGGAATTAGGTAAATATTTAGACGAAAAATACGCTTCGGAAAAGGGTATTTACACCGCGGTATGTGTTATGGTTGCCGTGGGGATGTCCTTATACCAACTTGTTAAAGCACTACCTAAGGGTGATTAGAGCTTCACGAGAGACAAAAATTTTATATTTCATACTGCTTATTGCAGCTGTTTTAGCGTGGTTTATTCAGCAGGAATTAACACCTGATGAACTTCATGGAATTTTAGCCCGATGCTATATTTTTAATATTTTATTGGCAGCACTTATACACGTAGCTATGATTGGCTTAAAAAAGAGGCATGTAGAAAAGCTGGGTTTTGTTTTTTTATCAGGGAGTGGTTTAAAGTTTTTATTATTTTTTCTCCTCATCTACCCTGTGTTCAACGCTGATGGACACCTATCGAGCATGGAGTTTGCCTCTTTTTTCATTCCGTACAGCTTGATTACCATCATGGAAACAGCGGCTTTGGTGCGCCAATTGAATCGCGTATAACCAAAATAAAAAACGCATTTAAGTTGGCTTAAAACAAGGGCGTGTCATAGGTTTCGCTGGAGCCCGTTGAGAGGCCTGAATGCCGCAAAAAAATAGTGTGTTTTCTTTTAGAAGAGAGAGATTAAGTGTTAGTTTTGCATCGCTTTAATTCCGAAAGAGGAAATGCCAAATAGTATGAGAGCTAACTTTACTGTCTTTTTTGCCTTTGCAGGCTTATTGTTTTTCAGCCCCGTTGCTCATGCTCAAGCTGAAAATGTTGAGAAATCCCAGCACGAACAGGCGCATCACGAAGACGGCCATAACACCGATACTCATGACGAAGCATCGGGAGAAAAGGACATCAAAGGGATTATCAAAGAGACCATTCAGCACCACCTCGCGGACTCCTATGAATTCCACGTTACTGACGGAATAGGTTTTCCGTTGCCAGTAATTCTTGTGGACGGCGGTTTGAAAGTCTTTATGTCTTCCGAATTTCACCACGGGAGTATAGCAGAAGTTGACGGAAACTATTACAAGGAGTACCACGGTAAGATATACAAAACAGACGCCCTCGGAAGCCTTTCTTATGACCACAACCATCACCCAACAAACCACAAGCCGTTAGATTTTTCTATCACGAAAAACGTTTTTGTGATTTTGGTCATGGCTATCTTCATGTTTTTCTTGTTCAGAGGTGTGGCTAAGACGTATCAAACAGGTTTGGCGCCGAAGAAGGCGGGCCGTTTCTTAGAGCCCATCATTATTTATGTTCGTGACGAAATCGCCATCCCAAATATTGGCGAGAAGCACTATAAGAAATACATGAGTTATTTACTTACAGTATTCTTCTTTATATGGTTCTTGAACCTAGTCGGGATGACACCGCTTGGTGTAAACGTAACAGGAAATATTGCCATCACATTTTCACTTGCGTTGATGACATTCATAATAACGCAGGTTTCGGGCAAAAAAGACTATTGGATGCACATCTTTTGGATGCCAGGAGTACCTGTTTTGATTCGTCCGGCATTAGCTATAATAGAGCTCATAGGTTTGGTTGTTAAACCATTTTCATTGATGATTCGATTGTATGCAAACATGCTTGCAGGTCACGTTGTTCTAATGAGCATAATAGGCCTGATTTTCATTTTTGAAAGCTGGATAGCTGCCCCAGCCTTTCTGGGCTTAACAGTTGTCCTGTCATTACTTGAACTTTTAGTTGCGGCGCTTCAGGCGTATATATTTACCATGTTGACAGCCCTTTATTTTGGCTCAGCGGTGGAGGAGCACGCACACCATTAACAAATGAGTATTAATTAAACTATATAAATACTATGGAAATTCCTGAAATTGTAGGTGCAGGCTTGATCGTAATCGGTGCTGGTATTGGTATCGGTAGAATCGGTGGTTCTGCTATGGAGGCTATTGCTCGTCAGCCAGAAGCTACTGCAAAAATTCAAACAGCGATGCTTATTGCAGCGGCACTTATCGAGGGTATCGGTTTTGCTGCGCTTTTCGCAAAGTAAAGAAATTGAACAAGGAGAAGTCAACGATTGGTTGACTCTCCTTGTTACAAATCAAAAGGTATAGTTTGATTCAATAAATCAATTATGGATAAATTAATTCAAGATTTCTCTTACGGCTTGTTTATATGGCAGGTTCTAGTCTTTGTTTTGTTGATTTTCTTGTTAAGAAAGTTCGCGTGGAAGCCAATTTTAAACGCTGTTAACGAAAGAGAAGAGTCTATCGAAGGCGCCTTGAAAGCAGCAGAGAAAGCACGTCAAGAAATGAAGTCGCTTCAGGCAGATAATGAGGCTGTTTTAAGGGAAGCCCGTGAAGAGCGTGAACGCATCTTGAAAGAGGCGCGTGACATGAAAAACAAAATGATTACTGAGGCAAAAGACGCAGCGGCCACAGAAGCAGATAAAGCTATTGTATCTGCTAAAGCGGCGATTGAAGCAGAGAAAACAGCGGCAATTGCTGAGCTTAAGAATCAGGCAGCTTCATTGAGTATCGATGTTGCTGAAAAGATTTTGGGTCAGGAGCTGAGTGCTGAGAACAAGCAAGCTGCAATGATTGGCAAGATCATTGAAGACGTGAAATTCAACTAAGAACAGGTATGAATTACCCAAGAGTCGCAACCCGTTACAGCAAAGCGTTATTAGAATTGGCGATTGAACAAAACGCATTAGACGTCGTTCGCGCCGATGCAGCTTTAACTAAGGAATCGCTTTTAGCATCAGGTGAACTGGCATTATTGCTTAAGAATCCAGTGGTTAAAGCGGACAAGAAGCAGGCGATCTTAAAAGAGGTCTTCAGCGGAAAGGTTAGTGAACTTTTCGAGGGTTTCATTATGCTGCTTACGAACAACGGTCGCGAAGAGCATTTGGCTAAAGTTTGTGAGAAGTTTGAGAAAGACGTTTTGGCGCACAAAGGAATCATTGAGGCTCACGTTGTGAGCGCAGTTGCTTTGTCTCCCGGCGATAAACAGAAATTGGTTTCGAAATTATCGAGCCAATTGAGTAAAGAGGTGTTACTCACAGAAGAAGTTGACGCTACCGTTATCGGTGGACTGAAGTTGGAAGTGGAAGGATACCAATTGGACAATACAATTTCCGGTAAACTAAGAGCATTGCGCAATGCAATGATCGACTAGTCACCAAGCATTACAATAGAAAAACAAAGACCTTAAATAGAGGATCATGGCAGAAGTAAATCCAGCTGAAATTTCAGCAATCCTTAAGCAACAATTATCTGGTTTTAGCGATGGCGCTGACCTAAACGAAGTGGGTACCGTACTTGAAGTAGGTGATGGTATTGCACGTGCTTACGGTTTGGCAAACGCACAATCGGGTGAGTTGGTACAGTTCGAAAACGGCCAAAAAGGTATCGTATTGAACTTAGAAGAGGATAACGTCGGTATCGTATTGCTCGCTCCGTCTACGGACATCAAGGAGGGAACCACAGTTAAACGTACAAACACTATTGCATCTATAAACGTAGGTGAGGGAGTTGTGGGTCGTGTGGTTGATACTTTGGGTAAACCCATCGATGGTAAAGGACCGATTCAGGGCGAAACATTTGAGTTGCCATTGGAGCGTAAAGCACCAGGAGTAATTTTCCGTCAGCCAGTGAACGAACCAATGCAAACAGGTATCAAGTCAATTGATGCTATGATTCCAATTGGTCGTGGTCAACGTGAGCTTATTATCGGTGACCGTCAGACAGGTAAGACTACTGTTGCGATCGATACTATCATTAACCAGAAGGAGTTCTTCGACAAGGGTGAGCCGGTATACTGTATCTACGTTGCTATAGGTCAGAAAGGCTCTACAGTTGCAGGTATTGCTAAGACGTTGGAAGACGCTGGTGCAATGCAGTACACTACGATTGTTGCGGCGAACGCTTCTGATCCTGCACCGATGCAGTTCTATGCGCCATTTGCTGGTGCAGCAATCGGTGAGTACTTCCGCGATACAGGTCGTCCAGGCTTGATCATCTATGATGACCTTTCAAAGCAGGCGGTAGCTTACCGTGAGGTTTCATTGTTGCTACGCCGTCCTCCAGGTCGCGAGGCATACCCAGGTGATGTATTCTACTTGCACTCAAGATTATTGGAGCGTGCGGCAAAAGTGATCGCTGACGATACTATTGCTTCGCAAATGAACGACCTTCCTGAGTCGCTGAAAGACAAAGTAAAAGGAGGCGGTTCTTTAACGGCACTCCCTATCATTGAAACACAAGCGGGTGATGTATCTGCATACATTCCTACCAACGTAATTTCTATTACTGACGGACAGATCTTCCTAGAAGCCGACCTCTTTAACGCGGGTGTACGTCCTGCGATCAACGTAGGGATCTCTGTATCGCGTGTAGGGGGTTCTGCTCAGATCAAGCCGATGAAGAAAGTATCCGGTACGTTAAAGCTTGACCAAGCACAGTACCGTGAGCTAGAAGCGTTTGCTAAGTTTGGATCTGACCTTGATGCAGCGACAATGTCTGTGATCAACAAGGGTGAGCGTAACGTGGAGATTCTGAAGCAAGGTGTGAATGCACCGATGTCGGTTGCACACCAGGTAGCGATCATCTATGTAGGTACTAAAGGAAAACTGAACAAAGTTCCAGTAAATAAGGTAAAAGCATTTGAAAGTGCACTTATCGAATACATGGAAGGAAATAAGAAAGACGCGCTTAACAGCATAGCTGGTGGTAAGTGGACGGACGCAGAGATTGGTGCTATTGAAGGGTCTATTGCGGAAGTACTACCTAACTACGAAGCGTAATTTACCTCCCTTAGGGAAGGAAAAACTAACGTCCTATGGCGAACTTAAAAGAGCTTAGAAACAGAATTACTTCTATTGGTAGCACAATGAAGATCACTTCAGCGATGAAGATGGTGAGTGCTGCTAAATTGAAGAAAGCACAAGATGCGATCGTGCAGATGCGCCCTTATGCTTCTAAGTTGACTGAAATTCTTCAGAAAGCATCCAGTACATTGGACAGTAGCGAAAACGCCTATGGTGAAGTTCGTGACGGTAACAAAGTACGTTTGGTGGTGATTTCTTCGAACAGAGGTCTTTGTGGTGGATTTAACTCAAGTGTTGTTAAAAAAGCAAAGAGTTACATGGCTGCAAACCCCGCTGAGTACACCATTGCTACGATTGGAAAGAAAGCACACGATGCTTTTAAAAACGATTCGCGCAAAGTAAGCAGCAACACAGCACTTTGGGATGAAATCACGTTTGACGGTGCAAAGCAAGAGGCGCAAGCCTTGATGGATGGCTTCGTTGCGGGTGAGTTTGATAAAGTAGTGATTCTGTACAATTCCTTTAAAAACGCCGCAGTTCAAGAGCCGCAGGCAGAGCAATTTTTGCCGATAGCTATGGAAGATCAATTAGGCACTGAAGAGGTGGCTGATACTACAGAGTACATCTACGAGCCTTCGATGCAAGAAATTTTAGCTGATTTGATTCCGACCTCATTAAAGACTCAGTTCTTTGCAGCGCTTCTAGATGCGAATGCGTCAGAGCACGGTGCGCGTATGACGGCGATGCACAAAGCAACCGACAATGCAAAAGCACTACAGGGAGACTTGAAGCTCGAATACAACAAAGCACGCCAGGCGGCGATCACTAACGAAATCTTAGAGATTGTGGGTGGTGCAGACGCCTTGGCGGGGTAACACAACCTATAAAAACATCAAAAAACCCGCGGTTCGAGCCGCGGGTTTTTTTGTCAAATAGGCTCAATCGAGACAATCGTTGTGGTAAAACACTGGTAACGAGTAGAAGAATAGAATTTCTGTATACTTTAGGGGTCCAAACCATTATCTAAGTACCATGTCACAATCTGAACTGCTCCAAAAGGAGTTTATCAGTGTAGCTGAACTCATGCAGCTTTTCGATATTTCCCGTGCCACAGCGCAACGTCTACTCAAGTCTGGAGAAGTTGCTCACAGTAAGTTGGGAGGGAAAATCATCATTCCTACGCGCCCACTACGCGATAAATTTGGGTTGTAGAAATATCCGTACTTAGCCTTTCCGACCTGCGAGTATTGCCTTAATTTAGAATCATGGCAGTTTTAACCATTCGGGTCCGTACTTTTTTATTCATGATGATGATTCTTCTCGTGGCTTTCGTGCTAACGGGAACGTTTTCATTGTACCATTTTAAGTCAGAGAACAAGAACTACCATTACGAGCGATTAGAGCGAAAAGCAAAGGCTATTTCTTCACATATCGACTACATCACCAGTGGATATCAAGGTCAAGAGTTGTCACCGACTCAATGGAAAACGGCACTCGGGAATAGAATGGACGAGATAGGATCCATTCACAAACTTGACCTAGGGCTCTATCACCCGAATGGCGCGTTATTGGCAAGAAGCCATGTGTTTGAAGCGTCCGACGAATTATTTCCGTCGTGGGTAGAATTAAAGTCACTGACGCGTAGATCGAAATCGGACTACGCGATAGAAGCAATAGAGGGTTTTTTAATAGGCACTGGAAATATTGTAAGACCGGATAATTCGGTAGAACTTATCATACGCGTTCCCTATGCGATAAATGACAACCTTATTCCTGATGAAGATTATCAGTTCCTGCGTCAGCTGGGTTTTATATATGTCCTGTTATTATTGATAGGTATTGTACTTGCCCTAATACTCTCCAATTACATCAGCCGAAACATGAGCATCGTTGGGGCGAAGCTAAAGAAGGTTCGTTTGAACCAGAGCAATGAAAAATTGACTTGGCGACACAACGACGAGATTGGTCAATTAATACAGGAATACAACCTGATGGTTGAAAAACTAGAGAAGACTGCAGTTGACTTGGCAAAGAGTGAGCGCGAGAGCGCTTGGAAGGAAATGGCCCAGCAAGTGGCGCATGAGATTAAAAATCCGCTAACACCAATGAAGCTGACGCTTCAAATGATGCAGCGAGAGAATGATTTGAACGAACTTCAAGATATGTCAAAGCATTTGCTCGAAGAGATAGAGGGCTTGACCTCCATTGCAGAGGCGTTTTCAAGATTTGCCCAAATGCCATCGTTGCGTTTGGAAACACACGATGTTTCATATTTGAGTAATCGCGCAATTGCACTATATAGTGACCGGGGCGTTCAGTTTCTGTCAGACGGTCCTGTTTATGCCAGTGTAGATAAAGAGCAATGGTCAAGAATCATTCACAACCTTGTCAAAAATGCGCTACAGAGTGTCCCGGAGGATCGTCAGCCAGAGATTGTGGTGCGCGTTCAAAGGACACCGGAAAAGGGGGTTATTTCAGTTACAGACAACGGAACTGGCATCCCAGACGAAATGAAAGAGCGGGTATTTGAGCCCAATTTTACAACGAAAAGTTCGGGTATGGGACTGGGGCTTGCCATGGTTCGCAATCTCATTCAAAACTTCGGCGGAACCATCGACTTCGAAAACAAAGGACAGGGCGCTGCGTTCACCATCACCATACCTATACAGCAAAACAAACGATCTTAAAATGGAAAATGTACAACTCACCGTTACTGGCGGCATTGCAACGCTGGTCATTAATCGGCCAAAACAACTTAACGCGCTAAACAAGCAAACGTTATCAGAGATTAACGAGGCTTTTGAATCTATGCGAGGTAATGACGCTGTTAAGGTGGTTATTATGACCGGATCAGGTGATAAAGCATTTGTCGCCGGTGCTGACATTAAAGAATTTGCTGATTTCTCTGGTCCGGAAGGATCTGATCTTGCAAAGACGGGTCACATGACTGTTTTTAATGTGATCGAAGAATATTCAAAGCCGGTTATTGCGGCGATTAATGGATTTGCATTAGGAGGCGGTTTAGAGTTAGCCATGGCAGCGCACGTTAGGATTGCTTCCGACAATGCGCGCATGGGTCTTCCAGAGACTTCCTTGGGCGTTATCCCCGGGTACGGAGGTACCCAACGCTTACCGCAGCTTGTAGGGAAAGGACGCGCCTTAGAAATGATATTTAGCGCAAAAATGATTGATGCGTCAACAGCTTTGAATTATGGATTGGTAAATGCTGTTGTTCCACAAGATGTGTTGCAAGCCACTGCAGAAAAAATGGCACAGGACTTTATGAAAAACAGTATCGTAGCAATGGGATACGCCATTGAGGCGGTAAACGCAGGCATGCTTGAAGGCGCTATTGGGTATGATGTGGAAGTACAGGCTTTTGGGGACTGTTTTGAAACTGCAGATTTTAAGGAAGGAACCACGGCATTTTTAGAAAAACGCAAACCAAAATTCCCCGGTGCTTAGATGAGTCAAACTCACTGGATACCAGTAGCGCAAGAGCAAAGAGTAGAGACACTTGGAGCCCTCTCTGATGCAACAAATCACGTTTGGGTGGGTTTGCACGGCTATGGCCAATTGGTCCAATTCTTTGCACGGCATTTTCTCTCACTTGTCACAGAAAAGCGCGCATTTGTATTTCCTCAAGGCCCACATAAATTTTATCTTAACGGTGTTCACGGTCGTGTCGGCGCATCATGGATGACCAAAGACGAACGGTTGGTCGATATCGCTAACCAGCGCAAGTACCTGGGATTCGTCTTTGAGTGGATTAAACAACAGGCGCCGAAAGCGACCATTCATTGTATAGGGTTCTCACAAGGCGTAGCGACCATCATGCGATGTATTGGTCACGAGGATGTACAGCCTTCTTCACTATTGGCTTGGGCAGGAAGCTGGCCGCCAGACCTTGACGAAACGAACACAGCAACACTAGAAAAGCTCAGGTTTAAAGCGTGTTTTGGAACGGAAGACAAATACATCACCACCGCGAAGCAACAAGAAATGATAGGCTACTATCTAGAAAAGTATAACTTCGAACCCTCGGTGAGCGTGTATGAAGGAGGCCATTCTTTTGACGCGGAAAAATTGGCCCAGGAAATCGCCACTTTAGAAAAATAACGAATAACAATTATGCACGAAGTACATCCTTTAATTACTAACGACGCCACGTTGTTTGGGATTTTAGCGGCCATGTTGGGCGCTATATTTTATACCTCAAAAAGCGAACATCCTGCGTTTAAAAAGTTTTATAGCGTTATACCAGCACTGCTTTTGTGCTACTTTTTACCGTCCCTACTCACTACGTTCGAAATCATAGACCCGAAGCAGAGCCGGTTGTATTTTATGGCTAGTCGTTATTTATTACCAGCGGCATTGATTTTACTGACGCTTAGTATAGACTTTGGCGAGGTAAAGAAATTAGGCCCTAAGGCGCTTATTATGTTCTTTACCGGTACGGTTGGGGTGGTGATTGGCGGCCCATTAAGTATTTTATTATTTAGCGTGATAGCTCCGGATATCGTGGGCGCTAATCCAGAGGAAATTTGGCGCGGAATGACCACTGTAGCCGGCTCATGGATTGGGGGCGGCGCGAATCAAGCGGCAATGAAAGAAGTTTTCGAAGTCAGCGAAGACATCTTTAGCGCCATGGTTACTGTGGATGTTCTGGTAGCAGAGTTGTGGATGGCATTTTTACTTAT
>Ga0233395_1000506_pt1 | contig 19984 bp, 15 predicted proteins | sample 27DmetaG_FD_186029 | JGI IMG/M metagenome (GOLD analysis project Ga0233395, IMG submission 186029) | Seawater microbial communities from Monterey Bay, California, United States - 27D | ecosystem: Environmental > Aquatic > Marine > Coastal | place: USA: California | collected 2016-10-12 | reverse complement strand
CATACACAAAACGGTAATGACTTATGGTCTAGGTGAGAGTGCCATTGCGTCCCGAATTGTTGAATGGGAAAATGATTTGCCTCAAGATATTAAACTAGCTTATTTACCCAACTTAGGGCGTGTTCGATTGCGCCTTTCTGGAAAAGGGAATGATGAAAGTATACTGGAACAAAAGATAGATTCTGAACTTGAAGAGCTTTTGCCCTTAATTAAGGACATCTTTGTTGGCTTTGAAGACTCATCTTCATTTGAAGAGAAAATTCAGTTGCAATTTCTTGAGAAAAATCAAACCTTATCAATAGCAGAAAGTTGTACTGGGGGAGAAATAGCAGCTCGGTTAACAAAGATTCCTGGTGCCTCAGGATATTTTAAAGGAGGACTAGTTGTCTATCATACTCAAAGTAAATCGGATCTTTTGGGGGTTCCTGAGGAAGTTATTCAAAAACATTCCGTTGTTAGTCAAGCTGTGGCAGAAGCAATGGCAATTCGTGTTCGAAAGAAATTCAATTCAAATATTGGACTTGCAACAACGGGTAATGCGGGACCTTCTAAAGGAGATTCCGAGGCTGAAGTCGGTACAGTATGGATCTCAATTGCCACGGATAATGAAGTTTTTAGTGAACAGTTTCTTTTTGGAAAACACCGCAAAAGAGTTGTAGGTAAAGCAGTCAATAAGGCTTTGGAGATGGTGTTTAAACATTTGATATAAAAAGAGTGTTTATTTTTCAAAAAACAATTTTGATACTGTCTAAAAAACAGTAAATTTGCAGCCACGTTAAAAGGAGACAACCATGTCAAAAGTTTGTGAAATCAGCGGAAAGCGCGTTATGTTTGGAAACAACGTTTCTAAGGCATTAAACAGAACCAAGCGTCGATTTGATGCAAATATTGTAAGAAAACGCTTTTTTATTCCTGAAGAAGATAAATGGATTACCCTTACAGTTTCTACATCTGTATTAAAAACCATCAACAAAAAAGGAATCTCTGCTGTATTGAAAGATGCCAGAGCAAAAGGTCACTATAAAGAGTAATACAATGGCAAAAAAAGGAAATAGAGTTCAAGTAATTTTAGAATGTACTGAGCATAAAGAGTCAGGAAAACCTGGAACCTCTCGTTATATTACTACCAAAAACAAAAAGAATACGCCCGAGCGTTTAGAAGTTAAAAAATTTAACCCCATTTTAAAGAAAATGACGGTTCATAAAGAAATTAAATAAGTCATGGCAAAGAAATCTGTAGCATCATTACAAACCGGATCAAAGAGATTAACCAAAGCCATTAAGATGGTAAAAAAACAGGGAAGCAATTCTTACAGTTTTGTGGAAACAATTATTTCACCAGATTTGGCTTCTGAATGGTTGAATAAAAAATAATTTTTATTCTTAAACTCATTATAAAGCTACTTAACCAGTAGCTTTTTTTATTTTTATACCTATGGGAAAACTTAAAGCCTTCTTTTCTAAACAAGATCAGGAAAAGCTAGAAGCTGGTTTAGCAAATACTAAGAAGTCTTTCTTCTCTCGTTTAGGGACTGCAGTTGCTGGTAAAACTAAAATTGATGAAGATGTTTTAGACGAACTAGAATCTATACTAATTCAGTCTGACGTGGGAGTGGCGACCACGCTAAAGATAATCGATGCCTTAGAGGCTCGAACGGCTAAAGAAAAGTATTTAGGTTTTGAAGACTTGGTCAAGATGCTTCAAGAAGAAATTTCCAAATTAATAGTCGGATCTGACACGAATGAAGAAGTTCAAGAGTTGAAAAGCCCTTATGTTGTAATGGTAGTGGGTGTTAATGGTGTTGGAAAAACCACAACCGTAGGAAAATTAGCCCATCAATTTAAAGCCCAAGGAAAGAAAGTAATTCTTGGTGCTGCCGACACCTTTCGTGCAGGCGCCATAGATCAACTACAAATTTGGGCAGATCGCGTGGGAGTATCTCTTGTTCGTCAAGAAATGGGAAGTGATCCAGCTTCTGTCGCTTTTGACACACTACAAGCGGCCACTGCGCAGGGGGCAGACCATGTTTTTATAGATACGGCGGGGCGGTTACATAATAAAATCAACCTGATGAATGAGTTGGCAAAAGTAAAACGCGTCATGTCAAAAGTAATTGCTGAAGCACCTCACGAAGTTCTTTTAGTTTTGGACGGTTCCACAGGGCAAAATGCTTTTGAACAAGCAAAACAGTTTACCGCAGCAACTGAGGTAACCAGTTTGGCGATTACAAAATTAGACGGAACAGCTAAAGGAGGGGTCCTCTTAGGTATTTCCGATCAATTTCAGATTCCTGTAAAATACATTGGTGTAGGAGAAGGAATTGACGATTTACAAGATTTCGACCTTCAAAAATATATTCAGACCTTATTTAGTTAATAAACAAGTTTTAATATGAAAGTCTTAAGAGGTATTGCTGTATTTTTTTTAATCATAGGAGCCATTTATTTAGTGGGTCCAAGAGTAGAAACACCCAAACTAAATGCTACTCAAATTATTGTCCCTAGTGATTTAACGGAGTTAAACAATTGGGTAGTTGCCAAAGAAGAAGCGGTTGGAAATGTACGAGTGGGAAATGCATCCAAAATCATTTTTTTTGATTCCATTCCTCAAAAAACGCAATACAGTGTATTATATCTCCATGGCTTTACCGCCTCGGGTATGGAGGGTGATCCTGTACATCGAGACATTGCCAAAGCTTTGGGGGCTAATTTGTATATCCCGCGTTTGTTTGGCCATGGATTAGAGGAAGCAGAACCTATGTTGGACTTTGATAACGATTCCTATTGGGAGTCGGCTAGGGAAGCTCTTGAGGTTGCGAAACAACTGGGGGATAAAGTCATTCTTTTAGGAACTTCTCACGGAGGCACACTTTCTTTAAGTTTGAGTTCGGATCCCAATATTGCTGCGCTCTGCCTTTACGGACCTAATATTGCTGTTTTTGATCCTTTGTCAAAATTACTTTCTAAACCTTGGGGTCTTCAGATAGCAAGATTTGTTAAGGGTGGGAATTATCACGAAATGAGAGGTGCTTCAGAGGAGAAAAAAAACTATTGGACTGCTAAAATCCGTTTGGAAAGCCTTACTCAGATGCAAAAATTCTTAGATCTAACAATGAAAAAATCTATGTTTAGAAAAATTGAAACTCCAGTATTTATGGGCTATTACTATAAAAATGATAGCTTACAGGACAAAGTTGTTTCAGTTTCAGCCATGTTAAAAATGTTTGACCAATTGGGAACTCCAAAAGTGCTTAAGTACAAGAAAGCATTCCCCAATGCCGGAGATCATGTGATTACCTCTTACCTTAGTACCGAACATTACGATGAAGTAACCGAAGAAACACTACGCTTTTTACACAAGGTCTTAAAAGGATAACAAATGAGTAAGTTCATCTCCATTGGCATCGTATTTCTTTTTGTGGCTTGTTCTTTTCAGCAAACTGAATTAAAGTTATGGGAAGCCTATGACGAAACGGCAGAAATAAATGCCAATGCAAATCATCCCGTTGAAAGAATGCGTTATAAGAGAATTCAATCGCAGCATTCCGATCGCAATACCTTTTTTGCTCCTTTTAAAAAAGATCTTTTGCGTTTCACAGAAGAAGAGTACAATAGGTTGAAGCCTTTTATTTTAGAACAGGACATTCTCAAGATTCAAAAACAGGTGCAAAATGGCTCTTTAACCTATGAACAACTGTGTTTGTTTTATATCTACAGAATGTATAAATATGAAAACAATCCAAAAACTTACCTCAATGCTTTGATTGCACTGAATCCAGAAGTACTTTCTCAAGCTCGAATGAGAGATCAAAACCGCAAACAGGATTTAAGTCACCCTTTATACGGCATACCGATTTTATTAAAAGACAATATCAATGCCAGACCTATGGCTACAACCGCTGGGGCTGCTGCATTTAAAGAAAATGTTCCTGCTGAAGATGCATTTTTGGTAAAAAAGTTAAGAGAGAAGGGGGCATTAATTTTAGGAAAAGTTAATCTAAGTGAATGGGCTTATTATTTTTGCCAGGGCTGTCCTTTAGGGTACAGTGCTCTAGGAGGACAAACTTTAAATCCTTATGGAAGAAGACAGTTTGAGACAGGTGGATCTAGTTCTGGAAGTGGAGTAGTCGTAGCTGCAAATTATGCTGTGGCCGCAATTGGTTCAGAAACTTCAGGTTCAATTTTATCTCCTTCGGGAAAAAACAGTGTGGTAGGCTTAAAACCTACTATTGGAGCGATTAGTAGAAGTGGAGTGGTCCCAATATCCAGCAGTCTTGATACCGCAGGTCCTATAGCAAAAAATGTTCTTGATACTGCCATTTTAATGCATGCTTTGGTTGCAGTAGATTTTGAAGACTCCTACAGTTTTAAAAGCACGCCCATTAGCTATCAAAATCTAGCATCTACCAGTCTAAAAGGAAAACGTTTTGGATTGATACAATCTTTTAAGGAAGACCCTTTGATGCAACAAGCCGTGCTTAAAATAAAAGAAGCTGGGGCTGAGGTAATAACTTTTGATCCCCCAGAAGTAGCAATGGATCAGTTTAGAAAATTGTTAGATGTCGACATGAAAGCTGATCTTCCTAAATACATCGAGAAACACGCTTCCAAATCTTTAGCTTTAGATTTAGTGCGGGACATTGTTGCCTTTAACAGGAAAGACAGTCTTCTTCATGCTCCTTACGGTCAAGGCATTTTCTTGAGAATTGTAGAAGAAACCCTATCTCAAGAAGAGTTTAGTAAAACAAAAAACACCCTGATGATAAATGCTAAGCGGTATTTTGAAGAACCCATGAAAGCACATGATTTAGATGCTATTCTTTCTATTGACAACAGAAAAGCTAGTTATGCAGCTGCAGCTCATTATCCAGCTTTGGGAGTTCCGATGGGATTTACCCCTAAGGGTCAGCCACAAAACCTTACCTTAATTACGCCTTCCAAAACAGAACAACGCTTGTTAGAGCTTGGCGCAGCTATTGAACGCCTACTTCAAGCTCGAAAAACTCCAGAATTGTTTAAATAAGTCTATGCGCACAAAATCAACCAAGAAAAACACTATAAACGTAATTACTTTAGGCTGTTCAAAGAACATTTATGATTCTGAAGTTCTGATGGGTCAATTAAAGGCCAGCGACAAAGAGGTGGTGCATGAAAAAGAAGGGAATATAGTAGTGATTAATACCTGCGGATTTATTGACAATGCCAAAGAAGAATCAGTGAACACTATTTTGGAACAAATTCAAAACAAGGAGACTGGCAAAGTAGATGAGGTATATGTTACGGGCTGTTTAAGTGAGCGCTATAAACCCGATTTAGAAAAAGAGATTCCTCAGGTAGATGCCTATTTTGGAACTTCGGATTTACCTCAGTTGTTAAAGGTATTGGGTGCTGATTACAAACACGAGTTAGTAGGAGAACGGATCTTGACTACTCCAAAACATTTTGCATATCTCAAGATTGCGGAGGGATGCGATCGTCCGTGTTCTTTTTGTGCCATACCATTAATGCGAGGAAAACACCGCTCTACTCCCATAGAAGAACTTGTGGATCAGGCGCAGCAATTAGCCAAAGACGGGGTAAAAGAATTGATGTTAATCGCTCAAGATTTAACCTATTATGGTTTAGATCTTTATAAAGAAAGAAAGTTAGCCACTTTGTTAAAAGCTTTGTCAAATGTTTCTGGGATAGAATGGATTCGTTTGCATTATGCTTTTCCAACGGGTTTTCCTGTTGATGTGCTTCAAGTAATGAAGGAAGAACCTAAGATTTGCAATTATTTAGATATTCCTCTTCAACATATCTCAGATCCCATTTTAAAATCCATGCGTAGGGGTACTACAAAAGAAAAAACAATAGCGCTTTTAAAACAATTCAGAACTGAAGTTCCGGGTATCATTTTAAGGACCTCTTTAATAGTGGGCTATCCAGATGAGACTGAAGAAGATTTTGAAACTTTAAAAAATTGGGTAAAGGAAATGCGATTTGAACGCTTGGGATGCTTTACTTACAGTCATGAAGAAAACACCCATGCGCATCAGTTTGAGGACAATGTACCTGAACCCATTAAACAAAAGCGTTCTAATGAAATAATGGAAATACAATCTCAAATTTCTTGGGAACACAACCAAACATGTATTGGAAAACAGTTTCGATGTTTGATCGATCGTAAAGAAGGAATGCACTTTATTGGCCGTACGTTTATGGATTCTCCAGATGTTGATAATGAAGTCTTGATTGATGCTGCTAAATACTATGTCAAACAAGGAGATTTCGTAGATGTAGAAATAACAGCGGCCACCGATTTTGATTTGATCGGGAAACCAGTTTAAGCTTATTCGCTTACTAACGTCAATTCGGGTAATTGACTGATGTCATATTGATATACTTTTCCATCGCCAACAACGATAGCAAGAGGATAGTCTAAAATCACATCATAGGCAAAATCCACAGGATGTGTATTGACAATCGTAGGAGCAGTTCTGTCTTCAATGTCAATGACTTTAATTCCAGCCGTTCCGTCACAAACTATTAAGTGGTTTTCATGTACAGCTAATCCGTGCGGATTAAATAAAATTTGCCTTGAAACAACTTCGAGATTTTTTGGATCCTCGAGACTGATGATTTGTAGCTCATTTCGATCAGTAAAACAATTGGTCCCACCTCGTAAGGTAACATAAGCGAAATCCTGATCAGCTACGACAGGATCGCAACTCCTAAAATGATCAATACGACTAAAAAACACTGGATTTCTTGTATCCTTAATTCCATATACAAACATGCCTGTGGTCGTGCCAACAAAAAGAAGTTCATTAAGTCGAAAAAGGGTTTCAGCACTACTGTTGGTAGGGGTTTTTCCAAAGCGAAGTGGTCTTTTATTTTCATCAATTTCAAATAAAATCAGTTCCCACTCATTAAGAGCATACAATAAATTGTCTATAGGAAGAAAACGAGCTAAGGAACCCGCTTGACTTTTTGGTGCTTGATCTTCTAAAGCAACGACATTGTCCAAGGTATTTTCTCTAAAAATGTCGTAGATGTAATTTTTTTCCCAACGAATTTCGAGATCCCAACCCACTACAATTCCTTTTTCGCTATCAATCGGATCGAATCGATAATATTCATAAGCATCAGTTTCTTCGACTGGATCAAAAGCCCAATAGTAATCGTAATTAAAGACTTGTTTTACCGTATAATCTTCAATAAAATTAATGTCGTTCATATTTGTAATGTCTAAAACGACCATTGCAGAAAACTGATCTGCATAAAGAAAGTCGTCTATGATGGCCATATCGATAGAACCCTTTAATTGAATAAACCCTTGATTTATTGGATTTTAAGGATCGGTATTGTTCATGATATGAATTCCTTCTAAGGGCTTATTAATGAAAATATAATCCTTGTAATAAATAATTTTCCCAGTTTCTTCCAAGGGAATAGGATCTTTTAAATCAATGCTTAAAATGGCTGATCCAGATTCGGCATAGCGGGGGATAAAATACTCTACTTTTAGCGTTTCTCTATCTGGGGGATCATCCACATAGGGATCAATTAGGGTATTGATAGTGCATCCTAATGACAGTGAAAGCAGAAGAAGTAAAACGATTCTTTTATGCATGATTTTGATATTAAAAATCTTATAATTTATATAACCAAAAAACATGCCACTAGAAACTTTTAAAAGAAGATAGCATTTGAAAAAACCTGTTTCCCGTTATACCAAAAACCTCTGAAAAGTAAATTATCGACAAAATAAATTAAACTTCCATATTTATAATATTCCTGTCCAAAAAGAAGAGAACTTTTTTGATCGTCTTTTGCAAGATGTCCTATAAAACCTGCAAGATGATTTGCATTCTCATTTAAGGTAAAAGCATTTCCTTCATCTTGAAGAAGCTCATAAGCATCTGCATTGAGTTTTAATGTATAATATTGATCAACACCAAAACTTAAGGGATGGGATTGATCCATCGTAGCTTTGTATATACTTCCTGTAGTAATTTCACTGATTTTATTGCGTTCTAATTCAGCGTAGGGAAAAGAAGTAGTGTCATTTTCTGGAGCTTCTTTCTTTTTTAAGCTAAAGTTTTCTGTATTTGCAAAAATGTCTAGTGCTTTAGAAAGTGCAACAATTTTCCCCCCTTGGGATATCCATTCCTCTATTTTATTTTCCAAAGGATTGTTAGACCATTTGTCATAGGAGCCCCCTGGTAGGATCAAGAGGTCAATAGTAGGAAGTATGCGTTCCAGTCGTTCTAATTCTACTTGAATTAAAGGATATTCTAATTGTTGTTCAAAAAAGTGCCAAATTTCTCCATAACGATAGGAGGAGGTGGCGTCTGTTCGAAGTACAGCGACTTTAGGTGCTTTTATAAGATGTAATTCATCAGCTCCCAAGTCGGGTCCTAGTTCTGAATATCCGGTTTGAATGGGATATAACTTGCGCTTAAATTGGTTTGCAAGTAGCTGAAGGGTCTCTGTATAATTTATCTTTTTAGTATTGTCACCTTTTAAAACAAAAAGAGAACCTTCTTTCCAAGACTTTCCACTATTTGTAAGGGTAACTGAATTGTAACGAACCCCAAGGTCCTCTTTTAGAAGGGCAGCGAGAAACTTGCTGTCTTCAAAACTTCGGTAGTTTAAAGCATATCCATACTGATTTTTATCAAGCACAGCAGCCGAAATTTGATTCTCAATGTAAGGAATCACAGCAACGTTTTCTTGAGTAGCATTTGCTTTTAAACCATAAGCATAGGCTAGTGACCAGGCGGTAATATCATAGGTAAGTGAATCATTGAGTTTAGTGTTTGGTTCTAAGAGTATGTGTGCCATTTTTCCTTTGGTTTGATCCGTAGAGATTACTAGAGCATTTTTTGAAAATGAAGTGCTTCCATTTTTTTGACTTTGATAGTCAAAACCCCGAACGGATGAGTTTTTGGCTAAACGTGTACTTTCAATATTATGCTTTTTGAAAAATTGGGCTAATGCATTCATTTGGTCTTGATTCCCTTCTAGAATGAAATTTTTATACTTTAAATCTTTATCGCTGTAGTACTCTTGATAATTTTTATTGAGCTTGATACGGTTTTTTACAGCCATTTCTACAGTAGAAATACCGGTGGTATAATGATGTTTAATACGATCTTTAAGTGTCAGTTCAATATTTTCATCGTTTTGCACACCTAGTCCAGCGACACCACCCCCTGCTTGCTCATAGGTCATCCCTATAGCCCCAAGATACATTGGGTAGCTATCACCGTAGCTTGGATATAAAATATCAAAATGCTGTTTTGTAAAATAAAACCAACCTTCTTTATCGAAATAACGCGCGTGATTTTTTCCTAATGCATCTTGAAACTCTTTTTGAAAATCTGTTATGACTTCATGCAGAGGTTCTGCTGCTGGAGCAAAATAATATGGACTATTAATACCTTGTTCATGAAAATCCACATGTATATGGGGCAACCATTGGTTGTATTGCGTTAAGCGTTGTTGAGATTCTACCTGTGTAAGCCAAGCCCAGTCTCTATTTAAATCAAATATATAATGATTGGTTCTTCCATTATGCCAAGATTCGTTATGTTCTCTAGCATGACGATTGTCATCATAGGGAAAACTTCGATGTTGTTTGTAAAAATTTACATAGCGATCTCTACCATCAGGATTGATACAAGGATCTAAAATGATGACAGTGTCTTGAAGCCAATCTTGATATTTCGTAAGTAGGGCATGAGCAGTTTTCATAGCGGCCTCAGAACTGGAAGACTCATTGCCATGAACATTGTAGCTTAGCCAAACAATAGCTTTGTCATTATTCTTTGGCCCAGGAATACTTCCACTGTTGTGCAAGTGTCTTGTCCGGATAGCTTCAAGTTGCTCTATATTTTTTTCGTTGGATATAAAGGCCAATTGAAGTAACCTTCCCTCATTTGTCTTTCCATAAGGGACTAATTTTATTTGAGAAGAATTTTGCTCTAAATGCTTGAAGTAATCTACTACTTGATGGTGTCTGCTAAAAAGATCACCAAGATTATATCCGAGAAATTCTTTTGGGGATTGTAATTGTCCAAAAATGAAATTACTGATACTTATTAAAAAGAGAGAACATAAAAATCGAGACATATGTATAATTTGGATTTAAATGTACACTTTCTGTTGAAACTATAAATTTCTAATCCCGAAAAAACAAATATCTTTACATAAACTGTTTCATGCGCATTAAACACATTCTTTTTCAAGATACAGGTCGGTTTTCACAATTGATTTGCGATTATTTAAATGAGGATGATAGATTGCAATCCTCTTATGGATACTACCCGAGTATAAAAAATCTTAAGGAACAAATGGAACTCAAAAAGGGTCTTTACACCAAGAAAAGCCGTTCAATTTTAGTTGATGTTTTACAGCAACAATACAAAAATATAGAAACAGATATTTCAGTAAAAAAAAACCTTAACCTTTTAGCTCAGCAAAATACTTTCACAGTTACGACAGGACATCAACTTTGTTTAATGACCGGCCCCTTGTATTTTATTTACAAAATCATTAGCACGATCAACCTTTGCAAACAGTTAAAAGTAGCTTTTCCTAAGTCCAATTTTGTTCCTATTTATTGGATGGCTAGCGAAGACCATGATTTTGAAGAGATCAGTAGTTTTAGATTTCAAGATAAAAGCATACGCTGGAATCGGGAGCCTGCAGGCGCTGTGGGAACACTTCCATTAGATGATTTGCAATCGGTTCTTGATGTTTTCGAAACTCATCTTGGAAACCAACCAGAGGCTCATAGTCTAAAAAATCTGATTCAACAGTCTTATCGTAATGCTGCCGATTTGTCTGAAGCGACTTTAAAGTTTGTGAACATGCTCTTCTCTTCTGAGGGTTTAGTAGTAATTGAACCTCAAAACAAGCAATTGAAAACTCTTTTTAGCCCTATTGTAAAAGAAGAATTGAGTTCACAAGAGTCATTTAAAAGTGTAAAGAAGCAAATCGAAATACTCAAAAGAGATTATGACAGTAGTTATACACCCCAAGTTAATCCAAGAGAAATCAACCTTTTTTATTTAGGCACTGAGGGAAGATATAGAATTGAGCAAGATGGTGAAGGCTTTAAACTCAATGGGACAGAAAAGCGATTTAGTAAAACAGAACTATTTGAAATCCTGGAGAAACATCCTGAACGATTTTCTCCTAATGTGATTTTGAGACCCGTATATCAAGAACTTCTTTTACCTAACCTTTGTTATGTAGGAGGGGGGGGAGAAATAGCGTATTGGTTTCAACTTAAGGCAAATTTCGATCGTTTAAAAATCCCTTTACCCAGTTTATTGGTGCGAAATTCTGTACTGCTTTACAATGAAAAACAAGCTAAAAAAATCGATAAGCTAAATTTAGAAAGTTCAGATCTGTTTTTAAAGCGCAATGACTTGATCAATAAGAAAATTAGACAAATCAGCAATATTGATCTAGATCTAACGAATTTAAAGGAACAGCTAAAAGAACAATTTGAACATCTTCAAACCTTAGTTGATCAAACAGACCAGTCATTTAAAGGGGCAGTAAATGCTCAAGAAAAGAAGCAAATGAAGGGGATTGAGCATCTAGAAAAACGCTTATTAAAAGCGCAGAAGCGTTTGCTATCAGATCATGTTGGGCGCTTAGTACTTCTTCATGATCAATTATTTCCCAATGATCAGCTTCAAGAACGGAGTTTGAATTTTGTAAGTTTTTATTTAGAAATGGGTACGGCTTTTGTTCCCAATCTATTAAAATCCCTTGATCCTTTAAATCCTCATTTAACGCTTATCAAATATTAACAATTTCTGTGGATTAATTTTGATATAGTTTTTTTCAGCCCTGGATTAAATTGTATTTTTGCTCATGCAAGAAAAGGTACTTATACTAGATTTTGGATCTCAGTACACCCAATTGATCGCCCGTAGAGTTCGTGAGCTTTTTATTTACTGTGAAATCCATCCTTACAACAATCCTCCAACAAATATTTCTACATTCAAAGCGGTCATCCTTTCAGGGTCTCCATTTTCGGTTCGAGCAGCAGATGCGCCCCATCCTAATTTGGATTCGATTAAAGGAAAAGTACCCTTGTTAGGGATCTGTTATGGGGCTCAATATTTAGCACATTTCTTTGGCGGAGAGGTAAGTCCTTCGAATACCCGAGAGTATGGGAGAGCCAATCTGTCTTCTTTTAACAACAACGACCCTTTCTTTAAAGGAGTTTCAACAAATAGTCAAGTGTGGATGAGCCACGCCGATACAATCTTGAATTTACCTATGGGTGCAGAGCGCCTTGGAAGTACAGAAGATGTTGTGAATGCGGCTTATAAAATTACAGCTGAGCAGACCTACGCCATACAGTTTCATCCAGAAGTATATCATTCCACCGATGGGAAACAAATTTTAGAAAACTTTTTAGTCCATATAGCAGGAGTAAAACAGGAATGGACACCAGATTCTTTTGTGGACATGACTTTAAAAGAGCTAAAAGAAAAAGTTGGGGAGGATCAGGTCATTCTTGGACTCTCTGGAGGTGTTGATTCTTCTGTCGCTGCCATGTTGTTGCACAAAGCTATAGGGGCACAGTTGAATTGTATTTTTGTAAATAACGGCTTGCTAAGAAAAAATGAGTTTGAGCAAGTTTTAGATCAATATTCTGGAATGGGACTCCAAGTCAAGGGTGTTGATGCCTCAAATCAATTTTTAGATGCCCTAGAAGGTGTTTCTGAACCTGAAGCCAAACGAAAAATTATAGGCAAAGTATTTATTGATGTTTTTGATGCAGAAGCAAAAAAAATCAAAGGGGCAAAATGGTTAGGTCAAGGAACTATATATCCAGATGTGATTGAATCCATCTCGGTTAATGGACCCTCTGCCACCATTAAATCGCATCACAATGTAGGTGGATTGCCTGATTTTATGAAATTAGATTTAGTAGAGCCACTTCGTATGCTATTTAAAGATGAGGTAAGACGGGTAGGAAAAAGTATGCATATGGAATCGTCACTATTGGGACGTCACCCTTTTCCTGGACCGGGACTTGCCATTCGGATTTTAGGTGATATTACAAAAGAAAAAATTCGTATACTTCAAGAGGTTGACTCTATTTTTATTGAGGGTTTGAGAAAATGGGATTTATACGATAAAATTTGGCAAGCAGGAGCCGTTTTTCTGCCTGTAAATAGCGTAGGTGTTATGGGAGATGAACGAACCTATGAAAACTGTGTTGCCCTAAGAGCAGTTCAGTCAACGGATGGTATGACTGCAGATTGGGTAGATTTACCCTATGCTTTTTTACAAAAAATTTCCAATGAAATAATAAATAATGTCAAAGGGATTAATCGGGTTGTATATGACATTAGTTCAAAACCACCAGCTACGATAGAATGGGAATAGTTTTTGTAATGGAATCATTTATGAAAAAATATTTAGTGTTTTTATTCCTGTTCATAGGAGTTCAGTTTAGCTTTGGTCAAACCCCAGAACGCTTTATTACACATAAAGTAAAAAAAGGAGAGACCCTCACTGAAATTATTGAAACTTATAGCATAACAGAAGAGCAACTGCTTGAATACAATCCCCTTATTGAAAAGATAGGAGTAAAAAGAAGAATGTCAATCCGAATCCCAGTTTATGAAGGGAAGCCCCTAAGACCAAAATTAATCGTTGGGTCTGAAGATATTCAGCCATACAGCATTCACATTGTAAAACCAAAGGAAACTAAATGGCGTTTGGCTTACGAGTACGGAATGACTATTCAAGAATTAGATTCTCTAAATCCTCAGATATTAAATGGGCTAAAAATAGGTCAAGAAATTCGAATTAAAAATTTAGAATTTAGAGAGGTACTTCCTGAAAAAGACAGTCTTTATAATTACTATAAAGTCCTTCCAACGGAGGGCTATTACCGTATTGAAAAAAAGTTAGGAGTTAGTAAAAAAGTATTAGATTCTTTGAATCCAGACCTTATAGAATCAGGACTTCAAGTGGGTATGATACTCAGAATTCCAGATTCATTAAGCGGTAGTTTAAAGATTGAGAATGATCTGTTAGTCGAGCGAGTAAGCCTTATAGATTCTATTTTTAAAATAAATAAAATTAAACTAGGTTTATTGCTCCCATTTAAAGCAAATGAAATTATTTTTGATTCAATAGAAGATACTAGGAAGTTACTCGCATCAAGAAATCTTCATACGCTCTCTCTAGATTTTTACACAGGGGTCTTATTGGCTGTAGATCAAGCCGCAAAACTTGGACTTGAAATAGATTTCGAAACTTATGATACCGAAAATAATAAGTCTAAAATAAATGAGATCGTAAATGCGGGTTCCTTACAAGAAAAAGATTTTATTGTAGGGCCTTTAATACCCTCCAATTTTGATTTCATTTCTGGGAATCCTCGTTTAAAGAAAGTACCCAAAATAGCACCTCTATCAACTAAACCAGTTGCATTTAGGAAAAACGTCTTTCAATCGATCACAGCAGAGAAAGAATTCAGAGCTAAGATGTATGAACATCTTAAAAAGAAATTAGATACTACCCAAAATGTAGTTATCGTTGCAGATTCACTAAATAGGAGTATCGAAAAAGAGTTACAAGCACGTTTTCCATGGGCAATTAAAATTAGACCTGAAAAGTCAGATTATATTCTTCCAGAACTTGTTGACTCGTTACTACTAGACTCCTTACCTAATAAAGTGATTTTAGAAACACAATCTTTCCCATTGATAGCAAGTGCTTTATCTCAATTTAATGCTCAAAACACTGCAAGGCGAGAGGTTCAAGTATTTACAAGTTATCGCAGCAATGTCTATGACAACGAAAATCTTTCTCGAAAAGTCCTCGGAGGAGTACGATTTACCTATCCAACAGGTTTCAAACCTTTGGACAAACCTCTAGATGACCCCTTTATTAAAAACTATATTAACACCTTTGGAAAACCACCAAAGAAGGAAGCCGTAAGAGGTTATGATTTGGTTTTGGATGCTCTTTTAAGAATTGCTGTAGCAAAAAACTTAAAAAATGCTCTTGATATTGGAGAAACGGAATATCAATCTAACCGATTCCTGTATCGAAAAAACGAAAATGAGTCTTTTATCAATACGGCCTTGTATGTGTTGGAACATTCAGGGTATGAAATACTTGAAATAAAAGAATAAGCCTTAAAGACAAAAAGTTCCTCTCGGTTTTCGTAAATTTGAGCCCGGTAGGTTATTAATTTAAAACAACCGGATGTCCGACACCAAATATATTTTCGTTACTGGAGGAGTTACCTCCTCATTAGGTAAGGGTATTATTGCAGCTTCTTTAGCCAAACTTCTTCAAGCTCAAAATTTCAAGGTTACCATTCAAAAATTTGATCCCTATATAAACGTAGATCCAGGAACATTGAATCCCTATGAGCACGGAGAATGTTTTGTAACGGATGACGGTGCAGAAACTGATTTGGATCTGGGACATTACGAAAGATTCCTAAATGTTAATACCTCTCAAGCTAATAACGTAACTACTGGAAGAGTATACCAAAGCGTTATAGAAAAGGAACGCAAAGGCGAATTTTTAGGAAAGACGGTCCAAGTTATCCCTCACATCACAAATGAAATAAAACAACGAATGCGTCTGCTAGGTGATTCCGGTGATTACGATATTGTGATTACCGAAATTGGCGGTACCGTAGGAGATATCGAATCCTTACCTTATATCGAATCTGTCCGCCAGATGATATGGGATTTAGGAAGAGAAAATGCAGTCGTAATTCACCTAACGCTCATTCCCTTTCTTGCAGCAGCAGGAGAGTTAAAAACCAAACCCACACAACATTCGGTTAAAACCCTTATGGAAAGCGGAATTTCTGCAGATATTATAGTTTGTAGAACAGAGCATGAACTCACCGAAGAGTTGAGAGAAAAGCTAGCTCTTTTTTGTAATGTAAAACGCGAAGCGATTATTCAATCTATTGATGTGGATACCATCTATGATGTCCCCCTAAAAATGTTAGACGAAAGACTTGATAAAGTTGTTCTAGAAAAACTCCAACTCAAACCTAAACAAACCTTGGACCTCAAATCTTGGAATGCTTTTTTAACACGATTTAAGAACCCAAAAAATAGTGTAAGAGTTGGACTCGTAGGTAAATATGTAGAACTACAAGATTCTTATAAATCCATTTTAGAATCCTTAATTCATGCTGGAGCAGAAAATGAAACAGAAGTTGAAGTAGTCAGCCTCCATTCAGAACATTTGGAAACAGGGAACATTCAGGAGTCTCTTAAATCCTTGGATGGGATCATCGTAGCTCCAGGTTTTGGGGAACGTGGTATCGAAGGAAAGATTGCGGCCATAGCTTATGCAAGGGAACATAAAATTCCTTTTTTTGGAATTTGTTTAGGTATGCAAATGTCTGTAATAGAATATGCGAGAAATCATGTTGGACTTGCAAAAGCGAACTCAACAGAAATTAAAGAAGACTGTTCAGTCCCTGTGATAGATTTAATGGAATCTCAAAAGAGTATCGTAAAAAAGGGAGGTACTATGAGATTGGGTGCTTGGGATTGTGAATTAACATCCAATACCAGAGCAGCAGCAGCTTATCAAAAAAGTACTATCTCGGAACGACATCGTCATCGTTACGAATTTAACAATGACTACATAGATCAAATTTTTGATCAAAATTTTATAGTAGCAGGAACAAATCCCGAAACAGGATTGGTTGAAATCGTTGAAAATAAGAATCACCCTTGGTTTGTAGGAGTACAATTTCACCCAGAATATAAAAGTACCGTATCCGACCCTCATCCATTATTCAAGGCTTTTGTAAAAGCAAGTTTAACTAAAAAATTAAATCCCTAATTCCAACGAAATGGAAGAAAGAAAGTTTGACCCATATCAATTCATAGGATTCATTTTGATTGCCTTAATCCTAACCTGGATGCTGTATCGCAATGGCCCTGAACCCGAAACTAGCCAAGCAGTAACCTCCACTGAGCAAACAGAAATTAGCCTTGTTACTGAGGCCGTAAGAGATTCTATAGAACAACAACAAAAAGTTGTAGCTTATGGAAACTTAGGAAGATTGTTTACTCCAACGAATTTTCCAGACACCAAGCTGCTTACGCAGAACATGGCATTGGAACTGCAATCAAAAGGTGGTATCATTAGTAAACTGGCACTAAAAGAATTTGAGAATTACGAAGATCAACCTCTCCCTCTGATACAAGATGAGAATACTGATTTTAACATTACTTTAAAGACTAAAGATGGACGCATAATAAACACAAAAGACCTTTATTTTACTCCTTCGACAATAGAAAAAGAAGATGCGTTTTATGTCCAAATGAAATCTGAACTTACTCAAAGTCAGTATCTTGAATATGAGTATGTCTTACCCAAGTCGGGTTATTTATTTACCGTTAACTTTAAGACTGTTGGGATGGAAGACCTTTTGGATTCCAATCAAAATCCAAAATTAAACTGGACTACTGATGTATACCGCAATTCTAGAAGCATTGATTACGAAAACCGTTATACCGAATTTACTTTTGGTTATGAAGAAGATCGGGTAGATTATCTTTCATTAAGTGGAGAAGATCAAGAAACACGAGAGGGTATTCGTTGGATCTCTTATCGACAACACTTTTTTAGCGCTATTCTTATTCCAGAAAAGATCATTGCTCAAGCCGACATCAGATCAATAGATTTATCAAGCGAAGCCGTACTTGAAGAAAAATTTACCAAGCGTTTTGAAACTTCCTACGAACTACCTTCTTTTTCAGGGAATGTCAATTCTCAATTCGAATTTTATTACGGACCATCAGATTATAAGACGTTGAAAAGCCTAAAGGGTGATTTGGAGACTTCTATACCCATGGGGTGGGGAATCTTTGGTTGGATCAATCGTGTTATTTTTCTTCCTTTGTTTGGGTTTTTATCCTCTTTCTTGTCGTATGGTATAGCGATTATTGTAATGACCATTATCGTTCGTTTAGCGATGTCACCGGTAACTTATAAATCGTATGTTTCACAAATTAAAATGAAGGTTTTACGCCCAGATGTAGAGGCCATTACTGCAAAATATAAGGATGACGCTGTAAAACGCCAACAAGAAACCATGAGTCTTTACACTAGGGCAGGGGCAAATCCTATGTCGGGTTGTGTCCCCGCTTTGTTGCAATTACCCGTATTTTACGCATTGTTCTCATTTTTCCCAGTTGCTTTTGTCTTACGAGATAAAAGTTTCTTGTGGGCAGATGATTTGTCTTCTTATGATTCCATATTAGATTTAGGCTTTACGATACCTTTCTATGGGGATCACGTTAGTCTATTTCCTATATTGGCATCAGTCGCGATCTTCTTTTATACAAGAATGACTACTGGACAACAGCCTATGCCTCAACAGCCAGGCATGCCTAATATGAAGATCATTATGTATTTAATGCCTCTAATGATGTTGTTTTTCTTTAATAACTATGCCAGTGGATTGAGTTTGTATTACTTTGTGTCCAACTTGTTGACCATTTTTCTGATGTTAGTTATTAAGAATTACATTATTGATGATCAGAAGATTCACGCTAAGATTGAGGAAAATAAAAAGAAGCCTAAAAAAGCAGGTGGATTTTCAGCTCGTCTTCAAAAAGCGATGGAGGAAGCAGAAAAGCAAAAAAAAGCCGGGCGTAGATAGTTCTTCTAGACTGCCTATCTTTGCAGTATGAAAAAAGAGCGTGTAATTGTTGGTCTTTCTGGAGGTGTAGACTCTAGTGTAGCTGCTTTTCTTTTAAAAGAAGCAGGATACGAGGTGATCGGTTTATTTATGAAAAACTGGCATGACGAGACGTTTACCCTCTCCAACGAATGCCCCTGGTTGGAAGATAGCAATGATGCCATGCTCGTTGCAGAAAAACTTGGAATCCCTTTTCAAACCGTAGATTTAAGTAAAGAATACAAGGAGCGAATCGTAGATTACATGTTCAACGAATACGGAAAAGGAAGAACACCCAACCCAGATATCTTGTGTAATAGAGAAATAAAATTTGATGTTTTTCTATCCATTGCACTGTCCCTTGGGGCAGATTATGTTGCTACAGGACACTATTGTCAAAAAAGTTCGTTTCAAACCGAAACTGGAAATAGGGTTTATCAACTGCTTGCGGGCAAGGATTACAACAAAGACCAATCCTATTTTTTATGTCAATTGAATCAAGCTCAGTTGGAAAAGGTTCTATTTCCTATTGGTCATTTACAAAAAGCTGAGGTAAGAGCCATTGCACAAAGAGAACAGCTTGTCACTGCTGAAAAAAAAGATTCTCAAGGTTTGTGTTTTATTGGAAAAGTGAGTTTACCTGATTTTTTGCAACAACAACTTAAACCCAAAACAGGGCAGATAGTTAAAATACCTGAAACGCTTAATACCTATAAAAGTCAGAGTGATGAGGATCAAACGTTAGTACAAAAAGCTAAAAAATATCATTATAACACCAGTGACGGCACTTTAGTAGGGGAACACCAAGGCGCTCATTTTTACACCATCGGTCAGCGAAAAGGATTGGGGATAGGAGGCTTTGAAGCACCTTTATTTGTTATTGATACGGATGTAGCAAAAAACATCATCTATGTTGGAGAGGGTAAATCCCATCCGGGATTGTATCGAGACACTTTAAAGGTGAGTCCAGAAGAAGTCCATTGGATACGAACCGATGTGGTGCTTAGAACGGGAGATAGTCTTGAGGTTTTAGCACGAATACGCTATCGTCAACCCTTGCAAAAGGCAACTCTTTTCCATACTCAAGAAGGCCTGTACATTACTTTTGAAGAATCTCAGTCTGCGATTACTCCCGGCCAGTTTGTAGCTTGGTACCTTGACAATGAATTATTAGGGTCCGGAGTGATTGCTTAATTTTTTAATTCTCGGATTTTTATCAGAGCTTCTTCGAGGGTTTGAACGGGTTTGTAACATACTTTATTTTCACAAACATAGAGG